>Ga0081606_1000317_pt1 | contig 22285 bp, 20 predicted proteins | sample EareggfetidaYelm_FD_71127 | JGI IMG/M metagenome (GOLD analysis project Ga0081606, IMG submission 71127) | Earthworm egg capsule microbial community from the University of Washington, USA - E. fetida Yelm (SPADES assembly) (version 2) | ecosystem: Host-associated > Annelida > Reproductive system... | reverse complement strand
GCGCCGTCAGAGCCAGGCCGACCAGGGGGTCGCGCGACTGAAGGAAGAGGTTGACACCCTCATCGTCGTGCCCAACGATCGGCTGCTCGAGATCAGTGACCGCGGCATCTCCATGCTCGAGGCATTTGGGACGGCAGACCAGGTGCTTCTTGCAGGGGTACAGGGCATCACCGATCTCATCACCACTCCCGGCCTCATCAACCTTGACTTTGCCGACGTGAAGTCGGTTATGCAGGGTGCCGGGTCGGCGCTCATGGGAATTGGTTCATCGCGCGGTGCCGACCGCGCGATCAAGGCGGCAGAGCTGGCGGTTGCGAGCCCGCTGCTTGAGGCATCCATTGAGGGAGCACACGGAGTGTTGCTCTCGATCCAGGGTGGCTCTAACCTGGGTATTTTTGAGATCAACGATGCCGCGCGACTGGTGCAGGAGGCGGTGCATCCCGAGGCCAATATCATCTTTGGTGCCGTCATTGACGACTCGCTCGGTGATGAGGTGCGGGTGACGGTCATTGCCGCCGGGTTCGACGGCGGAGAACCTACCGTTCGCCGTGTCGGGAGTACCGGACTCGGCCGTGCCGACCAGGGTTCGAGCGAGTTCGGGAGTGCACTCGGTGGGCTACCCGGATTCGCCGCGTCCGGTGCGACAGCGGCCGGTTCGTTCTCATCGGATGGTGCACTGGACGGATCTGCTGTATCAGCCGGGTTTTCATCGGCACCGACATCCTTTCTCGAGTCCTCCGGTTCCGCCGCAACACCCTCCTGGGATGCCTCACCACCGGGTGAGGGTCAACGCATCGTTGCGGAACCGGGCTTTGAAGACGAGGACGACGACCTCGATATTCCCGACTTCCTGAAGTGACCGATCTCGCCGAGCGGCTCGCGTCGGTGCAGAGTGAGATCGTGGATGCAGCGCGGAGCGCAGAACGCGACCCGGCATCGATCACGATGATCGTCGTGACAAAGTTTCACCCGGCATCGCTTGTTGCCGAGCTGGCGAAACTGGGGGTGAGCGAGGTCGGTGAGAACCGTCACCAGGAGGCGCGTGCAAAGGCGCAGGAACTGGCGCCTCTTCACCTTCGCTGGCACTTTATTGGGCAGTTGCAAAGCAATAAGGCGCGGCAGGTTCGCCGCTATGCGCGTGTTGTTCACTCGATTGATCGGGTTGAGCTTGTGAGTGCGCTCGAGGCGGGGGCAGGCGCACACGGTGGGGATGTGGGAGTGCCCAGGGTGGGGGCGGGTGTGCACGGTGGGGATGTGGGCCCGCTCGAGCCGGGGAGGAGTGCGCTCGGTGGGGATGTGGGTCCGCTCGGCACGAGTGCGGGCCCGCTCGACTGTTTTATCCAGGTCAATCTGGATGACTCAGATGCCGCCGGCTCCGCCCGCGGCTGCGCTGCCGCACCCATGAGCGCGTTGGCACGCTCCGTGGGTACGGAGGGAGTCGGCGGGGTTCCCGGTGGTTCTCGGGGCGGCACGCTTCCGCACCTTGTGGAACACCTCGCGGAACGCATTGCCGCGGCACCGAGCCTCCGTTTGCTGGGACTCATGACGGTCGCCCCACTCGGGGAGCCACCGCGCCGGATTTTTGCGCGCCTTCGCGCTCTGTCGGAACGGGTTCAGCAGATAGTGCCCGATGCGAGCGCACTGTCGATGGGAATGTCGGGTGATTACCGCGAGGCGATCCTTGAGGGCGCGACACACCTGCGAATTGGGTCCGCAATCACCGGAAAACGAGTAAATATCGGTTAACCTCGTCAAGACGCACATCACCAACCGGAGGCAGTCATGTCCAACCCCCTCAAGAAAACCATGGTCTACCTTGGCCTCGCTGACGAGGAGTACGAAGCGGAGGCCCCGCAGGCTCCCGCTGTTCAGCAGCAGGTACCGCAGGCACTCGCCCCAACACGGGCAGCCGCTCCGGTCACGCCACTGCCGCGCAAGCACATTCAGGCCGCCGCATCGCAGCCGCACCTGAACGAGATTTTGACGGTGCATCCGCGCCAGTACAAAGACGCGCAGCTCATTGCTGAGTCCTTCCGCGATGGCGTTCCGGTCATTATCAATGTTGCGCAGATGTCCGACGGTGACGCTCGGCGCCTCGTTGACTTCGCAAGCGGTCTGTCGCAGGGGCTCTACGGCAAGATCGAGCGAGTTGCCGACAAGGTCTTTGTGCTCTCACCCGCACACATCGTTGTCACCGGTGAGCAAAGCGACGCCAGCAGCGAGGTAGATGCCTCATTCTTCCACCGCGCCTAAGGCTGTGTGACCGCCCTGTACGTCATCTGGAATATTGCCTACTGGGTTCTGCTGCTGTACTTCTTTGTGATGTGGGGCAGGCTTCTTGTTGATCTCGTGCGCTCTATCAATCACGGGTGGCGACCCTCCGGGTTCTTGCTGGTTCTCATCGAACTCGGGTACTCCATCACTGACCCGTTGATTCGACTGTTCCGGCGGATCCTCCCCCCGATTCGGATCGGCCCCGTCTCGTTCGATCTTGCCTGGTCGCTGGCCATGCTTCTGGTGGTTGTGGGAATGAATACGGTGTCGTGGTTGGCGCGTATCTCGGTGGGGGGATAGTCTCGAGAGTGCTGGATGATAGTGCGTGCGTTCGTGGGGTCTCGCTGGGGCTGCGGTGTTCGCTGAGTTCATTGTCTCTGGTACCGTTTGTACTTACCCTGTGAAAATTGAGGATGGTTCGTTATGGCGCTCACGCCGGATGATGTGGTCAATAAGAGTTTCGAAAAGACGAAATTTCGTGAAGGCTACGATCAAGATCAGGTCGATGACTTTCTCGACGAAGTTGTCATAGAGCTGCGCCGTCTCGCGCAGGAGAATGAACAACTCCGCGAACGGGTCACGGTCGCGGAGTCGAAAGCGGCCGACGCAGTTCGTTCTCTGGAACCCGCGAAGAGCCGAGCTGCGCAGGTCGAGCAAGAGGTACAGGCGCTGCGTTCGCAGCTCGCCGAGGCACGGGCAGAGCTGTCCCGCCAGAGGCAGGCACCTGCCGCCGAACGCCCACCTGCGATGGCAGCCCCGACGATCACCGCCGCTCCCGTCGCCGCGATTCCGGGATCGCTGCCCGCACCGCTCCCGGCTGCGAGCGCATCGCCGACCGACGAAGAGCGCGACTCCGCGAACCTTTTGCAACTCGCGCGCCGCCTGCACGAAGAACACGTCCGCGAGGGAATCAACAAGCGGGACGCGCTTATCGCCGAGGGCAAGGCGACTGCGGCCCGCATTGGCAGCGACGCCGAGGCATCCATGCGCTCTAAGCTTGTGGCGCTGGAGCAAGAGCGAGTCGGTTTGCAGCGGCGGGTCGATGAACTGCGGACCTTCGAGCACGACTACCGGCGCAAGCTTCGTGCATACATTGAGGGCCAATTGCAGGACCTTGATTCCGCGAGCGTTGTGCAGGCACGCGCGACGGGTACACCCGGTACGCCCTTTCCGGGCAGCGTGGCCTGAGACGCGTGGAGTCTGAGCCGCGACGAGTGATTCGCTCGGCGATCGCTCTCCCGGTTCTGGCGAGTGCGGCCCTGATTGCGCTGGGTATCGATCAGTTCAGCAAGTTCCTGGTCGTTACGACGATGCGTGAGGGTGAGGTCATTCCGGTTCTTGGGCCGGTCTTGCAGTGGAATTTTGTCCGTAATTCGGGTGCCGCATTCTCGCTCGCGAGCGGAATGACCTGGATCTTCACGATTCTGGCAGTGATTGTCGCTGTGGTTATCGTGTGGTTTTCTCGGCGAATCCACTCGCTCTCGTGGGCCATCCTGCTGGGACTACTGCTCGGCGGTGTGCTCGGCAATCTCACCGACCGGCTGTTTCGGGAACCCGGATTTGGCCGCGGTGAGGTCGTCGACTTTATTTCCATGCCGTGGATGCTGCCCGCAATCTACAACATGGCGGATGCCTCGATCGTGGTGAGCATGGGATTGTTTCTGCTGATTACCCTTCGCGGCGTACGACTGGATGGCTCGGTCGAGGCCCGAGGCGCGACAACAGCACCCGACGCTGACTCAAACGGGACCGTTGAGCTCGCGGCCGCTGACCCCGCCCACTGAACCGGCAGATCAACTTCATGGATCAGCAGCGTTCCCTTCCGGTTCCCGAGGGTCTCAGTGGTGCACGGGTGGATGTCGGCGTCGCCAGGTTGCTCGGACTCTCCCGTACCTTTGCGACGACCATTGTCGAACAGGGTGGGGTGAGCGTAGACGGTGTTATCGTCGGAAAATCAGATCGACTGCATGCGAATTCGTGGTTGACCGTGGCGTGGCAGACACCACGAGTGCTGAGTGTTGAATCCGTTGTCATTCCCGGCATGAATATCATCCACGATGACGAAGACATCGTGGTCGTGGACAAACCGGCGGGAGTCGCGGCGCATCCCTCGCTCGGATGGACGGGACCAACGGTGGTGGGTGGGCTTGCTGCGGCGGGCTTCCGGATTTCCACATCGGGTGCGGCAGAGCGGCAGGGGGTTGTGCACCGCCTTGATGCCGGCACGAGTGGGCTCATGGTTGTGGCAAAGAGCGAACGAGCCTACACAGAGTTGAAGCGACAGTTTCACGACCGCGAGGTGACAAAGATCTATCACACCGTTGTCCAGGGGCATCCGGATCCCCTGCGTGGCACGATCGATGCGCCCGTCGGGCGACACCCCCATTCGGAGTGGAGGTTTGCGGTCACAGCCGACGGCCGACACGCGGTCACGCACTACGAGACGGTGGAGGCATTTGTCGGGGCATCCCTGCTGGAAATTCATCTTGAGACAGGACGAACCCACCAGATTCGGGTGCACATGGCGGCACAGCGCCATCCCTGTGTCGGTGACCTCATGTACGGTGCTGATCCGGTGCTCGCAGAGCGTTTGAGCGTGACGCGGCAGTGGTTGCACGCGCGCGAGCTCACGCTGCGCCATCCCGGGTCGGGGGAGTGGGTGAGCTTCCACTCGGAGTATCCCGGTGACCTAGCCAATGCACTGACGATGTTGCGCAACGGTTCGTAGCCGAGCGAACGTAAACTGAAAGTCTTCCCCGCACACTGAGGCAGTGCACCGAGTAAGGAGATTTGTGTCTGAGTCGTTTGCTCACCTGCACGTGCACACCGAGTATTCAATGCTCGACGGTGCCGCCCGGGTAGCCGAGCTTATCTCGGCTACCCGGGCGCAGGGTATGACGGCCATCGCGATCACCGACCACGGCAATATGTTCGGCGCGTTCGATTTCTGGAAAAAGGCCACCCTGCAGGGTGTGAAGCCCATCATCGGCACCGAGGCGTATCTCACACCGGGTACCCACCGCACCGATAAAACGCGAGTACGGTGGGGCAGCGGCGCAAGCGGTGAAGACGATGTGTCCGGCTCTGGTTCGTACACCCACATAACCCTGCTTTCGGAGAGCACCGAGGGCATGCACAATCTGTTTCGGCTCTCGAGCCGAGCATCCATTGAGGGGTACTATTTCAAGCCCCGGATGGATCGAGAGCTGCTACAACAGTATGCGCGCGGGCTCATTGCGACGACGGGATGTCCCGGTGGTGAGGTACAGACGAGACTGCGACTGGGTCAGTATGACCAGGCCCGACAGGCGGCAGCTGACTTCCGGGATATCTTCGGCGCCGATAACTATTTCGCGGAAATTATGGACCACGGGCTGCCCGTGGAACGCCGGGTTATCGCAGACCTACTCCGGCTTGCGAAAGAGCTCAACCTGCCGCTCGTGGCCACCAATGACCTGCACTACACCCGCCAAGAAGATGCAAAAAGTCACGCAGCCCTGCTCTGCGTGCAATCAGGATCAACACTGGATGACCCCAACCGGTTCAAGTTCGACGCCGACGAGTTTTATTTGAAGAGCCCGGCCGAGATGCGGAACACGTTCCGTGACCACCCGGATGCCTGTGACAATACCCTGCTCATTGCCGAACGCTGCAGCGTTGAATTCAACACCTCCGCGAACTACATGCCCCGATTCCCCGTACCGGAGGGAGAAGATGAGACGAGCTGGTTTGTCAAAGAGGTCGAGCGAGGTTTGCATGCTCGGTACCCGCGGGGCATTCCAGAAAAAGTTCGGACACAGGCCAACTACGAGGTTGAGGTCATCACTCAGATGGGGTTCCCCGGCTACTTCCTCGTTGTCGCGGATTTCATTAACTGGTCGAAGAACAATGGAATTCGAGTGGGCCCGGGCCGCGGGTCTGGTGCCGGTTCAATGGCCGCGTACGCCATGCGGATCACTGACCTCGACCCGCTTGAACACGGTCTCATCTTCGAACGCTTCCTCAACCCGGATCGTGTCTCAATGCCCGACTTCGATGTCGATTTTGACGAGCGCCGACGGGGTGAGGTTATTCGGTATGTTACCGAAAAGTACGGCGATGAGCGGGTTGCGCAGATCGTCACCTACGGCACGATCAAGGCAAAACAGGCGCTGAAAGATTCCTCGCGTGTGCTGGGCTTCCCCTACGGAATGGGCGAGGCATTGACAAAGGCTATGCCTCCGGCGGTGATGGGGCAAGACGTGCCACTCTCGGGTATTTTTACTCCGGAGCATCCCAGATATAAAGAAGCGGGCGATATTCGGCAGCTTATTGAGGAAAATTCGGATGCCAAGACGGTGTTTGACACCGCCGTTGGGTTAGAAAACCTTAAGCGACAGTGGGGTGTGCACGCGGCCGGTGTCATCATGTCGAGTGATCCGCTCATTGACATCATCCCGATTATGAAACGGGAACAGGACGGCCAAATCGTCACCCAGTTTGACTTTCCGTCGTGCGAGGCGCTCGGCCTTATGAAGATGGACTTTCTCGGGCTGCGAAACCTCACGATTATCGATGACGCGCTCGACAATGTTGCCTCCAACCGCAGTGAGCGACCCGTACTGGAAGAGCTGGCACTGGATGACCCGGACGCCTACGCGCTGCTCGCCCGGGGTGACACACTCGGCGTATTCCAGCTCGACGGCGGTCCGATGCGGGCACTGCTGCGATTGCTGAAACCGGACACCTTCGAGGACATTTCCGCGGTCATCGCGTTGTACCGACCGGGTCCGATGGGGGCGAATTCACACACGAACTACGCGCTGCGCAAGAATGGGCAACAAGAAAACACGCCGATTCATCCCGAACTGGCGGAGCCGTTGCGAGACATCCTGGATACCACCTACGGTCTCATCATTTACCAGGAACAGGTTATGGCGATTGCACAGCGGGTAGCGGGATTCTCACTCGGCCAAGCTGATATTCTGCGGCGCGCAATGGGAAAGAAAAAGAAAGAAGAGCTCGATAAACAGTACGCTGATTTTGCAGCCGGTATGGCCACGAATGGTTTTTCTGAAGACGCAGTAAAGACACTGTGGGACATCCTGTTGCCGTTCTCTGATTATGCGTTTAACAAGGCTCACTCGGCAGCCTACGGTGTGCTCAGTTATTGGACGGCGTATCTGAAGGCGCATTATCCTGCAGAATATATGGCAGCATTGCTCACGAGCGTCGGGGATGCCCGGGATAAACTAGCAGTGTATCTCAACGAGTGTCGCCGGATGGGGATTCGGGTGCTTGCACCGGATGTTAATGAATCGATTGGGTATTTTGCCGCCGTCGGTGACGACATCCGGTTTGGGCTCGGTGCCGTGCGAAACGTGGGATTCAACGTGGTTGACGCTATTCGGCACGCACGCGAAGAAAAAGGACGGTTTGTATCCTTCCATGATTTCCTCAAGAAGAGTCCGATCCCGGTGGTAAATAAGCGGACAGTGGAGTCACTCATCAAAGCAGGGACATTCGATTCGCTTGGTTCCACTCGGCGGGCGCTGATGGAAATTCACGAATCGGCGGTGGAAGCGGTGGTATCACAGAAGCGGGTGGAAGCGACCGGCCAGGCCGGATTTGACTTTGACTCGCTGTTTGCCGAGCAGGAACAGGAACCGGTCTCTCAGGTGCCCGACCGGCCCGAGTGGAGCAAGCGTGACAAGCTCTCATTTGAACGGGAAATGCTCGGGCTGTATGTCTCCGATCACCCGCTTGCGGGAATGGAGGCAGTGCTCGCTCGACACGCGTCCACGACCATCCTTGAGCTCACCACCTCAGAGACGATCAAAGATCGTGACACCGTAACGATTGCCGGGCTTATCACGAGCGCCCAGCACCGGGTCGGGCGCCAGAGCGGTGAACCATACGCGCTCGTGCAGATCGAGGATTTTACGGGTGAACTCAGCATCTTGTTCCTCGGCAAGGTGTACAAGGAGTTTTCGCCGACGATCGTTAACGACGCCATCGTTGTCGTAAAAGGCCAGGTCGGAATCCGCGATGATGGCATAAATGTGCGCGCACAGAGTATTTTCTCTCCTGAGCTTGGAACCGTTGCCGAGGCTGATCGACCGATCACCATCGCGGTTGCCGAGAATCGTGCGACCACCGACACCATTGTCGCGCTGCACGAGGTTCTCGGTCGCCACACTGGGCCGACCGAGGTGCGTTTGAAACTTGTCAAGGACACAACGGCCCGCGTGTTTGAACTGCCGCAACCTGTGGCAGTCACGGCTGATTTGTTCGGAGAACTCAAGAGCCTCCTGGGCCCGGGCTGTTTATTGTAGTGTCGGATGGGAATACACATGATGAGAACCATTGACCTCCGCGGTCAACAGCTGTCAACCAGAGACCTACTCGCACTCATCCCGCGGGCTGGGATGGATGTCGCGGTCACGATGGATGCTGCCCGCGCACTCATTGACGAGGTGCGCACCGGCGGTGCCGCCGCGCTTGTCGCGCAGGCGGAACGATTCGATCGGGTGCGGCCCGCGCACATCCGGGTGCCCATCGAGCAGCTTCGAGAGGCCGAAGCGGCGCTCGATCCCCGGGTTCGTGCGGCCCTCGAATCCACGATCACACGGGTGCGGCGGGCCAGCGCGGCGCAGGTCCCTGCCCCGCGCGTGACCGAGTTGGCCCCGGGTGCCGTTGTTGAACAGCGATGGCACCCTGTTGCTCGGGTTGGCCTGTATGTGCCCGGCGGCAAAGCCGTCTACCCCTCGAGTGTGGTCATGAACGTTGTTCCGGCGCAGATCGCCGGGGTGGAGTCAATCGTGCTCGCTTCTCCGCCGCAGGCGGCGCACGGCGGGCGGATTCACCCGACGGTCGCGGCGGCCGCGAGCCTGCTCGGGGTTACGGAGGTGTACGCCATGGGCGGCGCGGGCGCGATTGGCGCGCTCGCGCACGGGGTGCCTGAGATTGACCTGGAGCCCGTGCAGCGGGTGGCTGGTCCCGGCAACGTGTTCGTTGCCGCAGCCAAGCGCGTTGTGCAGGGCATCACCGGGATTGACGCGGAGGCGGGGCCCACAGACATCCTCGTCATTGCCGACGATAGTGCCGACGCCGATATCGTTGCGGCGGATCTGATCAGCCAGGCCGAACACGATGAACTTGCAGCATCCGTGCTGGTGACCACCTCGGTTCGGCTTGCAACCGCTGTCGCTGCGCACTGCGCGCGTCGTGTCGCCGCAACCCAGCACCGGGAACGCGTGACGGCGGCACTGAGCGGAGCCCAATCGGCTATCGTGCTCGTTGATGACCTTGCCCAAGCCGCCGCGTTCGCCAACGCGTTTGGGCCCGAACACCTGGAAATTCAGGTGAGTGAACCGGATGCCACGCTTGCGCGCATCGATAACGCGGGCGCGATCTTTGTGGGAGAGTGGTCGCCGGTTAGCCTCGGCGACTACGCCGCCGGATCGAATCACGTGTTACCCACGGGTGGGCAGGCACGCTACGCGGCGGGACTCTCGGCAGCGACCTTTCTTCGATCACAACAGGTGGTGCGGTATGACCAGACAGCACTGCGAGAGGTTGCGTCGGTCATCCATACCCTGGCGGCGGAAGAAGATCTGCCCGCGCATGCGGCGGCGATTTCCGCTCGCTTCGGGAGATCCTGACGGGAGGCGGGTTCTCGCCGGATGTGCACCCTCGTGATCTCACCCCTCCAGTAAGTGTGTGGGTGGGTAGGGCCTGAGAGATGACAGTCTCGTAGGAGCACCGGACACGGGCACATCGGGGGAGTCTCGTCAACCTCTTGACAGAAGTCGATCCCGGGTTTAGCCTTGGCCTTAAAGGGGCATCCAAATCGATTTGTAAGGGTGAAGACTTGGGCAAAACCATCAATATCTCCGATGTTGCCGCTGACGCTGGTGTGAGCCGAACCACAGTCTCGCACGCACTGAGCGGAAACAGTCCCGTGTCGGATGCGACTCGAAGGCGAGTGCAGGAATCGGCGCACCGTTTGGGTTACCGGCCCAACCTCGTCGCCCGGAGTCTTCGTCTGCAGCGAACCTACACCGTTGCGCTGCTTGTCGTTGATATCGCAAACCCCTACTACCCGGCTCTTGCACGTTCCGCGATCGACGGACTCGCTGCGAAGGGCTACACCACCTTCATTGGCAACACAGACGGAAAGGCTGAAACAGAACAGAAGCTCCTCGAAGATTCCGTCGCACGTAATGTCGATGGAATCATCATTACTCCGATGTCGCTCGGTTTCAATCACATTCGAACAATCGTCGGGTCCACGCCGCTTGTCATCATCGGATACACACACGCTGCCCCCGTCGCCGATACGGTGTCGACGCTCGACGCTCAAGGGATCACAGAAGCAGTCGCACACCTCTGCGCATCAGGGCGAACTGACATCGCTTTCGTCAGTGGACCGGTCGATCATGAACCAGGGCCCACTCGACTAAATGCCTTCCGTGCCGCCGCTGATAGAGCACAAATTACCGTACCCCACACACGTATTTTACACACCTCGTTCACCCGTGATGGTGGACATATCGCCGGAGTAACAATCTTCTCGCAAGACCCGTCTACACACCCATCAGCAATTATCTGCGCCAACGATTTGATCGCAATCGGCGTTATGGATGCAGCACATGAACGTGGCATCAGTATCCCCAAAGACGTGGCAATTATCGGTTTTGATAACATCGAAATGGCCAGTCTTTTAACAACCAAGCTAACCACCATTGACAACTCTGCAGCGGAGGTCGGTGGGAAAAGTGCCGACGTGCTCCTGAAGCGAATATCCGACCCCGGTGCAACGTCATTCCAAGTCATCGAGCTCGCGACGCGACTCATCATTAGAGACTCCACCTGATCTCCTACCAGAACGTTCGTATCTACGCCCCACACAATCACACACCTAATCGCGTACACCTGCCCACATAGGAGTCCTTTGTCTACGACCACAAATACCAGTTTTGCGGAAGGCAAAACCCCAGCCGTCAAACTGAGCGCCATCCACTCGAGTACTTTCGATGCCCGCAGCCCACAAGACCTTCTCTTTGACGAAGTTCTGCAGCGTCGTGAATCCGGGTATGACGTCGATGATATCGTGCGCCGGGCTAATCAGACCGATCTCCAGCGCCGCGAGTCCGTCCTCGCCCTGGTCGACGAGATGGCCTCTTCCGAGCGGCGCGAGGACTGGGCGTACGAAGAACCAGACTCCCTCGAAGAAATCACCGCACTAATTGACCCCCCTCCGGTGGCTAAGAAAGCAAATCCCGCCACCCTCAGGGACCGTCTGCAGGCTGCATGGCTCGGACGAATCGCGGGTTGTAATGTTGGTAAGCCGATTGAAGATGGATGGCGTTGGAACTCCTCGAGCATTCGCGAGTACCTGGAACTGGCTAATGCGTATCCTCTCAATGACTATATTCCACTGCTCGATCCAATGCCGACGCGTTTTGAGTTACGAGACAACTGGCCCGAGACCACTAAAGGAAATGTCAAGGGTTCGGCACGCGATGATGACATCGACTACGCAATTCTTGCCCTTCACCTGCTCGAGAAACACGGCACGTATCTCAAGCCAGAACATGTTGCAGATGCCTGGCTGACGCTTTTCCCGGTTGCGCAGGTGTACACCGCAGAAAGGGCGGCGTACATCAACCTCACCAACGGCCTGGTCGGCGACAGCGTCGCCCGCTTCCGCAACCCATACCGGGAATGGATCGGTGCTCAGATCCGTGGTGATGTTTTCGGCTACGTCCATCCGGGTGATCCCTGGGCGGCTGCGGAGCTCTCCTACCGGGACGCTTCCCTTTCTCATGTTGGCAATGGTATCTACGGGGAAATGTGGGCAGCCGCTCTGGTTGCTGCGGCTTTCACCTCCGCAAACGCTCGCGAGGTTATCGACACAGCTGCCCGGGTCGTGCCACCAACATCCCGCCTAGCGGAAGCGATTGCTTTCGTCATCGGTCTTTTCGATAGCGGGATCACGTGGGACGATGCCCTCAAACGTATTGAGACTGCATACGGCCACTACTCCTGGGTGCATACCGTCAATAACGCCGCCTTGGTCGTCGCTGGCCTCCTCTGGGGCGACGGCGACTATATGAGGTCTCTTGGCCTCACGGTGATGGGCGGCTGGGACACTGACTCGAACGGGGCGACCGTCGGAAGTGTCGCTGGAATCCTCGCCGGCATGGCAGGCCTGCCCGAACGCTTGATTGACCCCCTCGAAGACCGCACTCGATCCGCCCTCTTCGGGTTCGACAACTCGGCCATCTCCAACCTCGCGGACCGCACCTACCAACTTTGCACCAAAGGGCTTCACTGACCCAAACGAAGTCCCATAATCCAATAGCGAGAAACACTGATCAAAGGAGATACCGTGGAACTCATCACCCGTCGCACACTGCTCGGTGCGGGCGTATCGGCGGCAACGATTGGACTGCTCAGCGCCTGCTCAGCCAGCGGCTCAGCTGATAGATCAGTTATCCTGTGGAATAACCTGACCAATAGCACCCAGCAGGACTACTTTCAGAAGAACTTCGTTGACGCCTACACGAAAGCAAAAGTTAAGTTCTCCAACAAACCCAACAACGCGATCGACCGGCTGATTCAAACCGCGCTCGCCGCCGGCTCCGGTCCCTCGATTGTCATCACCCCGGGCCCTTCGACGGGCGTGCCGGAGTACACAAAGGCTGGCTACCTCATTGACCTCTCACAGTATGCAGACCAGTACGGTTGGAACGACGCCTTTGCGCCCTGGGCTCTTGCAGCATCGAAGATCGATGGAAAACTCATGTCACTTCCCACCCAGTTCGAATCGATGGCTTTCTACACCAACCCCACTACCATCAAGAAAAATAACCTTGCCGTACCTAAAAACCAGGCGGAGTTCGAAGAATTCTGCACCGAAGCCACCGCCAAAGGCATGGTTCCGATCGCGACCGGCAAGGCTGACTGGCAGGGTGTCAACGAGTGGCATGCTGTCATTGCCCTCAACCATGGAGCGGGTCCGGAAGCGGTCTATTCTGCACTCACCGGGGCGACCAAGTGGACGGACCCTGTCTTCGTTGATGCCGTCGAGCGCTACACGGGATACTTCAAGAAGGGCTGGTTCGGCGGCGGCGTGAACTCCTACTTCACCAACACCTTCGCGACGGTCTACAACCAACTCGTTACTGGCACTGCCGCCGCAATGATTTCTGGCACCTGGGAATTCGCATCGCTACGCAAATACTTCGGCACGGAGGCGGGCAATAACGAGGTGTGGGATTGGGCAGCTGTCCCTTCGCTTGGCGCAGGTGTACCAGAAGTAGTGTGGGATCTTGCAATCGGGCAGTCCGCCGCTGTTAATTCGAAAGCAGTGGACGTTGCTGGATCCGTCGCGTATCTCAATTTTTTGACCACAGATAAGAAGACGATTCTCAACGCAGTCAGGGACCAAGACTTCCAACCGTCACCCATCCGCATAACAGCATCCGATTTCCCGACAGGTACCGATTCCCGAACCGCTGACCTCTATTCGCAGCTTGCAGCGGCCAAAAAAATTGGTTATACAACCTGGACTTTCTTCCCACAAAAGACCGAAACATACATAATCCTCAACTGGGAGCAGGTGCTAACCGGCAAGATGACGGCGGCGGATTACTGCGCAGGAATTCAGAAATCTTTCGCTGAGGAACTGGCCGCTGGTAACGTGCCTGCAGCCCCTAAGCCGGGTCAAGGTATCTAGATTGACCTTCCACAGCGACGTGTACGTCGCGACGGCACCCCGCGACATGCGCCTCATGCACAGAAAGAGTTTTGCGGCTCGGATCCGAGATCGACGGGTCAGTGGTTGGCTTTTTATGCTCCCACTCATCTTGATCAATCTCTTCGTTGTGGCCATCCCAAGCATCTTTACTCTCTTTTTTTCATTCACCGACTGGAGCGGAGTGGGTGACGCAAATTTCATCGGTATTGATAACTATACGAAACTGTTCACCGACCCCGAATTCACAAACGCGCTCGTGCATAACATCTACTGGACAGTATTCTTCCTTATTGTCCCCATGACGATGGGACTGTTCAGCGCATATGCCCTCACTCGGATCCGCCGATTCAGAGTGATTTTCCGAGTCCTGTACTTCATCCCACACATTGTGGCAAGCGTAGTGAACGCCGCAATCTGGCGGAGCATCATGGATCCCACCGCCGGTTTCGGCAGCCTCCTACACCTCAACTTCCTCGGAAACCCAGACACGGCGCTCGGTTCGGTGGCTTTCATTAACAACTGGGCCTGGTGGGGATTCCTTGTTGTCGTGTTCCTCGCAGCGATGCGGAGCATCAGCCCGGCCCTCTATGAAGCAGCTTCTCTCGACGGGGCGGGGCCTGCACGACAGTTCTTTAGTGTGACACTGCCTGGGATTCGTCCAACATTCGTGTTTCTCGGGCTGATGACCATAATCTGGTCATTCTTGTCGTTCGACTATGTCTACATTCTCACCCAGGGCGGACCCGCGGGGTCAACAGATGTTCTCTCGACACTGCTGTACCGCAACGCGTTCACCAATCAAGAATCCGGTTACGCCTCCGCGACCGGAGTTGTCTTGGCCCTCATCAGTGCCATCGCCGTCGTAACTTACCTTGTCATCCGCCGTGTTAAAAAGTGGGAAATATGAGCATCACAAGCACAGCACTCCTTACCCGAGCGACAAGACTCAGGCGACGTACCCCACCCAAGGGAACCGACGCAGGCATCTTCACCTGTGTGTCGCTGACGCTTCTGGCGCTCTTTGCAATCGGCCCGATCATTCTTTTCTTCTTCAACTCGGTGAAGACCAGCAATGATTACGCCGCAAGCTCCCTCGGACTTCCGAAGACCTGGGAGTGGGGCAATTTCCTAGATGCGTGGATCCAGGGAAATATTGGCGCGGGTCTGATCAACTCCGCTGTCGTTGTCGCGGGTACCGCAGCGCTCACCCTTGTGGTCTCAGGATGTGCCGCCTATGCTCTTGCTCGTTTGGACATCAAAGGGAACCGGCTCTTCATAAACTACCTCTTGATCTCAAGCTCGTTGCCAACGCAAATGTTTCTCGTCCCCCTGTTCTATATGGCCGTGCAGGCCAGGTTATACGATACGCAGATTGGTCTCATCCTCATCTACGTTGGACTCTTTTCACCGTTTGCCACTCTGCTTCTTCGATCATTCATGCTGACAATGCCGAAAGAACTCGAGGAAGCTGCCCGTATGGATGGTGCGAACGAACTCGGCGTGCTCTTCCGAGTGGTGCTCCCTAATGCTCTTCCCGGCCTCCTGACAGTTGCGCTCGTGACAGCTCTCTCTGCCTACAACGAGTTCCTGTTTGCCGTGACATTCATCCAGAACTCGGATCTGCTGCCAGCGTCGACAACGTTTTACAGTTTTCAGCAAGGTTTCACTCAGAACTACCCGCTCGTCACAGCGGCCGGTGTGATCATGATCGCACCGATGCTCATCCTTTTCCTGTTTCTCCAACGACGCTTCATCAGTGGGCTAGCCTCCTCCGGTCTCGGAGGCTAGCCCATGACCGAGAGCACCCGGGCCTACAAACACAGCATCAAAACCGTGATCGCAGAACTCGGGGCGACGCAGAAGTTCATCACACCACACTCGGCAGCACACCACCCGCCAGCCGATTGACACCAGCTTGGCCTTCTCGACGATATCAACGAGACGCCAACACCACCGCCAGCCGATTGACACCAGCGTAATGGCCGGGTACATCTAGGCTGGAACCGCCATGTTCTGCCCCTTCTGCCGCAACCCCGACTCTCGCGTCATTGATTCTCGAACCAGTGACGATGGTCTCGCGATCCGCAGACGGCGGCAGTGTCCGCAGTGCAATGGCCGGTTCTCCACGACCGAAACCGCGAGTCTGCTCGTTATCAAGCGATCCGGTGTTATCGAAGCGTTTAGTCGGGACAAGGTTGTCAGCGGGGTGAAGAAGGCGTGCCAGGGCCGACCCGTCACCGAGGCAGACCTCATGAAGCTTGCGCAGCGGGTGGAAGAAACCGTACGGCAATCCGGTGCCTCTCAGATTGATGCGAACGATATTGGCCTGGCCGTGCTCGATCCGCTGCGTGATCTCGACGAGGTCGCCTACCTTCGATTCGCCAGCGTCTACCAGGCGTTTGACTCGTTGCAGGATTTCGAAGCCGCTATCGGGCAGTTGCGCACCGAAAATCGATCCGAAAACCGACCCGATCAGGAGTTCCGGGAGTGAGCGGCTACGAGTTGTTCTTCCAGACCGTGCTGCGTCACTGGGAAGCAGAAACAGCCCATCACCGGGCAGTGCGTGCCATCCGTATGATCTCGCGCCTTGGACTCGAATCGATCATTGCACGATTCACCCGACCCGACCCGGTACTCGCGGTGGAGACACTCGGATTGCGGTTTCCTTCGCCGTTTGGGTTGGCAGCCGGATTCGACAAAGACGGTGTCGCGGTGACCGCGCTCGGTGCACTTGGCTTCGGTCACGTCGAGATCGGCACGCTGACCGCACACGCACAGCCGGGAAATCCCCGACCACGGTTGTTTCGGCTTGTGTCAGACCGTGCACTCATCAATCGAATGGGATTTAACAACGGGGGAGCGGATGCCGCGACCGGTCGCCTGTCACGGTTGTCACGCCACCCCCGCAGACCGGTGCTCGGCATCAATATCGGCAAGAGTCGGGTAACAGATGTTGCGGATGCGGGCACCGACTATCAGCGCAGTGCACGGTTACTTGCACCGTACGCGGACTACCTCGTTGTCAATGTCAGTTCGCCCAATACTCCGGGTCTGCGCGGACTACAGGAACTCGATGCGCTCACGCCGCTTCTGCGAGGCATCCGGGACGTTGTCGGCACCACACCACTGCTCGTGAAAATTGCCCCGGATGTGCCCGATGACCAGATCGTGCGGATCTGCGAGCTTGTTGTGCAGCTGAGACTTGACGGCATCATTGCGACGAACTCGACCCTTTCCCGAGAGGGTTTGCAGACCCCTGCCGCCGAGGTAGCACAGCTGGGAGCCGGGGGGCTCTCAGGGGCACCGCTCGCGGCGCGGGCACTCGCGGTGCTCCGGGTCATCCGGCAGCACACGCCCGCCTCGCTGTGCGTGATCTCGGTGGGCGGGGTGGAGACTGCCGCCGATGTGCGGGAGCGCCTGGCCGCTGGCGCTACCCTCGTGCAGGGATACTCCGCGTTCATCTACCGCGGCCCGCTGTGGGCGCGTCAGATCAATCGGGGGCTTGTGCGCGACCTCGGACGGTAAGTAGCGTGTGTCGTGATCAAGGACGTGCGCTCCGTTCGAGTGAGCGAGAGTTCGGGTGTCGTGATCAAGGACGCGCTCCGTTCGAGTGAGCGAGAGTTCGGGTGCCGTTCGAGCCTGCGTTTGGCTTGAAGCCCTATACGACCCGAGCTAGCGTCCTCCCTGTTCTGGCAAGACCCCGATATCTGCCAACCGCTTGTACAGCACCGCACCGGTGCTTCCACTCACCCAGGGCACCTGCAGTTCCGATCGCTCCATCCGAGTTCGGCCACCCGCGAGCACCGCTTCCCCCGTTGAGAGTCGTCGGATGGCTACGGCCGCGACACTGTTGGGATGCTCCGCCGCAAAGGCGGCATACAGTTGCTCATCGTGCTGCCCGTCGTCACCAACGAGCAGCCACTTCACGTGCGGGAACTCGAGTGCGAGCCTCCGGAGGTTCTCATCCTTGTGCTGTCGGCCGCTGCGAAACCAGCGGTCGTGGGTGGGGCCCCAATCGGTTAGCAACAGGGGCCCTGGCGGGTAGAGATTCCGGGAAAGAAAGCGACTCAGGGTGGGGGCTACATTCCAGGCTCCGGTCGACAGGTAAATGACAGGTGATCCCGGGTGTGTCCGCACGAGCCGCTCGTATAGCACCGCCATCCCCGGGGTGGGACTTCGGGCGTGCTCATCGAGTACGAAGGTGTTCCACGCGGCCAGGAACGGTCGGGGCAGTGTCGTGACCATGACGGTGTCATCGACATCCGAGATGATCCCAAAGGTCTCGGCCGGATCAACAACGCGAATTGTGGCTTCTACCTCGATTGAGCCGGGAGTGTGCAGTGTTGCCGTGTGCCAGCCGGGAGACAGGCTTACGTCCATTCGGGTATCGACAACACCACCCCGGTCGGTCACCGCTTCGAGTGACACGCCGCCGATGCTGATGGTGACCGGAGTGTCTTTGATCGGCACACTTGTAAAACTGCGCCAACCGCGAATGGATGTCTCGTGCTGACCCCGGCCGGTTGGTAGGCTCGGCGGGACGGGGTTACTGAACAACACCCGGCAGAAGACTCGCACCCACGTGGTTGAGCCGTAACCGGTGTAGGGAACAACGGTTGGAACTTTGCCGCGTTTGCGTGCCCGTCGCTCCCGAATGTCGTGGAACCAGTCTTCAAATTGTGCCGCGCGATGCTTAAATTCGTGCTCCTGAGACTCGGGGGAGTGGGGGGGCATCGCCGACACTCCCCAAGTCTTGCACGACCAACCTGTTGTGCAAGACGGTGGGTGGTGCCGACCTGAGAAATTGTGAGATCACTGCCATAGATTCCCGATAGAGTGGTGCCTTACCCAAGGAGGATTCGTGCCCAACGTCGAGGTTATTCGCGGCATTGACCCTGTACGGCGTCATTCAGTTCGGACAGAGCCCACTCAGCGACGAAGTACGCGGCGGCTCGATACGCTCCTTGATGCTGCGGCCACCATTGTCGATGAGCTGGGCGCTGAGCGCCTGACCACACAGATGGTCGCGGAGCGGGCCGGGGCATCCATTGGGACGGTGTATCGCTACTTCCCTGATCGTGTCGCGGTGTTACACGCGTTGCGGGAACGGTGCATTTTCCGCTTCCGTGACGAGGTTGCGAACCGGCTTTCGCAGCCGCCCATTCGGTCGTGGTGGAGCATCCTAGAAACCACACTGGATGTCTCGGTTGCCATGTACCGCAACGAGCCGGGTTACGTCGTCGTCTACGGCGGCTGGCGCGAGATCTCCGCGGTCGACAACGAGCCGGAGTTTGTGCACTGTCTCGTGGCTCTTATTGAGGCTGAATTCGGCGCGGTTGCCGACAGCGCCGAACTGCGGTTTCGCATCGGAGTGGGGCTGGAACTTGGAGATGCGCTCATCAATCGGGCGTTTGAGCGATCGCACACCGGCGACGAGCGGTATCTGCACGAGGCGAAGCAGCACGTGCACGACTATCTCAACAGTGTTATTGAACTGACCTCCGGTGTCCGTGCGGAGGCGGATGAGTCCGGTTCGCGTGCGAGCAGCGCAGCGTAATTCGCCCTTACCACCGAGGGCGGATGCTTCAGGTGGGGATTCCGGTAGCCAGTGCGTGAGCGACGCCCAGCCTGGTGCTGGTGGATGCCCCGCCCGGGACATCCACCAGCACCTGTTTGTGGTGCGACCGGTGCGAGGGCAACTGACTAACCGGTTGTGAGGACACCCTTATTGTCAAAGGTGAACCGGTAGATGAGTCCTGCCGCGACAGCACCAATAAGCGGAGCGACGATGAACACCCACAGGTTTCCGAGTGCGATGCTGCCCCCGAAGATTGCCGAGGCGATCGAACGAGCCGGGTTGAGCGAGGCATTTGAGACCGGTAGTGCGAGCAGTACGAGGAATGTTAGTGCGAGGCTGATCGCGAGGGGAGCAAGGCGGGCCGCAGCCTGACTGACCGCGGTTGCACCGAGAATCACGAGGACAAATACGGCCGTTGCGATGATTTCAATGACGAGCGTCGAGGTGATCGAGAAATCTCCCTGAGCGCCATTAGAGACAGCGGCAAATGAGTTACCGATGTTGAATGTCGGGTTGGATGCACCGATCAGGAGCACGGCCAGCGATGCCAGGACACCGCCGACAATCTGCGCAACGATGTAGGTCGGAGCGCTCTTCCAGGCGAACCGACCCGCGATGGCAAGTCCCACCGTGACGGCGGGGTTGAAGTGCCCGCCCGAGATTCGACCGAAAGCGTAGATGCCCGCGGCAAGTGCCATACCGTGCACAAGCGCAACGGTGAGAAGCTTCGTGCCGTGGCTGTCAGCCGGGACAAAAATGGCGGTACTAAAAACGCCAAATACGAGGATGAATGTTCCCATAACCTCAGCGACCAGTGTGTGAACACTGGTTGGTGCGGTGGTGGTGGTGTCTGTCATGAGTGATGTTTTCCCTTTATTTCTGGAGGGCCGGATGGCCGGGGAAGTCCCCGAAGCTCTGATGTGTTTGGCTTCCTCGTTCGTGCGGAGGGCCGGATGGCCGAGGAGGTCCCCCTGTGTTCCCCAGGGATGAATGTACCGTCCCGCGCGGCTTTCGCGAGTACATTTCGATGGAATTTTTCCGGCGGGTTGAGGAACGGAGAGCAGCGATAGGCTCACACGGGCGTGACTGGCTGGCCACGCTCGTGGCTGCCGCCGGGTGAGACTGTTGCCATTACCGGTTCCAGCGGAAGCGGAAAGACAACCGTGCTCAACATTCTGGGCCTGCTCGACCGACCCGACAAGCGTCGGTTAGGTCGATTCAGATTCAGTCGTCATGTGTTTTTTCTCAGATTTGAGGAGTTGTTTCTTGATGAGCCACACAACGATAACAAAGATGACAATAACTCCAAAAAACAGGTAAATCGCCCAACTCAGTTCCTTGCTGAGCTCTTTATAGCGACTTGCCGCAAACCACGCAATGCTCACGTAGGAGCCCGCCCAGATCAGACACGCGGGTGCCGTCCAGGCGATAAATCGGCGATACCGCATTGCGCTCATTCCCACGGTGAGTGGCACGAGTGAGTGAAGCACCGGTAGAAATCGAGACATAAAAATCGCCGGACCGCCACGTCGATCAATGTAGCGACGCGCTCGTTCCCAGTTCTCAACACCGAGCTTGTGGCCGAGCCACGAGTGCTCGATTCGGGGGCCGAACCACCGACCAAGCGCGAACCCGAGGCTCTCGCCAAGGAGAGCACCAAGCACGACGACAACGATGGTCGTGAGATAGTCGGGGATGCCGGTGATCGCCGTCGATGCCGTGAGAACAACGGTATCGCCCGGGATCACGAGGCCGACAAACGCCGAGGTTTCCAGCATGATGGCAATTCCGACGATGAGCAGGCGCGGTACCACGCCGATCGAGGCGATCGCCTGCAGCACCCAATCGAGCATATGGTTCATCGTTCGAGGGTAGCCTGCGCTGGGTATTCCAGTCTCTGCAACCGCCGAGCGATCGCGTCGGGGTCGGTGATGCCGCTGTCCATCACCCCAAGGTCACCGGCATCCCCGACGGTTCGGAGAGCAGTTTGAAGCGGCTTCGCGCCGACAATCACTCGGGCTCGGTCATCCGCGAGCATTTCGGTTAGCAGTGCGACTGCACGCTCCGCGCGCTGTGCCATCGGAAACCAGGGCAGTGCCAAGCGCCATGCCCGAAACGAGAGCAGTACAAGGTGGTGGAACTGATCGAGGTGTGCGCGTTCGTGCTCGAGCACCGCGCGCAGTTCTTCCTCGCTGAGAGCCTCTATGAGCCCGGCAGTGAGCACCGTCCGAGTGCGCAGACCCGGTAGGCAGTAGGCGAGCGGTGTGGGGTGAGCAAGCACCCACGTGCGGAGTGTGCCCGGTAACGGATTTCCGAGTAACTGGATGTCGCGATGCTGTCGCCGCCGTTCGCGCTCGGTACGCAACACCGTGATCGCCACCGTTGCCGCTAGATGTGCTGTCAGTCCACTGGCGAAGCCGAGTGCGCTCAGGTGGATGACTCCAAACTCGGGGGGCAGGGGGCCGCGACCGAGATGCTCACTGAGTCGTTCGATCCCATCGGGGAGCGTTGTGCTCGGCGCAAAGCCGAGACACAGCAGTGAACCAATCATGCTCAGTGCACCCGTCAGCGCAATGGACTGCCAGAGCGCGAGCGCAACTGCCGGGTGCCGGGCAGGCCAGCGCGCGCGGGTAAGTGCCTGCGGCACCGGCCATGCGACGGCCACTGCGATGAGGGCGAGTCCCGCT
>Ga0081606_1000315_pt1 | contig 22310 bp, 17 predicted proteins | sample EareggfetidaYelm_FD_71127 | JGI IMG/M metagenome (GOLD analysis project Ga0081606, IMG submission 71127) | Earthworm egg capsule microbial community from the University of Washington, USA - E. fetida Yelm (SPADES assembly) (version 2) | ecosystem: Host-associated > Annelida > Reproductive system... | reverse complement strand
AGGAGTTTTTCGAGTCGAACCGCTTCTTTCTCGATCCGCTCCATGGCCTGTGCGACTTCTTCGGGCTGAGTAAGAGCGCCCATTCGGTAGAGTTCGGCGTAACCCCGCACCGAGACCAGCGGTGTGCGAAGTTCATGCGAAGCATCCCCCACAAACCGTCGCATGTGGTGGATCGTGCGAAGTCGATCACGGAAGGCACCGTCAATGGTGGCGAGCATTGTGTTAAGCGAGCGATTGAGCCGCCCAACCTCGGTGTTGGGTGTGGCACCATCAAGGCGTTGACTGAAATCACCATCTGCGATTGCTGCTGCAGTTCGTTCGACCTCACGCAGCGGTCGGAATGTGGATGTGACAACCATTCGAGTCAGGACGCCACCGATGACAACAACTCCCAGGCCGAAGCAGAAGAAGATGACGAGGTAGAAGGCGAGCAGTTCCTCGTCTTCGGTGGTGGAAATCGCGATGATGAACGGAAGAAGAGTGCCGTAGTCATCGACCGGGAGAAGCGTGATAACTCCGCGAAAAGTTTCGTGCTGATCCTGATCTTTAAGCCGTATAACTACGCTCTCACCCGGTGTAGCAGACCTCTCGCTTTCCGTGAGGATAGCGGGTATCTGAGGGGTGCGCGGGTCCGAGGGGTCCCAGTTGTCGCGAACAAAACTGCCACTATCGTCATACAGCGCAACATAGACACCGGTCGTATCTCGGAAGGGACGCTCAGTCAGGCTAGTATCCGACTCCTCCGGATCTTCGATCGGTTGGAAGAAATCAGTGACGCCCCCGTCTGTGATCTTTTCGAGTTTTGACGCGGCCTGTTGTTCGACGTACGAGCGCAGCATCGCTGCCGTACCGAACCCCGCGATAAACAAGCCCAGTGTGAGCATGAGCACCGTCACGGTCGTGACCTTGCTGCGCAGAGAAATACGATTCGAGTACTCGTGGGGCCTGAGCATCATGCGAGCCAGCCATCCAGCTGGAGGTCACGGTGGTCATGATCACGCACGGGCAGGTTTGAACATGTAGCCGAAACCACGTTTGGTGTGGATCGGAGACTCAACGGTGTGTGGGTCGATCTTGCGTCGCAGGTAGGACACATAGCTCTCAACAATTCCAGCATCACCGTTGAAATCGTACTCCCACACGTGGTCAAGGATCTGTGCTTTTGAGAGGACACGATTGGGATTGAGCAGCAGGTAGCGCAAGAGTTTGAACTCTGTTGGCGAGAGCTCGATCAGCGTCTCCCCCACGTACACCTCGTGCGTGTCCTGGTCCAGCGAGATATCGCCGACCTGAAGCAGGGCGTCTCGGTCGGTGCTGAGGGTTCGCCGCAGGATGACGTTAATCCGCGCGATGATCTCATCAAGACTGAATGGCTTTGTCACGTAGTCGTCTCCGCCCACCGTGAGGCCGGTGATTTTGTCTTCAGTGTCATCCTTAGCGGTGAGGAAGAGGATTGGTGCGCTGAAGCCCGAGGTGCGAAGCCGTTTGGCGACACCAAAACCGGTCATGTCCGGCAGCATGACATCGAGCACAATGAGGTCTGGCTCTTGCTCAAGCACTGCGGAGATGGCCTGTGCGCCGTTTGCGACAGCGTGCGCCGAGAATCCAGCGAATCGCAGGCTCGTAAGCAGGAGGTCACGAATATTTGTTTCGTCATCGACAATGAGAATGTTGGGTCCGTCGTTCATGATCCCATCATCTAGGAGTTTGCTGGATATTTGCTGAGAGCGCTCAGCGACTTTTGCCACGCTCTCCCTAGAGGGCCGCGGCATCCATGATGGAATAGCCGTATCCCTGCTCGGCGAGGAATCGTTGTCGATTTTGAGCAAACTCCTGATCGGCAGTGTCGCGCGCGACAAGAGTGTAGAAGGTGGCACTGCGCCCGGACTGTTTAGGCCGGAGCAGTCGTCCCAGCCGCTGGGCCTCCTCCTGGCGGGAGCCGAAGGAACCGGACACCTGGATAGCAACACTCGCCTCCGGCAGGTCAACCGAAAAATTTGCGACCTTCGAGACAACGAGCACAGGTGTTTGTCCGGTGCGAAACTCCTGGAAGAGTCGTTGACGCTCATCAATTGGTGTTGCGCCCGTAAGCTTTGGAGCACTGAGGGCCTCGGCAATCTCATCGATCTGGTCCAGGTATTGCCCGATGACCAAAATTTGTTCACCCGGATGCCGCGCCACAAGCACGCGTACGATCCCAAGTTTCGTCGGGGTTGTCGCCGCCAACCGGTAGCGCTCATCGTCGCCAGATGCCGCGTACCTGAGGCGTTCCGACTGGGTGAGATCAACCCGCACCTCGTAACAGGTTGCCGGTGAAATAAAACCCTGCGCTTCGATGTCCCTCCACGGTGCATCGAAGCATTTCGGGCCGATAAGCGAAAACACATCGCCCTCACGTCCATCCTCGCGTACGAGTGTCGCGGTGAGCCCGAGACGTCGTCGAGCCTGCAACTCGGCGGTGAGCTTAAAGACCGGCGCCGGCAACAGGTGCACTTCGTCGTAGATAACAAGACCCCAGTCGAGCGCGTCCAACAGTGCGAGGTGGGCATACTCGCCCTGCCGCTTGGCAGTGAGGATGTGGTACGTCGCGATCGTCACTGCCCGTACCTCTTTTGTCTGACCCGAGTACTCTCCGATGTCCTCCTCGGTGAGCAGCGTGCGCGCGAGCAACTCATCGCGCCACTGTCGAGCCGAGACGGCGTTGGTCACAAGGATGAGCGTCGTCGTTTTTGCGGCGGCCATCGCACCGACACCGACAAGGGTTTTGCCCGCTCCACAGGGCAGCACCACGACACCCGAGCCGCTCCGGTAGAAGCTATCGATGGCGTCCTGTTGGTAGGGGCGGAGCTGCCAGCAGGTGGCAGCCAGATCAATAGGATGCGGCGTGCCGGGTGTGTATCCCGCATGGTCTTCGGCGGGCCATCCCAGTTTCAAAAGTTCTTGCTTGAGGGTGCCGCGTGCCCAGGGCGCGACCCGAAAGCTCGTGTCATCAAGGCGCGATTCCAACAGCGGCGCAATGCGCCGGGCCCCGGCAACCTCGGTAAGAACGGCAAGATCGTCGCTGCGCAATCGAAGCCCCTCAGCATCGCGATCAATGGCGAGCCGACCGTAGCGGGCGACTGTTTCCCGCATATCCATCGCCACTGCGGGTGGAACGGGGAACTTTGCGTAGTGCTCCAGCGTGGCAAGCATGCTGTCGGCATCGTGTCCGGCCGCACGCGCGTTCCATAACCCGAGCCGGGTAATCCGGTAGGTGTGAATGTGCTCGGGAGCCCGCTCGAGCTCGGCGAAGATCGCGAGCCCGTGGCGGGCATCCGCGGAGAGCGGGTGCGCTACCTCGAGGAGCACAGTGCGGTCGCTCTGCACGATGAGTGGGCCATCAGACACAAGGGTTGATTCTACGGCTCGCGCGAGGGCGGGTGTGGAATATTACTGCGCCCGCCCGATGGTTGGTCGCACGGCGATAATCGCCGAGAGCGGGAGAGTTCGTTCGATGTCAGATCGTGCATCGCGCGCGCGCAGTCGACCGTTGCTCACACTTGCCGGAGCGAGTAGGTACTCGGAGGAACCATCCGACAGCCGCACGGTCACGATGAGCGTGGACTTTGTTTTTGCGGCAGCGTCGAGGGTGCGGGCAAGCCAGTCTTCTTCTGTTCTCTGAGAGTCACGGGTCGTTGCGAGTCGATCAAGCAGTGCGTCAATCGGATCGGTCTGCGTTGTAGCGGTGGGTGGTGGCATCCGGGCGATTCGGCGATGCTCGCGACGCTGGACACCTCCGGCCGCGTTCGCCACGACGACCGGGTAACGAGCGCTGGAGAGTGCCGCAAACACGACCTCCGGGTCGGTCCGGCTCAGGAGATGCCCGGATGGCCCGAGCGTGAGTTCCAGGTGGCTCAGTGAGCTGTCGACGACGAGGATCTGCAGCAGATCGTGCGGTGCGTGGATGACGGTGCGGACCGACGCGTCCACCGTGACCTGCGGATCAAGAGAAGCCGACCACTCACTCGTCGCATCGATCACCCGCACCACTCCGAAACGACGGGATGCCTCGTCAATGAGATAGTCGAGAGGCTGGGGGATACCCGTCAGGGACACCTCTGAGAAAAGCTGTCGAATCGACTCGACGGTTGCTCCCCCGCTGAGCCCACGGCTGAGGGAGGTTGCGGTGACGCGGTAGCTGTAGGCATTTCCGCGCCCCTCCGCATCGGCCACCTCTCGCAGTCGCACATCGAGTGCGGGAGAGACAGGCCCCGGAGCGATGATCGTGAGATCGTCTTGGACATAGGCTCGGTCCACAGGCTGTGGAAAGTGTTCAACGAGCGCGGTAGTTGCCGCCGTGACATCCCCCGCCACCACGAGCTGTGTGAACTCGAGTGGCTCGCCGCCGACCGTGAGCCCAAGCGATTCGGCTTCCTCCAGCAGCGCGTCGAGTGTCTCGTCAAGCTGCGAACCGCTCAACGGCAACCACCAGTGTGCATCGGCACGGAGCCGAGCAACGCTGAGTTTATTCTGGTGTCGAGTAAGGAGTGCGGGCAGACCGGGAGGGAAGCGGGCGGCCCATCTGGTAGCGAGATCTGCCCATTTATCAGCGAGATCCATGAGTTCCCACCGGGCACCGGTCGGGGTGATGAGCCAGAACGAACCTTCGCGGGCCACCAGCGTTGCGTTTGCCGCGCGGGCCAGCAGAGCGGGTAAGCCGTCGAGGTCCATGCCGCACGTGTCGGCCAGTCGGCGAGCATCCGGGAGTGCGAGGCCGCCCTTGCTGAGGCCGCGCGCGGGACGGGTACCGAGGGCGCTGAGTAGCTCGGCGAGGGCAGTGAGCGAGGCGTGTGCGACGTGTGCGGCCCGGCGTGTGAGGATGCTTCGATCAACATTGTCCGACGAGACGAGAACGGGAGGTGGTGGTGCGAGCAGTTCGCGCAGGGTTGGCAACTGCGCGCCATCCTGAAGATAGGTGCGAACCCGGGGGTGCATATAGACATCATCGTTCTCACCGTCAGTGTGCGAGAACAGCAGCAGTGTGTGTTCCAGGCGCGCGCGGATTTCCGCTGCACTTGTTCTTGCTTCTGCCCCGGCCCCGGCCCCGGCCCCGTGAGCGTGCAACAGCTCGCACACCTCGGCAAACATTGCCGTTCCGGTTCCGGATGCCTCGGCAACTGCTCGCAGAACGCCGAGCTCTGGGCGGGTGAGGGTGCGTGTTGCGGCGGCGATCGTTTCCGGTTCGATGAGCCATTCCGCGAGGTCGAAGAAGTCGGCGATCTTCATCGGATCGCAGCCCAGAGTGCGTAACCCTGCCGCCAGTGCGGGGGGCGTTAGCCGTCGAAGTCGCGCGGCCAGCTCAAGCATGAATGCGCACCGGGGTTACGAAGCTCGGGACGTGCGCGCGCGACGAACGCCGTTCACAACGAGAAGTGCAATGAGTAGGCAGAACGCCGAGGGCAATGCAATGAGCGGGAGCACCAGGACGACCGGCCAGAGCCCCTTGCTGAAGTCATCGTTTGCCCCGACTCCGAGTGCGGTGGCCGTGATCACGGCGATGAAACACACGACCGAGAGCGCGATGAGCCCGATGAACATGAAGGCCAGGATGCGCTCGACGCGATGGGCGATGATCGAGGTGGGTGCAGTCACGCCTCAAGACTACGGCAGTGCGATTGGCTGTGTGGAACCGCGCGGTTGGGCTGACAGTTTGGCGGATTGTGGGCTCGGGGGTGCTCGGGGCAGTGGAGTCGTGGCAGGATGTCGTGCGTACCTGTCCGATCACCACACAGAATGACCCCGCGGCAAAGCCGCATAGACTATTGATGGTCAGGCCATCCCGATTGCCCCACTAATGAGCGAGGTTACGTAATGCCCACCGGCAAGGTTAAATTCTACGACGAAGAGAAAGGCTTCGGTTTCATCACCTCCGATGAAGGCCACGAAGTGTTTCTCCATGCTTCGGCGTTGCCTGCCGGGGCGACCGTGCGCGCGGGGTCGCGGTTGGAGTTTGGCATCGCTGACGGTAAACGTGGCGCGCAGGCCCTGTCGGTGCGGGTGTTGGAAACGCCGGTGAGCCTGACAAAACTCAACCGCAAGTCGGCCGATGACATGGCCGTCATTGTGGAGGATGTTGTGAAGATGCTTGACGGTATTGGTGTCGATCTTCGCCGCGGACGGTACCCCGATAAGGCGAAGGCCCGCACTGTTGTGGCCGTGCTTCGCAAGGTTGCCGACGATCTGGATGTCTGATCACAGTGGTTTAGCAGCGGCTGACGCGCAGGGGACCGACCCGGCAGCGGTTGGCCCGGATGCAGCGACGGTAGCGCAGCCGAGTTTTGCCGTTGACGATGTTTTGTTGGCGTCTGTCGACCTTGCTCGGGCTGCGCTTATCGAGACGGTCCCGGTCGAGTCTGTTGGCCCAGTGACCGCGCACACCGCTGAGGGTGAACGTGTTCTGTCCTTCCTTTTTGCCTCGGATGTCGCGGGCTACCCGGGATGGTTCTGGCGGGTTACTCTCACTCGTGTCGATGACGCTCCACCGACCGTGAGCGAATCGCAGCTTGTTCCCGGTGAAACGGCACTTCTTGCCCCGAAATGGATTCCGTGGTCGGAGCGCCTCGCCGAATATCGTGCATCTCAGCTGGCAGCCGAAAACGCTGACGTGGTCTTGAACGAGGATGAGTTTCCCGATGATGAGTCGAGTGATGATCTCGATGCTGATAGTGACGACTTCGGTATTGACGAGATCGATATTGACGAGATCGAACCCGATCCGCTGAGCGATGATGACTTCCTCGGCATCGACATTGACTCCCTCGATAGCGATAGCGATAGCGATAGCGATAGCGATAGCGATAGCGATAGCGATAGTGTCCGTCGTTAGGTGCACTCGGTCATTACGTTGGTGTCAGTCGGCTGGTGGGCGGTTTGCCTCCAGCCCCGTGTTCAAGGTAGAGCGCAGCACTTGGTGATGTTCATGCTCACTGAGTCAAGGGTTGCGTTTGTGTGGGTATACATGACGGTCATGCGCTGTTAGGTTGAGCGGGCTCAGATCGAGAAAGGTGTGGACGCCGGGTGGTCTGTTCGGCAGATCGCTGCTCATGTGGGTCGGTCTGCGTCCACGGTGTCGCGGGAGATCCACCGGAACAAGTGGATGCCGTTGAACCAGAATGAATTGGCCTGGTCTTGTTCTGTTCTTGAAGCGAGGATGGAACGTGATGAATGGGAAGTATTCACCCGAGACGCGCGAGTGTGTGTTCAGGATGCTCGATGAGGCGAAGCCCGAGTATCCGAACCTGATAAGCGTGATGGGTCGCGTTTCCAGTCTGCTCGGGATGAGCGCGGAAGCGCTTCGAGTGTGGTATCGCCGTTGCGGGGTTGACGCCGGGTAGCGAGTAGGTGTGTTCAGCGATGTTGCCAAGGAGAACAAGCGGCTGCACCGTAGGACTGCCGGGTTGCGGAAGGCTAATGGGATTTTCCGACTCGATATGCATACCCCAGCCGAGGTCGAAGCGGCGTACTACGCTGAAGCAGAACCAGACCACCCGGTATCTGCCGAGCAGAGAAACGGGTAGGAACAAGACCCAGGCCAACTCAAAGCGTTCGTAGCCCTCGCCGGTACAGCACCTGTCCGTCTCCAGCGGAAACACCACCAGACACAGACTAAATGCACCCGGTCATGAAGGTTGGTGGCCCCGTGTTCAAGTCTGAAGTGCAGCACTGTGGTGGTGTGGTTGTGTGTGGTGTTGGTAGGTTTCTGTTGGTGTTGCCTGGTTGAGGTGTTTTTGGGGTTGGTTGTTGATCTCGGTGATGATCTCCTGCAGTTCCTTGTCGGTTATGGTTTGAAAATCGGTGCGTGTGGGTAGGTAGCGTCGGATCCGACCGTTGCGGTATTCGGTAGTTCCTGTGTTGCCATGTGGTGCAGGGGTCAGCGAAGATAGGTGTTCATGCCCCACTGAGCGACAAGTTCATAGTGGCGGTGCATCTTGAGTGCCGTTGTCCATGAACCGGCTTACTCGTTCCGCCACGGTATGAATCCCATCACCCACCGATCTTGCTCCCACGATGGAGTCTGACTCCTCGGTGTCCAAGCACGAACCGGTCGTTGATGTGTGCCGGGCGCTTATGGATAGACACCCGGAACCAGATACGGTCTGAACGCACCCGTCTACTCCTAAATGTGCGACGTTGTCGGTGCGCACGGGGTAGGTGCTGCCGTAACTGGCGGTGGTGTTGGTGTGGGTAGTAGATCCACATGGTAGATCGTGTCGTAACTCACTCACATTCGCGACTGGTCTGGGAACTCGATCCGAAACCTGCTTGCGATCATTCGGGGGTGTCCACCCTGCCCGGATCCTGTATCACCCACACCTACCATCCGGTCTTGAACAAACACCCGCGGCCGGTGCAAGTTGGATGCTCGTTTCCGGCATCGGTGTTCTGCCCGGTATTGCGTTGTGGTCACCGGACCAAGGATATGTAACCGAACATCCCGGAACAGGCGGGTATGTCTCGTTCTGGTTCAACGCCACCCATTTGTTCCAGACGTGTCTCCTGCGACACCGTGGACGCAGACTGACCCAACACCGCAGCGATCTGCTGAACAGACCACCCCGCACCCCACTCCCTTCTCGATCTGAACCTGCTCAACCTCACGACACATGACCGTCATGTATACCCGTAGAAGCGCAACCCTTGACTCAGTGAACATGAACATCATCACGTGTTGCGCTTCCACCTTGAACACGGGGGTGTTTTGCACTTCAGACTTGAGCACGGTAGGCTCCCAAGGGCGGTGTTGATACTCTACGCAAGTCATTTCTTGCTGAGGGGAGGGGGAGGCTTGTGGTAGACAATCTGGAGCCCTTCTGTCAGGCTCATCCCTTCTTCTTCGCGCCCGTGAGTGCAGCGAGGGATGACTCACCGGCCTTCGAGGTGTCCACAAGCGAACCTTGGACAGCAACACGCGATTTTGAATGGACTTACATCGTCAATTCGAGGGTCCAGCTCGCCGCACAAGGTTGGAAGGTTCACGTAAGCACAACACTAGATGCCGCAGAGGAGGTTCTCTGGGTGTGCTCACAGATTTGTTTCGATCTGGGTGTCCCTTTCAAGCATCTGTCCAGCCACGGTCGTTTATTCTGGCGGAACAGCAAAGGTTATCCTCGCGAGCACGCAGGGAAGTTTGTTACTTGTTACCCTTCAGAGACTCTTCTCAAATCTCTGCTGGATTGCCTTGAGCGCGGTCTTCACAAATTCCACGGGCCCTATGTCTTGAGTGATCGGCGCTGGCGTAAGGGTCCTGTTTTTCTTCGTTATGGGGCATTCCGGCCAAGACTGGTCGACGGAGAACGGGAGCCCACCACGGCCATGCTCGAGACTCCCGAGGGTAAATTCGTTCTTGATGATCGAGAGCCTGCTTTTCACATACCCGACTGGGTTCCAATCCCCGACTTCATGCGCGATTGGAGCACAACGGATCCCTCCGCCGTTGGCACGTTGCCCTTTATGGTCACGGACGCGATTCAATTCTCGAACGCGGGTGGTACCTACCGCGGGTATGTCACCGATGAGAATGACACTCCCGCCATCATCAAGGAGGCACGACCCTTCGCAGGTCTTGACTTCGCACGGAGATCTGCGACTGAGCGACTCGCTCAAGAGGAACAAGTTCTCCAAGAACTCAGCGGAATATCTAATGTGGCGAGGATCCTATGGTCAGGCCAGATGTGGGAACATCGGTACCTCGCGGTGACAGAACATCCGGCCATACCCTTGAGCCGCTGGGTGACAAGGCACTACCCGTTATATGACAGGTCACACGGCAACGTCATGTCCTACTTCTCCAAGGTTCATCGGATCATAAAAAATCTTCGATCCGCTGTCAATCTTATCCACGAACGTGGTTGGGCCCACCTTGATCTTCACCTCAGCAATGTGCTCGTGGCTGACGATGATAATCTCGATGTCTTCCTTATCGACTTTGAAGCGGCTCAGCGAATCACTGATGAGAGAATATTGCAAACTCTTGCTGCGCCCGGCTTCAGAACGAAATATTCCTCTACACCGGACGCAATTGACTGGCACGGGGTGTACAAACTTTCCTCATACCTCCTTGTTCCGATTATTATCCAGAGCGAGCTAGTCCCGGATTACCCGGCTCAAGTCCGCGCGCTTGTCGAGAAGATGATTTCGGGGATGCCGGATCGTCGTGTATTCCGTAAACTCAGCACTCTACTAAAAACCATCGACGAACTTGAGCAACTAGGCTCATGTGATCCTATAGAAGCTGCCACACAGCGTTTAACCACACCTCAACAATTCGCGCTCGAGCGCTACCAGCCAGCTATTTCTGGAGCCGAGAGTTTCGTCGATAAAATTGTCAGCGGACTGGTCACATTGAAACAGAGTTGGCCTTATGAATTTCGTGAATATCCCGTACACCCGTACGGTTTTGAAGACTATTCGACGGGGCTCGCATATGGCGACGCTGGGGTGCTCGCGTCTATCGCGCTCACAAATCAGCCAGAGAACGGCGAAGCCAATGCAAAGCGAATTGAGTCACTTCTTGATGAAGCATCCACAGTTCCTGCTCGTGGACTTTTTGCTGGGGCGCTTGGCTCGCTCTTCGCGCTTGCCGCAAGCAGCGAACACAGCCTGATAGTCGATGTGATCAACAGCCGTGCGGTGGAGTTTCTGCAGGACAGCGGGACACGAGTGTTCGATGAAGGTCCGGGTGTATTGCTCGGACTCCTGCGGTTGCTTGGCTCCGCGGGTGATCCGGACAAGAGCCCAGCCTTTTCAACGATCATGGATCGACTCCGCGAGACTTTGGATCGATACTCCTTCGATCCAACTGTCTTTGCTCCCTTGGGCTCGGAAAGGGAAATCGCGGGGAACCAACATCGGGAACAGAACTCCGGCCTCTTCTATGGACACCTGGGTATTGCCTGGCTATTCAAAGAGGCATACAGCTTTACGGGAGACGAGACGTGGTTGGAACCAGTTGACTTCGCGCTCCACTGTGAACTCACAGGATACGAATTCGACAGCAAGCACGGGACTCTGCAGCTCGTCCAAGGCTACCGTGAATTGCCGTACCTCTCCACCGGTAGCGCAGGCTTCGGCGTGGTATTGTCCACGCTACAGCCGTGTCAGGTCAGTACGGAGATTCACGATAAGGCCGAAGCCCTACGTGTAGCGACTGAAGCAACATTCTCGATCTATCCTGGGCTTTTCAATGGATACGCCGGACTCGCTCTTGGAAATTTGGGGCTCAGAAAGTTCCTAGGACTTCCCGCGCACACTGCAGAAGAGTTAGTAAGCGTACTCGCTGGATACGCAATCTCTACGCGTGGAGGGATTGTCTTCGCGGGTGATAGCGGATTACGGCTTACTTGCGACATGGCAACCGGGTCCGCAGGGGTGTTGGTTGCCCTCAGCAATCTCGGGGCAGGCATCTGTGACCCGCTCCCGGCCTTTGTCCCCGCGACGCAGGACGCAGATGGTGTCCGCCTGAAGTTGCCCGACACATGAGAGGAGGTGATGAGACCATGAACGGTTCAATTCTTGATTTGCAGCGCATGAGTGCCGAGAACTCGCAGCGTGGCGCTGTTGACCAACAGCGCTTCAGCACAATCAGCTGGGTCAACTGTAACGGCTGGGGTTCCAGCACGTTCAGTGCCGACAACTGCCACTGAAATAAAAGGTGGAGGGGGCTGATTCTTGCTGACCGCTTCCTCCACCCGTGCAATTCTTGTGACCTTGAAGGTTTGAAATCCGCCCGCCAACACCTGAACATCGCGAGCCGGGCAGCTCAGGGGTATAGCTAGAGAGGTATTGTCTCGATGTCAGATACGCTGCTGAGGGCCAGCGGTGTCCGCAAGAGCTTTGTTCCAGGGCATCGGGCGACATCTGTTTCCGTGCTGAATGGCATAAGTCTCACGGTGAGGCGAGGAGAGATGGTCGCTATTGTCGGTCCTTCTGGTTCCGGGAAGTCGACGTTGCTCTACTGTCTTTCCGGGTTGGATTCGATCTCAGCTGGCTCCGTAGCATTGCTTGGACGTGAGGTAGGCGAGCTGAGTCGATCCCAACTGGCGAGACTCCGTCGAGAGCACATCGGATTCATCTTTCAGAACTACAATCTGATTTCTTCGCTGACAGCTAGAGAGAATATTGCTCTTCCAACACAACTTACCCGCCGAGCTATTGGCGAGAGCGATATTGCTCAGGCACTTCAGGATGTGGATCTTGTAAAACAGGGTGATCTATTTTCTTCGCAACTTTCAGGGGGTCAACAGCAGCGTGTTGCGATTGCGCGAGTACTTGCCACAAAGCCTGATCTTGTCTTCGCAGATGAGCCCACCGGGGCTCTCGACGTCCAGACAGGTTCCTCTATCGTGACGCTGCTTAGACGTATCCCCGAGGATGGCCGACGCTCAGTTGTTGTTGTGACACACGAGCTTGACTACGCTGCGAGGGCAGACCGTGTCCTTGTGCTCGTCGATGGACGTATCCACACAGAACTTCACACACCATCGCCAGAGAAGATCCTCACTTCGCTGTCAGAAGCAAAAGCTGCTGTACCCTCGATTGATCTTCGGTAGGCGGCCCGTGCGAACGCTCATATTCCGGGATCTGCTATCCAATTTCCGTCTTTGGTGTGGATCATTCCTGGTGGTAATAGCTTCCGCCGCGATCCTTGGTGCAGTAGCCACTTTTCTCACGACGGCAGTATCGGCTTATTCGATCGGTGAGATTGATGACTCCGATTTCGAGGGTCTTATCGGGTTCGTCACCATGCCAGCCGTGCTCGGATCGATCACAACTGTCATCGTTCTCGTCTCTGTTTCCAGTCTTACGGTTTCGCTGCAGCGCAGAAACTACGCACTGTGGCAGGTAGTCGGCGTATCTCCGGACCAGATCACTCGAGTGATCCTTATCCAATTGGCGATATTGGGGTGCGTAGGTGCAGGCTGCGGCATATTTCTGGGATGGCTCGTCACGCCCTTCCTCTTTCACGGTCTCGCGCACAGAGAACCCACGCTGCGAGGGGCAGAAGTCCAACTCGGCTTTGTCGGGATCAGTGTCGTTCTGGTAACTACGATCGCGCTCGCTTTACTGGGGGGTCTCCGGGCAGCTAGGAAAGCCAGCGCAGTGGCACCCGTTGAGGCACTCCGCGAGCAAGAAACGGTACGAGCACGAGTGAGTGCTGTTCGCTGGGTTAGTATAATCACTGCGACCGGAATAAGCATTGCCCTGGGGATTGCGCTACATTCTGTGCCCGTTGCAGGAATCGGTAGCAATGGGCTCACTCTTGGTCTCTTCATCACGGTTGCGATAGCGGCAGCTGCTCCCCTCGTAGTCCCTTCGGTTGTTCGGTGCTGGACAGCCTTGATCCGTCCCACGTGGTCTGTGACCTGGCATCTTGCCCGTAAGGTTTGCCTCTCTCGCGTGAGGCAAACCACCACCACTGTGACGCCCGTCATGGTCGGTACTGGGCTCGTCACCACCTACTCAGGCGTCTTTGCGACCTTCCAGAGCGCACTGCACACCTCGGGCTTATCAGGAACAGAGCAGGATGTGTGGTCCACCGTAGCGGTATTCGGTGCGCCGCTCATCCTTGCGGGCATCGCAGCTGCTGCAACCATATTCATGAGCAATGATGTTCGGGCCCGGGAGTATGCGTTTCTTCGAGCAGTCGGCATGGCTCCCTCAGCCATCCTGATCACAGCTGCGTTCGAAGTCATCATCTATGCCACAACAGCGCTACTGCTGGGCCTGTTCGTTGGCGGGATCACCACAAGCGTCACCTGGCTCGCATTCCGCGCAACTGCGCCGACCACTGTCTTCACCCTGGACCCCACCCTCACGCTCACTGTAGCAGCAACCGCCCTTGCTGCCATGTGCACTACTGCCCTCATACCAGCTGCCGGTGGGTCGCGGTCTCATACCCAAACAATCTTGGAAATACGATGACCGACTCAGCACGCCCGCTTCACACCCGTCTGAAGGACCTGTGGCCCTACCTCAAACCACAGCGTTATGCCTTGATTTTCCTGACTGTCTTGTCGCTGATATCTGCAGCAACTTCCCTGGCCCAACCTCTGCTTACGCAGCAACTGGTCCAAGAGGTGCACGACACGGGACAGATCTCGGTTTCACTAATTGTTCTCCTAGCAGTCCTACTCATCGTGGTCGCGGTTCTAACGGGCGTACAGCAATACGAGCTCTACCGCGCGGCCGAGAGAACGGTCTTCAATGCTCGTTCTGAGATCATTCGGAAGCTCTTCCACCTTCCGATCCGTGATTATGACGTTCGGAGAAACGGTGACCTCGTATCTCGTGTCGGGACAGACACGACAATGCTGCGGGCGGTGATTACTTCTGGGATCATTGAGCTACTCGGCTCAATTCTCGTCATAGTCGGGGCCGTGGTAGCACTGATCTTTATCGACTTTCCACTGTTTCTTACTGTGCTCGCTGTGTTGACCTTGTCTGGTGTTACTGCACTCGTTCTGGGAGGCCGAATGCAAAAATTGGCCCTCCAGAACCAGGAGGAGGTTGGCCAAATGGCTGCCGCTGTGGAGCGAGGCATTGGGGCGATTCGCACCATTCGTGCGGCCGGGGCGACTGATGACGAAATTTCGCGTGTGTTGGAGTCTGCAGCCCGCGCTCGTGATGCAGGCATAAGAATTGGCCGCGTCATCGCGCTCGTGTCGCCACTGAATGGGCTCGCTGCGCAAATCGCTTTTCTTGTCGTTGTGGGAGTTGGCGGGTACAGGGTCGCAGCTGAGGATCTGTCGATCGCCAACCTCATCGCATTTATCCTGTTCCTTTTCATGATGGTCGTGCCTCTCGGTCAGGCTTTTAGCGCGTATGCAGCTGTGCAAAATGCACTGGGGGCCGTAACCCGGATTCGGGAACTTACTGATCTGCCTGACGAGGAAGAGGACGAGAAACTTACCGTAGGCCAGTGTCTTCAGCGACCCAGCCTGGCGCTGCAGGGCGTCAGATTTGCCTACGAAACGGATGAGGTCATCCGCGACCTATCTTTTTCCGCCGAAAGCGGGCAACTCACGGCTCTAGTAGGTCCATCCGGAGGTGGAAAGAGCACCACGTTTGCGCTAATTGAACGCTTCTATGAGCTAACCGGCGGTGAGATTCGAATCGCTGGCATAGATATCCGTAACCTTTCTCGTGCAACGCTCCGGGGCTATATCGCATATGTTGAGCAAGACGTGCCAGCCCTCGCCGGTACTCTCCGTGAGAACCTCACGCTGGGTCTCCCCAATGCGAGTGATGATGCATGCCATCAGGTTCTCAGAAAAGTTAAACTTGATTATCTAACCACGCGTCGTTCGGACGGGCTTTCCCTTCAAGTCGGTGATGGCGGGGTTCTCCTCTCCGGAGGTGAACGTCAGCGCATTGCCCTCGCACGTTGCTTACTCACTAACCGTCCGATCCTGCTGCTTGACGAGCCGACATCGAGCCTCGACGCCCGTAACGAGATCGCCTTCCAAGAGGCATTGAAGGAGGTTGCCAAGGATCGAACAGTATTGCTAATAGCTCACCGCCTTGCAACGGTAATGAATGCCGACAAAATCTGCGTAATTGTCGACGGCTCTATGGAAGCGCAGGGAACACACGCTGAGCTGGTTCAGATAAGCGACACCTACCGGGAGCTCGTCGCACATCAGCTCCTAGCGCCAGCAGCATGAACACTCTTGATAAACCGCCTCAACCCCCTAGGAGGCACTCAGTGCGACTCCATCACGGGGACACCATCACCGACCCTTATGACTGGCTCCGTGAAACGGAAAGTCAGGAGGTTCGAGCCTACTTTCGACTTGAGAATGAGTACATGAACAGAAGAACCGTTCATCTACAGGCCCTTAGGACAAGCCTCGTCGGTGAACTCCAGCAAATAGAAATGGAGGAAGCACATCACTCTTCTGAGCCTGTGCGTATCGGGGAGTGGTGGTACTTCACTCGCCGGAGCTCAGGAATGACCTTTGATCAATACTGTCGATTACCAGTCACCACACCAGCAGATTGGACTCCACCGAGTATTGACGAGGTTCACGATCGTGAGGAGGTCTTCTTCGATGTTAACCAGGAAATCCTGACTCCCGGATACTTCGCACTCGGGAGCTTTGATGTCTCAACCCACGGTGACCGCCTCGCTTACGCAGTAGACACGCGCGGCGACGAACGTTATGTGCTCCACATCAGAGACCTGACGCACGGGACTGATATGCCGTTCGAGCACGCGGACACCGCGCCGGGTGCCACATTCTCGGCAGATGGAAAGCACCTCTACTTCACCGCCAAGAACGAAACGTGGCGATCATCTACCCTCTGGCGTCATGATCTGGTTGGCGGTTGCACAGTGGCCTTGCTAAATGAGCCAGATACCCAGCGATCAATCCGGCTTAGCTTGACTCGCAGCCGACGCTATCTTCGAATCGAGTCGAGAACACTCCTCCACTCTCGTGTTTGGCTCCTGGATCAGAACCATCCAACCAGTGATCCAGTCTCCATCAACCTGAGTCGCTCGGGCAACCACTTCTCCGTCGAGCATGCTGTCCTGGACGGCGTAGACATGCTATTGGTCACCTCCGACAATCAGGAAACCGGGGATACTGCGGTCACGCTTCAAAACCCACTCAAGATGGGCAATCCCGCGCTTCCAGTCATTGACACTCGCAGCGGAATAACCAACATCAGAGTCGCAGCCTTTGAGGAATTTATTGCATTCTTCTACCGTCGCAATGGAGTGGCTCGTGCAGGTATCATCGAACTGAATGCGGTAACGACTACTCCCGCAGCTAAGCCCGACCGACAAACTACTTGGTCATGCTGGACACCCATCGGTGAACTGAAGGAACTTCCTTTTGGTGGTGGCGCAACAGCGGTAAGTGATGCGGGCAATCCTGCCTGGCAACAGCCAAGCATCCGACTTGCAATCACTTCGTTTTGTAGTCCTGCTTTAGTTGTCGAACATCCCATCAAGTCAAAAACACCGAAACTTCGTCGACATAACCTACCCCATCCCCCTAGGACCACAAGTTATCTTGAGCGCCGAGAGTGGGCGGTTGCACTCGACGGAACACGAATCCCGATCTCGGTGGTCTGGGATGATTCAAGCCACAATATCGGGACGGAAAGATCTGCCCGCCCGACTAGGCCAGCTCCACTGCTATTGTACGGTTACGGCGCCTACGGAATGGCTATAGAGCCCGCATACTCGACGACGCGCTCACTCCTCTTGAAGCGTGGTGTTGTCGTGGCAGTCGCTCACGTTCGTGGCGGGTCGGATCTTGGTCGACCATGGCACAACGAAGGCAGAGGGCTGCGAAAGAAGGCATCGTTTACCGATTTCGTTGCGTGTGCCCAGCATCTGATTGCGGCGGGATGGACCGAGAAAGGTGCCATTGTTGCCGAAGGTCACAGTGCTGGTGGTCTGTTAGTTACAGCAGCAGCAAATATGGCTCCCGAACTCTTCGCCGGGGTGATAGCGCAGGCACCTTTTGTCGACTGTCTCACCACCTTACTAAATCCGAACCTGCCTCTGACTGTCAGCGACTGGGATGAGTTTGGAGACCCTCTCCACGATCCGATCATGTATGAGTACATAAGGTCCTACAGCCCCTATGAAAACGTAAGTTCACCATATCCGCCCGTTCTTGCAATCGGCGGCATAAACGACACCCGAGTGTCTGCGGCAGAACCAGTTAAATGGGTCGCTCGGTTGCGCGATGCGGGGATTGACGCGTTGTCATTGACCCTGATGGAGAGTGGACATGCGGGCCCAGCAGGCCGTACCGAGGCCTTACAGCAGTCTGCCCTAGAACTCAGTTGGATCCTCGATCAGCTTCAAGTTGAATCAAGTTCATAATAGCTGTTCAGTGTCATCGAGTAATTCAATATTTTGCACTTCTGCGCTGCCCGGCCCTTGTGGTAGGTGCACCTTTTGATCGGAAGATCGATGTCTGATCGCAATATTGTGTTCAAGATGGAAGTGCAACACTTGGTGGTATCAATGTTCACTGAGCCAAGGATGTGATGTATCGGGACATCGCTACTGTGTGGTGGTGTTTGGTGGTGACGCTTTTCTTGGATTTTTGGGGGAGGAATCGTGTTGAATCTGTTGATCCTTGTGTCTACACTCACTACTTCTCGGTGGCCGCCTATTGCGCCGAGAGGTGCGATCAGTACGTTTTGCGCTGAGCGTGGGATTTCTAAGAGTACGTTCTACAAGATCCGCAAACGTGGGCTGTGTCCCTTGGAGTGGTGGAGTTTCTCGGTACCGTGTGGGTCGGCTTGTTTTGATTATGCCGCAGTGGGTTCGGGAATGGTGATTTCCTTGGGTTCGGCCTGGAGCAGTTGCATGGAGTGCCCGTTGGAGTAGCGGCGGTCGGAGTCATCCCATTCGTTGTGCTGCTCGGTCAGGACGTGCCCTAGCCCTACGCGAGGATGCTGTCGATCGCCGCAGTCAGCGTTCTTACATCAGCCGGTTCCACCGCTGTAAAGCAGGCCACCCGCAGCTGATTACGCCCGAGCTTTCGGTACGGCTCTGTATCAACGATTCCGTTCTCGCGCAGTACTCGTGCAATGTGTGCGGCGTCCGTTGAATCGTCAAAGTCAATCGTGACAACCACCTGTGATCGGTGTGCCGGGTCTCCTACAAACGGCGACGTGGTCCGGGTGCGTTCGGCCCAGTCGTAGAGCACTGAGGACGACTCTCGGGTGCGATCATCCGCCCAGCGTAGGCCACCCGATCCGTTCATCCAGTCGAGTTGGCCCTCCATGAGCAGCAGGGTAGCAAGGGCGGGGGTGTTCAGTGTTTGGTTCAGTCTTGAGTTATCGAGCGCCTGCTTGAGAGAAAGAAATTCCGGGATGTACCGTCCCGATGCTGCGATGCGTTCGACCCGCTCAACCGCTCGCGGCGACATGACAGCGAACCACAGCCCACCGTCTGAGGCAAAATTTTTCTGCGGGGCAAAGTAGTACACATCGAACTCCCCCGGATCAACAAAGACACCGCCCGCAGCGCTGGTCGCATCAATGACCGTCAATGCTCCCTCATCGCCAACAATCCGCGTCACAGGAGCCATGACCCCGGTGGATGTCTCGTTGTGCGGCCACGCATAGACATCCACTCCTTCGACGGGGTGTGGTGTTGATAACGATCCCGGGGGTGCAGAGCGTACGTCCGGGGTGGTGAGCCACGGTGCGGCGGCCGCGGCGGCAAACTTTGCCCCGAACTCTCCGAACGAGCACAGCTGCGCGCGCTGTTCGATGAGCCCGAACGTCGCGGCATCCCAAAATGCAGTTGACCCGCCGTTGCCAAGCACAACCTCGTACCCGTCGGGAAGGGCAAAGAGTTCGGACACGCCCGCTCGAACGCGCGCGACAAGGTCTTTCACGGGGGCTTGTCGGTGCGATGTGCCGAGCAGGCTAGCGTGATCGTTGAGGTGCGCAAGTTGCTCTGGGCGGACCTTCGACGGGCCACAGCCGAATCGTCCGTCAGCGGGCAGTAAATCGGGCGGAAGACTGGTGCTTGGCATGCAGCCGAGTCTAACCAACCGCCACAAGCGTGGGGAGTTGGGTCGGGTTGGGGCATCCAGCAACCCTGCTCGGTTCCAACCGCCACAAGCACGGGAGTTGGGGTGGGGTTCTGTGCCCCGGTGTTCTCGGTGTTTTGGCGTTCATCGGTTTCGACGCCCCGAGTTCATCAACCATCGGAGAGGTCACAGTGTGTCGCACACGTATGCTCAAAGCGACAATTTGTGACCTCCCGATCACAGCTGTTCGGTTGAGTCGGTGGGGCATTCAAGTTTGTGGTGCGAAATTCGACTCTACTGATCGGGATGTCGCCGGGCAGTGTGGCCGAGAGCTTGCCGGTAGGCTGAGGGTACAGTGCGTGATTGCGGGAGGTTGTGTATGACCGATCTTATTGACACGACGGAAATGTATCTCCGCACCATCCTCGACCTGGAGGAGGAGGACATTGTTCCGCTGCGCGCCCGTATTTCAGAACGGCTCGGGCACTCCGGGCCCACCGTGTCACAAACGGTCTCGCGGATGGAGCGCGACGGGCTCGTTGTGGTGTCGGAGGATCGGCATCTCGAACTGACGCCCGTTGGTCGTGCGAAGGCGGTCAGCGTCATGCGCAAGCACCGTCTCGCCGAACGGCTCCTCGCTGACATCATTGGGTTGGACTGGGAACTTGTGCACGAGGAAGCGTGCCGCTGGGAGCACGTCATGAGTGAGCAGGTTGAGCGGCGCCTTGTTGCAATTCTTGACCAACCGCGGGAATCGCCCTACGGCAATCCGATTCCGGGGCTCGATCAGCTTGGGATGTCGCCGTCAGAGCCGTTTATGACCGGCGTCGTGAGTATCCTCACGGCGGTCACCGCGGCTGATGCGCCGGTCACAGGCACCGTTCGTCGACTGGGCGAGCCTGTGCAGTTCGCACCGGAATTGCTCGCCAATTTTCGACGGGTGGGGGTGGTGCCGGGGGCACTGGTGGTGGCCAGCCGGGCTGGTCGGGACATCCAGATACAGGCCGTGGCGACTGCCGCTTCCTTGGAGGTTTCGGACGAGTCGGCGAGTCATATTTTCCTCGCCCAGTAGCCGCGCAATCGGAGTGCTGTCGGGGGTGTGACCTGAGAATTCGTCCACAGTAGGGCTGCGATGGTGCTGCCGGTGTGCGACCGGGGCCATAGTTGCTGTCGGAGTGTGAACGGACACTCGGGTCTTGTGTCGGGGCGCAGGGTAATCGGTGTGCGATGTGACAAAGCAATAGGTTTCCTGTACGTTCGTTCGGGTCGCTGCACCCACCCGCGGCGCTCCGATATCGAGAAAGCTATGCGCCGACCGCTCGATATGAGAATCCGTAACGCGTTTTCTTCGCGGAATCCAGGTCGGGCGGCACGTGGTTGCCGGGCTTACGGAGGTTGTTAGCTTGGTTGGTCGGAAGGCTCGTAAGAGGCAGACAGCGGTGTTGGTGGCTTCGGTGGTTCGTGCGGTGTTGCCGATCGCAGAGCGAATGATGACAGCGGTACGTCGTGTCACTGCGGGGCCTGGTTCCCTCTACGTTGCAGCACGGGCGATAGCAACCGCGAGTTGGACTGTACCAGCCCCTCGTTCCGCAGCCGACGTCACAACAGCACCGTCAGCCTCTGGTTCTTGTGCTCTGCGACTTCGCCGGGGAAACCTCGCTCGTGTGCTCGTCATGGGAGTCACGGTGGCAATGCTGGGCACTGTTGCCCTCCCCGCATACGCTGCGCTGCCCACGGCCAATTCCAGCCAAGAGTTCGGGATTGCGCATCTTCTGAGAACCGGTGCCCAGACGCTTGAAGTCGCCTCCGATGTCATCACGGCGGTGGTGGCGCAAGACGGATACTCCGTGGTGTCCGGTGCCGACGTCCGTGCCGAGCAGGAGCGCGTGGTTGCCGAACAGCAGCGTGCGGTGGCTGAGCAGCAGCGTGCGGTGGCTGAGCAGCAGCGTGCGGTGGTGGCGCGCTCCGGGCCATCCCTTGGTGCCACCCTTGCCAACCCGCCGTATCCGGCGTTCAGTCTTGACCATGTCTTCAGCGTCGCAAAGTCTTACATCGGGGTACCCTACGCGTACGGTGGTGATTCGCCAGCCGGTTTCGATTGTTCGGGCTTTGTCATGTACGTGTACGCGCAGTTTGGGATCACCCTGCCGCACTCGTCTGCGGAACAGGGCGCTGCGGGGAGGGCGATCTCACTCGCGGACGCCCGCCCGGGCGATCTTGTGATCATGGCCGGACACGACGGCATTTACGCCGGAGAGGGGATGATTCTCCACGCGCCCTACGCCGGGTCATCCGTGCGGATTCAACCGATCTGGACGGAATACCGGATCGTGCGGCTCGGAATCTAACCAGACTGTGTGGGATAGATGGTGTGCGACGCGGTGTGGCGAGCCGCGTTAAGAAAGACAGCGGCGTGTGTCCTAGGCTTGAACGTGACGCACCCGATTGACCCGTACGGGGAGGCCCAATGGTTCAGACACGAGACATCCACTCCGCGGATGTGCGCGCGTCCTTTCACCAACGGCACAGTTGTCGACTGAGCACTCGCTGCGCGATTACCGCGCACCAAGGCGCTGTCACTACGACAGCGCCTTTTTTGTGCCCAGAACCTGTTCGGGGTCACAGTGCGACACCCCTTGTCACGCGGCTGGAAGCCATCTAGCCCAGATTGAAAGGCACTCATGCGTACCCTCGTCCTCAACGCCGGATATGAGCCGCTCGCAGTTATCTCCTTCAGACGTGCGCTTGTGCTCGTTATGA
>Ga0081606_1000314_pt1 | contig 22397 bp, 22 predicted proteins | sample EareggfetidaYelm_FD_71127 | JGI IMG/M metagenome (GOLD analysis project Ga0081606, IMG submission 71127) | Earthworm egg capsule microbial community from the University of Washington, USA - E. fetida Yelm (SPADES assembly) (version 2) | ecosystem: Host-associated > Annelida > Reproductive system... | reverse complement strand
CATTGTCGCAGAAAAAAATCTCACTTTCTTAATCCCTTATAAATCCTGATTGCGCTCACCAACGCCACCACAAAAAACAACAAGCCTATCACTCCCCACAAGGCGCTGATGTTTTGCTTCACCACCACGAGCATGACGATGGAGACTAAGAAAACGGCGGCCATTTCATTCCAAATCCGCAGTTGTTGCGAGGTGTATTTGAAGCGGCCGTTCAGTTGTTGTTTGAAGATGAGGTGGAGGGAAAATTGATAGAGATAGAGGAAGAAAACAAAAAAGAGTTTCGCCAAAAGCCAGCGTCCTTCTTCTTCCAAAAGGATGCGGATGAGGCCGCTTTTAAATAAAACCAACAGTCCGAAGAGGAGCGTGAGAATGGCAGAAGGCCACACGATGGCATACCAAAGCCGACGCATCATCAGGTTCAACTGACGGTGAATAATGCTTTGCTCCGGCTCCGGTTTTAAATGGGCTTCGACGTTGTAAATCAACAGGCGCGGAAAATAGAACAGCCCCGCAAACCACGTGACTACAAAAATGATATGAATGGCTTTAAGATAGAGATACATTAGCGACAAGTCAGCATTTTTTCCGGTTCTTTTTCAAAAGCATTAATCCAGTCGGCTAAGGCTTTCACCCAAAGCGTCTGCGTATTAAGGCAGGGGATAAACGTAAACTCTTCGCCGCCGGCGTGAAGAAAAGACTCTTTTCCGCGCATGGCAATTTCTTCCAGCGTCTCCAAACAGTCGCTTGCAAAAGACGGGCAAACAATCAATAATTTCTTGATTCCTTCGGACGGCATTTCTTCAAACCGCACGGCAGTATAGGGTTTCAGCCATTCGTCGCGACCTAAACGCGACTGGAAAGAGAAACTAAATTTATCGGAAGACAGGCCTAATTTTTTAGCCGTCAGTTTTGCGGTGACTATGCATTGGTGACGGTAACAAAAGGCATGAGCAGGCGCCGCCGCATCGCAACAGTCGGAGGCTTTTAAACAATGCTGTTTTGAAGGGTCTGTTTTGTGCACATGCCTTTCGGGAATACCGTGGTAACTAAATAGCAGGCTGTCAAATTCTTTGGTCAGGTAAGGCTTAATGCTCCCCGACAAAGCATGGATATATTCGGGACGGCGGTAATAAGGTTCGGCAAATTGCAGACGAAAGGAGTAGTCTCCCAAAGCATAAAATTTTTTGGCGTGTTCAACCGCCGTTTCGTAGGACGACATGGCATAGTGGGGATACAAAGGCACGGCCAATACCTCTTCGACGTCCTCTTTTTGCAACGCCTCCAGCGCCCCCCGCACCGAAGGACTTCCATAGCGCATCGCAATTTCAATCGGCGCCTCGACATGTTCTCTCAAAGCCCTTTGCAGTTGGCGGGTAAGCTCTATAAGAGGAGAGCCTTTTTTTGTCCAAATCAGGCGGTAAGCCTCCGCCGACTTGGGCGCCCGAAACGGCGTGATAATTCCCTTCACCAACAGAAAGCGCGAAAGGAAAGGCTTGTCGATCACGCGCTCATCCATCAAAAATTCATTGAGATAGGAACGCACGTCTTTTACCGAAGCCGAGTCGGGCGAACCTAAGTTCATCAGCAAAATTCCTCTCGCAGCTTTTTTCATATTTTGACAGAAATGGATGCAAAAATAACCATAAAGAGAATATAAACCTTGTTTAAAAACGGGAATTTCAGCCTGCCCCGCAATTATGAATTATAAATCATGCTTTGGCGCGTATGCCTTTCCGTATATTTGCGGCGGGAACCAAACTAATACATGAAATCACCCATCCGCATCGGAACAAGAGACAGTCAGCTGGCGGTTTATCAGGCTGCCGAAGTGAAAAAACGGCTGAAACAGCACGGTTGCGAGGCGACATTGGTTTACATAAAAAGCGAAGGAGATATTGACCTGAAAACCCCGTTGTATGAAATGGGCGTACAGGGAATTTTTACGCGAAGTCTCGATGCGGCTTTGTTGAATAAGCGAATCGACCTGGCGGTTCATTCCATGAAAGACGTGCCGACGCAACTGGCTTCGGGAGTGGCGCCGGCAGCCGTATTGGAAAGGGGAAGTCCGAAAGATTTATTAGTGTGGAAAAGCGATCGGAAAAAATTGGAGGCTTTGGGATTTGTCAATAATGAATGGCTGTCGGGCGGCTCGTTTGGGCAACAAGAAATGTCCATTGCCACGGGCAGCGTACGGAGGAAGGCTCAATGGCTAAACCGCTATCCGTCTGCGCAAATAAGCAATATGCGGGGGAATGTGAATACCCGTTTGCGAAAGTTGCACGAAGCCAATTGGGACGGGGCTGTTTTTGCGGCGGCGGGCTTGGAGCGAATTAACCGACGTCTTGAAAATACCATTGAGTTGGATTGGATGTTGCCCGCGCCGGCGCAAGGGGCTATTTTGGTGGCGTGTCGCGAAGAGGACGTCTTTTCTTTCCGCGCCGCCGCGAAGCTGAACGACGAAGACACGGCCTTTTGCACCAAAATAGAACGCGATTTTTTGCGCACTTTGCTCGGCGGCTGCTCCACGCCCATCGGCGCCCATGCCGTCAGGGAAGGCGACGCGATACATTTTAAAGGAAATATTTTATCGCTCGACGGAAAAGAAAAAGCGGCGATTGAAATGACCCAAAAAATTCATGAAGCCGCCCGACTCGGCATCTCGGCGGCGGAAGAAATTTTAAGAAACGGCGGACAAGCCATTGCAGAAAGCATTCGAAGATGAAAAGCCGCATTTTATCGACTCGCCCGTTGAGCGCCTCGCTGGCGGCGGAGGCAAAGGCTTCGGGAATTGCGATAGACGAAATTTCGTTTATCGAAACGCAACCCATCCGAAGCCAAGAAACGCAACAGGCAATAGAAAAAGCGTATCGGCAACAAACCACCGTGGTATTCACGAGCATGAGCGGAGCCGAGGCGGCGTGGTTGCCCCTGCCCCGCAAACCCGACTGGAAAATTTACTGCCTCGACCACGCCACCAAACAAGAAGTAATTAAAAGGTTTGGCAACCGCATCGAAGGCACGGCAGACTCTGCGGAAGAATTAGCCGCTCTTATCGCAAGCGGAAAAGCGGAGGAAGTAACCTTCTTCTGCGGCGACCGACGAAGAGAAGCGTTGCCGATGATTCTCAAAAAAAACAATATTAAAGTGAATGAAGTCATCGTGTATAAAACCGTTCCGCAATATCATACGGTAGAAAAAACATACCGCGGAATTTTGTTTTTTAGTCCGAGCGCGGCGGAAAGTTTTTTCAAAACCAATACGCCAAGCGCCGAAACGATTCTGTTTGCCATCGGTCATACCACGGCGGCGGCTATCGCCGAACAGAGTCGCAACCAAACCATCATCGGCAAAAGTCCTTCGAAAGAGGCGCTGGTGAGAGAAGCGATAAAACGCTTCAGCAACTTGTAAAACCATGACCCAAAATAATGCTTAAAAACGACTTATTGCTAAAAGCGCTGCGCGGAGAAAAAGTGGAGCGTCCGCCGGTGTGGATGATGCGTCAAGCGGGAAGATATTTGCCCGATTACATCAAACTGCGCGACAAATATGATTTCTTCACGCGCTGTCGAACGCCTGAACTCGCGACGGAAATTACGTTGCAACCCGTACGGCAAATCGGGGTGGATGCGGCTATTATTTTCAGCGACATTCTGGTGATTCCGCAGGCAATGGGAATGGAGGTGCTGATGGAAGAAGGGAAGGGTCCGCTGTTGCCAAAGACGATTCAAACGAAGCAAAATATCGATGCCTTGATTACCGCCGATGCCGAGGAGAGTTTAAGCTATGTGTATGAGGCGTTGGCATTAACCAAAAAAGAATTGAGCGTTCCGCTGATAGGTTTTGCGGGCGCGCCGTGGACTATTCTTTGTTATATGGTGGAGGGCAAAGGCAGCAAGACGTGGGACAAAGCGAAACAGTTTGCCTATACGCAACCCGCCTTGGCGCATCAACTCCTGCAAAAAATTACGGACATTACCATTGTTTATTTGCAACATCAAGTAAAGGCGGGAGCCGACGCGGTGCAGGTGTTCGACAGTTGGGCGGGAGCGCTAAGCCCCGATGATTTCAAAACCTTTGCGCAACCCTATTTATTTCAATTGGTCGAAGCGGTGAAAGCGCCCGTGATTTTATTTCCCAAAGGAAGCTGGTATGCTTTGAAAGACATTAGCGAAAGCGGGGCAAGCGGCGTGGGCATTGACTGGTGCATTTCGCCGCAACAAGCCAGAGAATGGACGGGAAATAAAATCACGCTTCAAGGCAATTTCGATCCGGCCAAATTGCTCGCGCCGATTCCTGAAATTAAAAAATCGGCAAAAGCAATGATTGACGTCTTTGGCACGCAACGATATATTGCCAATCTTGGGCACGGCATTATGCCTAACGTCCCTGTGGATCATGCCAAAGCATTTGTAGAAACCGTAAAAGAATATCAACCATGAAAAAAGAACGCTGGAGCAAAATTATTCACGACATGCAAGACCGCATTTGCGCGGCTTTGGAGGCGTGCGACGAAAAAGCAAAATTTGCAGAAGACCCTTGGCAACGTCCCGAAGGCGGAGGAGGAAAAACACGGGTGATTGCCCATGGAAACGTGTTTGAAAAAGGCGGCGTAAACACCTCCGTAGTTTTTGGCGACGTCACCGAAATGATGCGCACGCAACTTAAAATCGACGGGGCGAAATGGTTTGCCTGCGGCTTGAGTTTAGTCATTCACCCGATTAACCCCTTCGTGCCCACGGTGCATTGCAACTATCGCATGTTCGAATTGTATAATGAAAAAGAGGAAGTCATTGACCGCTGGTTTGGCGGCGGCGCAGACCTCACGCCTTATTACTTGTTTGAAGAAGACGCCAAGCATTTTCATCAAGTACATAAAAATGCCTGCGATGAATTTGACGTCTCGTTTTACCCGACATTCAAAAAAGAATGCGATGACTATTTTGCAAACCACCACCGTCAAGAAGAGCACAGAGGCGTCGGCGGAATTTTTTACGATTACCAACGACCAAGCGGCAAGCAGGACGTAAATTTTTGGATGACTTTCGGCGAGCGTTGCGGCAAGGCATTCATCGAGGCCTACGCCCCTATTGTTGAAAAAAGAAAGCACGCCGTCTATTCCGCGGCTCATAAACATTGGCAAGAAATAAGGCGCGGACGCTATGTGGAGTTATCCTTAAGTAAACGGCATTGATTAATGATTGGCCGGTTCAGCCCGATTTTCTTTGCGTTTTATTTCTCTGCTCTTCCGTCAAAGCGTTTTATTTTCAAACACAAAATCGGTTTCGTTCTTCAGGTCAATGTGTATCGCCGAATCGCGGCTCACCTCGCCGGCCAAGATCTTTTTCGACAACTCGTTCAGGAGTTCGCGTTGCATTACGCGCTTGAGCGGACGCGCGCCAAACTGCGGATCGTAGCCCAACTTAGCCAAACGGTTGAGCGCCGCGTGACTGATGCTTAATGAAATGCCGTTGTCGCGCATGCGATTTTGTATCAAGGCAAATTGAAGGTTCACAATCTTGCGAATATCGTGAACCGTGAGCGGACGGAACATAATGATTTCATCTATGCGATTGATAAATTCCGGGCGAATGGATTTTTTCAGCAAGTCCAATGCCATGTCCTTCGTTTCTTCGAATGTTTCAAAATAATTGTCATCGGTTATCTTCTGCATGTTTTCTTGAATGAGCGAAGAACCCATGTTGGTAGTCATAATGATGATTGTGTTTTTGAAATTCGCGGTGCGCCCTTTGTTGTCGGTGAGGCGTCCGTCGTCCAGCACCTGCAACAAAATATTGAATACATCGGGATGGGCTTTTTCAATTTCATCCAATAAAACGACCGAGTACGGTTTGCGCCGAACGCTCTCCGTAAGTTGCCCGCCTTCGTCGTAGCCCACATAGCCGGGGGGCGCGCCAATCAAACGGCTCACCGCATGACGTTCTTGAAACTCGCTCATGTCGATGCGCACCATGGCGGTTTCGTCGTTGAATAAGTAAGCCGCCAAAGCCTTCGCCAACTCTGTTTTTCCCACGCCTGTAGTTCCCATAAAAATGAACGAACCGATGGGGCGCTTCGGGTCTTGCAAGCCTGCGCGACTCCGTCTCACGGCGTCGCTCAAGGCTTTGATGGCTTCTTCTTGTCCTGCTATTCGTCCGCTCAATTCCTCTTCCAAATGCAAGAGTTTTTCTCTGTCGCTTTGCAGCATTTTTGCCACGGGGATGCCTGTCCAGCGAGCCACAGATTCGGCAATGTCTTCGCTGTCCACTTCCTCTTTCAGCATCGCATTTTCTCTGCCCTTGGCTTTGTCCTGCAGGGCTTTGAGACGCTTTTCGGCTTCGCCTATTTTTCCGTAACGGATCTCGGCTACTTTTCCGTAGTCGCCGCTCTTCTCGGCTTGCTCGGCTTCAAATTTGAGTTTGTCAATCCATTCTTTTTCGCGCCGCAGGGAGTGTACCGCTTCTTTTTCGCTTTCCCATTTTGCTTTCAGCTTATTGCGCTCTTCCGAAAGGTTGGCGATTTCCTTTGTCAGCGAACTTTCTTTCTCGGCGTCTTTTTCGCGGCGAATGGCTTCGCGCTCAATTTCCAACTGCATGATTTTGCGATGCAATTCGTCCAGTTCCTCCGGCATGGAATCCATCTCCAGACGAAGTTTTGCCGCGGCTTCGTCCATCAGGTCAATGGCTTTGTCGGGCAGGAAGCGGTCGGAAATGTAGCGATGCGAAAGTTCCACGGCCGAAATCACGGCGTCGTCTTTTATGCGCACCCCGTGGTGGAGTTCATACTTATCTTTAATGCCGCGCAAAATAGAAATCGCATCTTCCGGGGAAGGCTCGTCCACTATCACCGACTGAAAGCGGCGCTCCAACGCTTTGTCTTTCTCCACATATTTTTGATATTCTTTCAACGTGGTGGCGCCGATGGCATGAAGTTCTCCGCGCGCCAAGGCAGGCTTGAGCAAATTGGCCGCATCCATGGCGCCCTCGCCGCCGCCCGCCCCGACAAGCGTGTGAATTTCGTCGATGAATAAAATAATTTCTCCGGCCGAATCGGTTACTTCTTTTATCACCGCTTTGAGGCGCTCTTCAAACTCGCCTTTATATTTTGCGCCGGCGAGAAGCAAGCCCATGTCGAGCGAAACAATTTTTTTGGTTTTCAAATTTTCGGGGACGTCGCCGTTCACAATGCGCTGCGCCATGCCCTCTACTATCGCCGTCTTTCCCACGCCGGGCTCGCCCAACAGAATAGGATTGTTTTTGGTGCGGCGCGAAAGAATTTGCAACACTCTTCTTATCTCTTCATCGCGGCCGATGACGGGATCAATTTTTCCCTTCCCCGCCAAGTCATTCAAGTTGATGGAATAGCGTTCCAACGATTTATACTTTGCCTCTGCATTTGGGTCGGTTACGTTCGCGCCGCCGCGCAATTCTTTAATGGCTTTCACCATGGGAGCATGTTGCAGCCCCGCGTCTTTGAGCAATGCGCCCGTTTGATCGGGACTGCTAAGAAGCGCCAACAATAAATGTTCGACGGCCACATATTCGTCTTTCAACTCGGCGGCTTCTTTCCCTGCCTTTTGCAATACCTGATTGAGAGAGTTGGAAATATAAACATTGCCGCTTGCCCGCGGATAGCGCTGAAGAATGGCGTCGAGCGCCCCGTGCAGCGCCGTTTCGTTTACAGAAAGTTTTTTCAACACATAGTTTGGAACCATGGCCTCCTTAGGTATGAAAATACGTCAAAGGGGGTAAGCCTTGTCAGCGTTCTAATAAAAATTTTGATAAAGAAATAACTGTTATTGGCTGTCGTGGAAACAACCCTGGATTTCGTCAACATTTTTCCAAGGGTCTGCCCGATGAAATATTCAAACAGAAAATAATATGAGAAATATAATATGAAGGACAGCCATTTTACATTTTCAACGGCTATAATATTTTTAAATATCAGCAGGCAAGGAATCAGGAAAGCAAAGTATGCCGCTGTGTCTAATAAAAAGTTGGTTAATCTTAAAGTCTTCCCTGCGCTATAATTGACTTGCGCTAGGTGAGTGAGTGAGAGAGGGGGGGGGGGTATTCTACGAGACATTTTTTTTTGCAAACTTATATCAATTTTTTTATATATTCAAAAAAAAACTTCCAACTGCCTACATTTCACTACTGTAAACCCCAATTTTTGCACACTTTTATGTACAGCCAAGAAATAGCCAAACGCCAGACTTTCGCCGCGCCGGCCTGATGCTTGTAAAACCGCGCTCGCCGAAAAATTATTGCTTCTATGGCGGAGTCAAGCGCCTCCGCTCAATAAACCTCTTTAGCCCTAATGATTTGTTTGCGCACGGGATGCGACCGTAATTTAATTTAGAATTTTAAAGATTGAGCGGTTAAAATTTTTAATGTTTCCTTTCACAAGGCAATAATCGTTCATTTGATTTTTATGCCATTTATAAAACGCGCGCTTACAGACCGACGTCTTTCTGACTTCACGCCTAAATCATTAAATCAGGGCTTGTGCTGACAACCTCATTTTTGCCCTGCTTAATCTGTCCCGCATTAGAAGACTGTGCTCCCGCGCGGAACACTTGGGACACTGCCGTTAACCGCTAACCCTCCGTCGTTCGTCGTCAATCCTTTGCCGTTAATCATCGATCATTTGAGATATAATTTGTAGTTTTACCCGCGAATTTTTTCAACCAAACAAAAACATCCATGTTGCTCATCGGAAAAACTGCTCTCATCACAGGCGCCTCCAAAGGAATAGGTCGCGCCATTGCGCTTGCCTTTGCCAAACAAGGCGCCGGCGTTGCCTTTACTTACCTCTCCTCGGTGGAACAAGGACTGGCGCTTGAAAAAGAATTGCTCGCCTTTGGCGTGAAAGCAAAGGGCTATCGCTCCGACGCTTCCGATTTTACTCAAGCCGAAAAATTAATCGAAGCCGTCGTGGCCGATTTTGGCGCGTTGGATGTGCTCGTCAATAACGCAGGCGTCTCCGTCAATAATCTTTTGTTGCGCATGACCGAAGAGGCGTGGGATAAAACCCTCAACATCAATTTGAAATCGTGCTTCAACACCGCCAAGGCTTCGTGCAAACAAATGATAAAGCAAAAGCAAGGCTCCATCATCAACATGACCTCCGTGGTGGGCTTGAGAGGAAATGCGGGTCAGTCCGCCTACGCGGCCTCCAAAGCGGGCATTATTGGTTTTACCAAATCGGTGGCGCTTGAACTCGGCTCGCGCGGCATTCGCAGCAACGCCGTAGCCCCCGGTTTCATCGAAACAGAAATGACCGAAAAGCTGGACGAAAAAATTATTCAAGGCTGGCGCGAAGGCGTTCCGCTCAAGCGCAACGGAAAACCCAAAGACGTGGCGGACGTATGCGTTTTTCTTGCTTCGGATATGTCGTCCTACATCACCGGCCAAGTCATTCAGGTGGACGGCGGCATGTTGACCTGATTATTTTTTCAGCAGTTTATAGTTCTTATACTCTCCCAAGCGATAGCCTGTCAGTTTTTCGATGGCATTGAGCAGGCGATGGCGAAGGCATATTTTTTGTTTTGAAGGGTCGTAGCGAAAAACCCAATTTTGATTCTTTATTCGCTCTTCCATGGCGGCGGGATGCGTGCCTGTGAAAAGCTCCAATTTGTCAATTTCATTGTAATCGGCTTCCGCTTTATTGTCGTATGTTTTTTTCAAATAGTCATCGTCGTGAAAAAAAGTTTCCAGCGCTTTATTCTTTTGCAGTTGCACTTTGGGCGGGCGCGTATAGGCGTAGTGATAGACCGACACATTGACTTTCGCCACGCGAAGTTTTTCTCCCTTGTCTGAATGGTCATGAGAATATTTTCTGAAGCCTTGCGAGTCTCTGTAAGCGCGGATGTTCCCTGTATTTTTAAAAGCCTTCGCTTCATAGCGATACGAGGTGCATCCCGTATGAAGGTAAGAGTAGCAACCGTGAAAATTTAAGAAAGGAAGCAACAAGCCCTCGGTTTCCCTGTCGCCGTGATATTTTTCCAACGCGGCTTTTAACGTCGGCATATCCTTCTCATGAAAAACTTGGTCGGCTTGCAGGCGAATGACCCAATCCCCGGTGGCGTACTTGGTTCCAATATCGGCTTGCTGCGCAAAAACTTTCCCGCCTTTTCGCAAACTCATATCCCATGTCGTGTCCGCTATTTTTATTTTCTCGTGGTTCAATGCTTCCGCCGCTTCTCGTGTTCCGTCGGTTGAATCGCCGAGCGCTACAATATATTCGTCCGCCCAATCAATCAGAGACTTTATGGACTCGATAAAAGGGTAATCCAACTGAATGGCGTTTCTAATAATACGTCGTGGCTGATATTTTCATAGGCAACGGTTTTGGGGCTAATTTTTTCGGGTTTCATTTTTATATGCAAATAAATAAAGTAATTTTGAACCTGCAACTAATGTTATGTCATTTTCCGAACATATTATGGTGGATGCCTCCTCCCTTCGCTATCGCTACACGGGCATCGGTCAATTTTGTTATCACTTATTGCAGGGCTTGGCGCGTTTAGAAAATCCGCCTGTTTCTTTGCAAGCCTACGTTCATCCGAGGTTTGTCCAAAATGTTCCCGAGAATATAAAGCCCCGCCCCGCCGCTTTCATAGAACGCCATGCGCCAAACTTTTTACAACCCTGTTTTTTTAAGGATGTAAAAATATGGCACGCCACCTCCGAAAACGGCCGCCTGACGAATATCCGCAAAAAGGCAAAGTTGATTCTCACTATTCACGGTCTTCACTTTTTAGACGAAGATACCGGGCGCATTATTTCTAAAAGATTAAAAAAAATGCAAGCCCTCGTGAATCGCGCCGATGTGATTGCCACGGTGTCGGACTTTACCAGAAATTTAGCGCAAGAACATTTGCACACGAACAAACCCATTCATCGCATCTACAACGGACTTAGCCTCTCCGCTCATTCGGAAACCCCGGCGCAATATCCTCGCCGCCGTTTTTTGTTTTCGATAGGCACTTTTTTTCCGCGCAAAAATTTTGTTTCCCTTCTCCCCATGTTGCAATGCCTTGACTTTGACTTGGTAATTGCCGGGAGCAATCAAAATCCGGCCGGGGAAATTTTTAAAAACACGATGCGCCGACTCGGTCTGCAAAACCGCGTTCACCTGCCCGGAGAAATTTCCGAAAGCGAAAAAAACTGGTACTATAAAAATTGCGAAGCCTTTGTTTTTCCTTCCCTCTCCGAAGGCTTCGGCTTTCCTGTTATTGAAGCCTTTCATTTTGGAAAGCCTGTTTTCTTAAGCCGTTGCGGAAGCCTGCCTGAAATCGGAAAAGATTTTGCTTTCTATTGGCCTGATTTTGAGCCGCGCCAAATGGCTGAAATTGTGACGGAAGGTTTACAAAACCCCATTCGGCAAACTTCTTCCAGGATTGCTTACGCCCATACTTTCTCGTGGGAAGAAGCGGCGAAGAAGTATATGAATCTTTATTTAGGCGCATGAACAGAGCTTGCCAAATAATGCGCGTTGAGAAACAGAGACTTGGCTTGCGGACGTCGGCGAGGAAAGCCCAAAAGCACACGATTTTAATTTTTTAAAAAATGCGAATACTAATAGCGAACACGGCAATTATACCCGTTCAATTATACGGAGGAGTTGAACGGGTGATATGGGCGCTCGGCAAAGAACTTGTCAGGCTGGGGCATGAAGTTACATTTTTGGCAAAAAAGGGTTCTTTGCGACTTTGCGCCAGTTATCTGCATTGATGAAAAAAAAGCGGTTGTCGAGCAAATTTCAAACCGCTTCGACGTCGTGCATTTTCATTTTCCGCCCGGACGCACGGAGGCATTAAACCTGCCCTATATCATTACTCAACACGGCAACTCAAACGAGTTAGCCGAATTAGACAAGAATACCGTTTTTATCTCAAAAAATCATGCGGACAGGTATGCCTCCGATTCGTATGTTTACAATGGGCTTGATTGGAGCGAATACTCCCCTCCCCTCGAAAGGAATATAAAAAGAGAGTATTTTCATTTTTTAGGCAATGCGGCCTGGAGAGTTAAAAATGTCGTCGGGGCTATTGACGTCATAAAAAAAGCCAAATCAGAAAAATTAAAAGTGTTGGGCGGAATAAGGTTTAATTTTAAAATGGGAATGAGGTTTACCTTTTCGCCGAAAGTAAGTTTTGAGGGGATGGTCGGAGGCGCTAAAAAATGCCGTTTATTGAACGGCTCCAAAGGGCTTATTTTTCCTGTCAGATGGCATGAACCTTTTGGGTTGGCCATTATTGAAAGTTTATATTACGGGTGTCCTGTTTTCGGAACTCCTTACGGCTCGCTTCCTGAATTGGTGCCCCGCGACGTCGGTTTTTTGTCCAACAAAAGAGAAGAGCTAGTCGCCGCCGTTTTAAGCTCGACGACATTCTCCCCTCAAAGATGCCATGAATATGCCGCCGAAGAATTTAACAGCAGAAAGATGGCCATGGAGTATATTCGAAAGTATGAAAAAGTAATTGCCAACCGGCCTCTGAACGTCGGCAACCCCAGATTGAGGGAAATCCAAAAACAAAAATTCTTAGCGTGGGAATAAAATTTAACGGTTAATTATAACCCCTTCCCTTGCTCATGTAAATTTTTTCTTAGGGCTTGCGGAGCGTCTGCGGCAAGCGCCCCGCATGGAAGCAAAACCTTCTGATGTGAAGGCAAGCCTTGCCAATTTAAAACGGATTGAAAATCACGGATTGTCAATTTATCAAGACGTGAAAATTCATCAGCCCGCTCCAAATAAGAGATATACATGACAGAAAAGGAACGGCTTATTTTATACGCCAAAAGGGGTGAAATAAATGCCTGTTTTTGCATAAAATATTGAGCAAAACGGCGTATAAAATCATAAATCATTGTAAATCAATGTTCTATTATACGCCAAAAGAGGTGAAATAAACCGCCAAAAATCTAAAAAAGGCAATAAAAAAGTCTAAAAAAATACAGAAAATGAACTTAACCCGCCTTGCGCAAAAATTGCAGACTGAAAATTTTTTGTCAAATTAGCCGCCTCTTCGCAAAACCAGAAGAGCAAAATTTTAACCAACGCCCCGACATAAATATTAACTTTGAAACGAAAGAAACCGACAAATGAAGTTATCAGACCCCTTTAAAATACTGTCGCCTAATGAAAGACGGGCGCCGGCGCAAGACCAAACGGAGGGCAAAGCATACGAAATACGGGCGTTGCCTTTGGTTTATAAAATTCGGGAAACCGCTGAATCCGTTTGGGAAGAAGCGAAGAATGATTTGAAATTCTTTAAGGATATTTGTGCCCTTTTTCAAGTAAGATGAAAGAACAAGAATTAGTCAGCTATTTAAAACAAAACTTCCCTCAAGAAAACGAAAAATGCGAATGGAAGGAGTTTAAGAATCTAAAACATGCCATTTCCTCAAAAGAGGGCGATGATATTATTTCTTACGTGTCTGCCATCGCTAATATGAAGGGCGGGCACTTAGTTATTGGCGTAAAAGACAAGACTCTCGATGTGGTCGGCATTCAAAATTTTCACAGCTATAATATTCAAAATATCAAACTAAAGATTATAACCGATTGCCCTAATCTTAGTTCGGAAAATTTTGAAATTCAGGAATTCAAATCATCTGATACCAATAAAACGGTTTGGATTTTTCATATTCCAAAACACCCTTACCGCTTACCTGTATATGCTCATAAAAAATGCTGGCAAAGAATAAATGACAGCCTTATTGCATTAACCCAATCAAGATTAGATTCTATTCTTACAGAGATTAAGCCCAGCGAAGATTGGAGCGCGGCCATTGTGGAGGGCGCCGCTATCGACGACTTGGATGAAATAGCCATTAAAAAGGCAAGGATAGAATTCACTAAGAGAAATCCTAAATATAAAGAAGATGAGCCTGTATGGAGCGACGTCAAATTTTTGGATAAAGCCAAGCTAACCATAAAAGGAAAAATTACCAGAACTGCTTTAATCCTTTTGGGGAAAGAAGAGGCGGAACACTACTTAGGTTCATTTGTAAAAATTCGATGGAACTTAAAAACGCTAGATAATCAAGACAAAGACTTTGAAATATTTTCTATCCCGTTTATTCGTGCCGTAGATGAAGTCTATCATAAAATCAGAAACTTAAAATATCGTTATTTAAGAGATGGCACGCTGTTTCCCGATGAAGTGCTGCGTTATGACCCTTTTACTATTCGCGAGTCCTTAAACAATGCTATCGCACACCAAGATTATACCAAAGCGGCGAGAATTAATGTGACAGAGTTTGAAGACGACCGCCTGGTGTTTTCTAATTATGGCTCCTTTTTGCCAAAATCTATTGAAGATGTGGTGTTAAAGGATACCCCTGAAGAAGTGTACCGCAATCCTTTTTTAGCAGAGGCTATGAAAAATTTGGATATGATTGAAACGCAAGGCGGCGGCATCCGAAAAATATTCAACTTGCAAAGGCAACGCTTTTTTCCGATGCCTGATTATGATTTGAGCGATGGAAAGTTTAGGGCAACAATTACAGGCAAAATCCTTAATGAAGATTTTGCCCGTATTCTTATCAAAAATCCTGAACTAAGTCTGGAAGATATTTTACTCTTGGATAAGGTACAAAAAGGAAATCCAATCAACGATAATAGTTTTGCTTACCTTAAAAAAAGAAAATTTGTAAAAGGGCGAAGACCTAATATTTTTCTCTCGGCAAATGTTATTCAAACCGCCGAAGACGAAACATTGATAGCAGAATACATCCGAAACAAAGAGTTTGATGATGACTATTATCAAAAAATGATTTTAGACTATTTGAGAAAATGGAAGGAAGCCTCAAGAAAGCAAATTGAGAATCTGCTTTGGGATAAATTCCCTGATGCGTTGGATGAAAAAGCAAGATTTGTCAAGATAACGAACCTGCTTCAAACTCTGAGAAAAGCAGAGCTTATAACGCTTAATAAAGGCAAAAAATGGATAATGGGAACCAACGGAACCAATGGAAACTAATGAGAACTTAATGAGAACTAATGAGAACTTAATGAGAACTCAATGAGAACTAATGAGAACTTAATGAGAACCAATGAGAACTCAATGAGAACTTAATGAGAACTCAATGAGAACTAATGAGAACTAATGAGAACTAATGAGAACTCAATGAGAACTCAATGAGAACTTAATGAGAACTAATGAGAACTAATGAGAACTAATGAGAACTAATGAGAACTAATGAGAACTTAATGAGAACTAATGAGAACTAATGAGGGGTCAAATGATTAGCGGAGTATGGGGGGCAAGCCCTTCGGAATATTCATGTTTCAAAAGCGGAAGGAATTTAATTCTTTGCTATATTGCGCAAAATTAAAACTGTATGCGCATCCTCATTTTACTGCTGACTTTATTGAGCTTCGCCTCATTTGCCCAACGAAAGAAAAAAAATAAAGAAGAACCGGCGCCGGTTGCGGAGGCGGCCGCTCCGCCCGCAGTCAAAAACGCCACGCCCGCAGATACCGCCAAAGCGCTCACGACTTCTCAAATTTTAACGCAACACTTTGCCCGCAAATATGCCATGGCGGTGCAGTTCAGCGATTACGATGTGGCAAAAGACGCGCTCTACGACGTCATTGCCGAAAATCCCGAAAACGACTCGTTGATTTTTGACTTGGCTTACTACTATTTTCAAAGTCAAAAATATCCTCCCGCCGTACTGATTGCCGAGAGCATGCTCAAGCGCAATCCAAAAAATTTAGCGGTCTTGGAAATTTCCGCCCTTGGCCTTGAACAAATGGGAGCTACCGAAAAATCACTGGAACGATTTGAAAGTCTGTACTTAATAGAAAACAATCCCGCCCGACTTTATAAAATGGCATTCCTTCAATACACCTTGAAGCGATACGCGGAGAGCAATTCGTCCATTGATATTTTATTGAAAGACCCGAAGAGCGACGCCATCAAAACGCTGTTTCCCGACACGAAAGGAAAAGACAAAGAATTTCCCATGCGCATAGCCCTGCTGAATCTTAGAGGCATGTTGGCGCGCGACGAGGGAAAGAAAGAGGAGGCGCGAAAATTCTTTAATCAGGCGCTCGCGGCCGCCCCCGACTTTGCGCCGGCCAAGAAAAATTTAGACGACTTGGCAAAACCCAAGCCTTAAATGTTGTTTTTGCCTTGATGTTTTTGCCCCGACAATTTAACCCAACATTTGAGGCAGAAGGTGGATGAGGCCTTTCGGAATTTCCGTCTATGGCATGGCATTGTAAGACGGGTTTTTATAAGCATTGACTCCATTCGGCAGGAAGGAATTTTCCTTTTCGAATATTCGAGCGCTTTGGCAGAGAGGGGACGGGGAGGAACAGGGTGCCTCTCAAACATTCCAAGCAATGGCAACTTATTGCCCCATCTGATTTTAAGTACGCCGTTGAAAGAGAGGGTTTTGCAATAACCTTCAAAAAATTAGCTAACTTGCTTCTTCATGGAAGGTAATATAAATTTGTCGCGGAAAGATCAGGTGATAAAACGGGCGGCGCTTTTGTTCAGGGAGAAGGGCTATTCCGCCACCACCATGCGCGATTTAGCGCAAGCGCTGGGGCTTTTGGCCCCAAGTCTTTATTCTCACATCAAATCGAAGGAAGAAATCTTGCGCAGTCTGTGCTTCGACATGGCGAGCGAATTTCGCAAGTCGTTGGCGGAGGTCGAGAAACTTCCAATATCGGCCACCGAAAAATTGAAACGGGGCATCATCGGGCATATTTGCGTGATGACCAAAGACCTTTCGGCGTCGGCGGTTTTTATGAACGAACACCGCCATTTGAGCGAACCTTTTCTGCGCGAATTTTTATTGCTCCGCATCAACTACATCAATCGTTTCAAAGCCATCATCGAGGAGGGCATGCACACGGGAGAGTTTAAGAAAAACCTCGATAAAAAACTGGCCGTGATGACCCTCTTCTCTTCTTTCAACTGGATGCACATGTGGTATTCGCCAAACAGCGTCCCCAACGGCGAAGTGTTGGGCGAACTCTTGGCCGATATGTTGGTGAACGGGCTTAAAAACAGCAAAGGAAGTTAGCCGCCTGTCGAAAAATTCAGGCTACTCTTTCACCCGCAATTCAATTCTTCTGTTTTTTGCGCGGGCTTCTTCGTTGTCGTTTGGGGCAATGGGCATTTGAGCGCCGAATCCTTTCGCGGTTATTCTTTCAGGCGCAATGCCCGCCGAAGTCAAATATTCGCGCACGGAATTGGCGCGTTGTTGCGAGAGATTTTGGTTATAGGACGCCTCGCCTTGACTGTCGGTGTGTCCGCCGATTTCAATTTTATTGGAATTGCTTTTCAAAAAACCGGCCACTTCCGCCAACTCCGTTTTTGAATCGTCGCTCAGCCTATATTCATTTTTTTCAAAGAAAATATTGTTGAGCACGGCGGTCGGCTTATCGGACAATAAAGGAAGTTCAATAGTCAAAACTATCGGGTCGAGGGAGGTATTCTCCCCGTAGTCGAAATGAGCGCTGTGGAAGAGATAGCCGCTCTTGGCGGCGTGCAGGGCATAGTTGGAAACGCCGGGGAGAATGACGAGAAATTCGCCTGTCAGCGAGTCCGAGAAAAATTGCGAAATCTTTATGTTTGTTTTTAAATTAAACAACGTTAAGGAGGCTCGCAACGGGCGTCCGCTTCCTTTTTCTTTCACCGTGCCGCGCACCGTCTTTCCTTTTTTCTTCACTTGAAATTCGGCGGGAATAGTGGTTTGATAAATGCGGCATCTGTTGCCCCCCTCCTCCCGCGAAAAGAAGGCGGAAGTTCCGTCGCCCGTCACGGCAAACGAATATTGATCGTTGCAGTCGTTGAGCGGAACGCCCATATTCATTGGCTTGCCCCACTCTTTATCTTTTTCGGACACATAAATATCATAGCCGCCCATGCCCGCAAGACCGTTGGAGGCAAAATATAAATTGCTTCCGTTCACGTGAATGTAAGGGGCAATTTCATCGAAGGGCGTATTGACGGGGCTTCCCGCATTGACCGCCTTTGTCCACTCCCCTTTTTCGTTTTTTTTGGAATGCCAAATGTCGTAGCCGCCAAGGCCTCCCGCGCGGTCGGAAACAAAATACAATTCATTCCCGTCGGCCGAAAGGCTCGGCTGTGCTTCCCATCCTTTGGTATTGATGGCGCCGCTTAAAATTTGCGGCTTGCCCCACTGCGTTCCCGTTTTGCGGCTCTCGTATAAATCGCATCCCGACGGGCCGCAGACCGTGAACACTAACTGATGTCCGTCGGCAGAAATGGCGCTGGCTCCCTCGCGATAATTAGAGTTTAGATTATCCAACGGACGGGCTTTTTGCCAACGATTATTTTTTTTCTGCGAAAAATATAAATCCTCTTCGTCGGAATAGGCGCTGCCGTGGCGAACCGTGAACACTAACTCTTGGTCATCTGCCGTGAGCGTCGGAAAATATTGCATCGGAAACAAATTCACGGAGTCATTCAGCGCGACGGCCTGGTAGTTTAAACTGTCGCGGAGGTGTTCCAACGCAAAGTCCGCCTGCGATTTCCACACTTGCGCCTGGGCTGTTTTTTTGACATTCGTTTTTTCCGCGGCTAAAAATTTTTCCAATACGGCTTTGGCTTTCTCATATTTTCCGCTCCTCAGACAAACGCATCCAATGGCATAGAAATAATCCTTATGGCGGAGAGGGACGGCGGCGGCATAGCCTTTTTCAAAAGCCGACAAGGATAAATTCCAGTTGCCTTTGGCTTGATAAATGTTTCCTAATTGCCAATAAGCCTCCTCGAAGCGGCGGTCTTTTTTTACCGCTTGAATTAGCTGTTCAATGGCCGGGTCAAATTGTCCGCGCACCCGAAAGTTCTCCGCTCTCTTGTACAACGCAATCGCCTTTTTATTTTTAGTGGTCACTTGCGCCGCGACTTGCACGCTGATAAAAAGAAGAAGAAAGTATTTCATGGCAACGGGATTATTTTTGAAACAGGAAGAGGAGGCGCCGCAAAGCGCAACATGGAATTGATTAGCCTTACGTGTGAAAATTGCCCGACGTCGCGGCTGCGGATGGGGATTTCTTCTATCTGATTTTTGTCGAGCAAATATTGGCGCATGGTGCCTTTCAGCAAACAATGCCGCGGCGTAAACCACTTCCCCTCTTTCTTGAAAACCAGATTGGCAAAGGTGGCGTCGGCAACCCATCCGTTTTTAACAATGATAACCTCTTCATGCGCATCGTCGCTCAATAATTTTGTCAAGGCTTCGCGATTAGTCCATTTATGGGAATAGTCGGCGTCGCTCTCCGCCATTCGCAATGTGTTTATTTTTTTGGGGACATAAGAATGAACGGAAACATCGCAGTCGGCCGCATCATACCTGACCACGACTTTAAACAATTTGCCTTCTTCGCGGGGCAAAGAAAGTTCCGCCAAAATTTCTTTCAACGAGGCTTTGGGGGTCGTATGGAATAGTTCGTCCAGCGCTCTGATTCGCCGCTCTTCATGATACTCTAAGCGTTCCGTCCGTCCGTTCGCCGCGCAGATGGTTTCAAATAACGGGTACATAAATTTTATCGGCGACTTCCTGATATTCTTTTTCGCAATTGCTTTGCGCGGTGAGTCCGCCGCCGCTTCTGTAATAATAGCGTTGATTTTCTTTTTCGATAAATCGTATCATCACGCCGCTGTCCAAATTTTTTCCGTCGAAGCAGCCAAACACGCCCGTATAATAGCCGCGCTTTTCTTTTTCCGCTTGACGGATAATGTCAATTGTCTTGGGTTTTGGCGCCCCGCTGACGGAACCCGCCGGCCACAAGGCACACAAGAGGTCGCCGATATGAGAGGCGTAATCAGGGTTCAGTTCGCCGACAATTTCCGAACTCGCTTGCAGCAATTTTCCGTAATTGGTTTTAATTTCTTCAACGTAACGAAATTTTTTTACCGTCACGCGAGTCGCCGCCTGCGATAAATCGTTGCGAAGCAAATCTACAATAGTAGTGTGCTCCGTGGTTTCTTTTGGGTCGGCGAGCAGCCGCTCTTTGGCATGAGGGGAGTCGGGCGTCGTTCCTTTCATGGGATACGCATAAATTTTTCCGTCTGTTATTTTTATAAAACATTCGGGGGAGAAAAGCACAAACTTGTCATTGAGCCATAATTTATACGGCGCCGCGGCGCCAAGAAAAATTTCTTTCAAATCGACAGAGAGCGCGACGGGCGTCCGCACCGTAAGATTGACCAAATAGGAATTGCCCGCATGAAGATGATGTCGCACAAAATCAAACTTGGCTTTATATTCTTCGAAAGGAATGAGCTGCTTGTCGAATTTTATGTCCTTCTTAAAACAGGCTTCTGTGTTGTTTGTTACGCCGTTCAAAAAATATTTTATCTCTTTTTCATCCACCGCGTCGAGTCTTTTTGCCTGCAGGTTTTCCAGTTCAAAATCGGCGATAAATAAAAAGGGAATGCCTTCTTTTCCCCACTCGTTTGCTTGCCGAATAAATTCGCTTTTAGTCACGGTATATGAATGTACTTATGTTGTTGCAAGGAAATTTTCCAACGCGGTTCGGTCTTCACGTAGTTCACGATGAGCGGCAACATTTCCTCCGCGCGCGACCATTCGGGCTGCAAATAGAGATGACAATTTTCGTTCGTCAATTTAGCGTGTTCTTCAGCCCACGCCAAATCGCTTCGGTGGAAAACAATTATTTTCAATTCGTGAGCCGCCTCATATACAGAGCGTTCGGGGGTTTTGAATTTCTTCGGAGAGAAACAAATCCAATCCCATTCTCCTGTGAGAGGATAGACGCCTGCGGTTTCAAGGTGTGTTTGTTTTCCTTCTTTTTTCAGCGCCCGCGTAAGTTCCGATAAATCATGCCTCGTGGGTTCTCCGCCCGTGACGATAACTTTTTTACAGGCCGCGGCTTTGGCTTCCTGAACAATGCGCTCGACGGAAAAAACGGGATGCTCATTTTCATTCCACGATTCTTTTACGTCGCACCACACGCACCCCACGTCGCAACCGCCCAAACGAATAAAGAACGCCGCGCTCCCTTGATGACAACCTTCTCCCTGCAGGGAGTAAAACATTTCCATGACGGGAAGATTTTTCATGTCAAGGCCATCTAAGTTCTGCGGCGCGAAGCGTATTGAGCAACAGCGAGGCGATTGTCATGGGCCCCACCCCGCCGGGGACGGGCGTCAGATACGATGCCTTTTTAGAGACCTCGTCAAACACCACATCGCCCTTAATTGAAAAACCGTTGGACTTGGTTTTATCCTCTGTCATGGTGGTGCCAATGTCGATTACCACGGCGCCCTCCTTCACCATATCGCCTGTGATTAACCCCGGTTTGCCCACGGCGCTCATCAAGAGGTCGGCTTGTTGCGTAAACGATTTTAGATTGCGGGTGTATTTGTGGCAAATCGTCACCGTGGCTTTCCCCTGCCCCGCCAACATCATGCTGAGGGGCGCGCCCACTAAACGACTCGCGCCCACCACGCAACAATTTTTTCCCGTCGTGTCAATCTTATACCGCCGCAATAATTCCATGACTCCAAAAGGCGTGGCCGGCATCAGCAACGGATTAGGCGAAATGATGCTTCCAAAATTGCGATTGGTAAATCCGTCCACGTCTTTATCGGGACGGATTTTTTCCGTAATGCGCTCCACTGAAATAGCGGGCGGCAAAGGCAGTTGCACAATAAAGCCGTCCACGTCGGGGTCGTCGTTCACGTGGTCGATATGCTCCATTAATTTTTTTTCGCTGATGGTGTCGGCGAAGCGCATCATCGTATAATGAAACCCGACGGCCTTGCAGGCTTTGATTTTATTGTTGACATACGTTTGACTGGCTATATCATCTCCTGCCAAAATTATGGCCAAGTGCGGAAGTTTTTTTCCTGCTTCTTTGCGGCGCTTCACGTGCAACGATATTTCATCTTTAATCTCTTGCGCAATTTTTTTTCCGTCGATGAGTGTGCAGCTTGGGCTCATGGGTTAAATTAAGGTGCAAATATAGCGGTTCGTTTTGAATCGGGCAGGGGAGGGGCATGTGCGGGGTGGGCGGGTTCTGCCCTCGTATGTTTTCCGTTCTCTTTTGGCGCTCGTTGCCAAACGAAAATCCGCCGCGCCCAAATCGGAGTCAAAAAAAACGGAAACTTCCCGTATCCGAGGCCAACTGCTTGACAGGCATCGTTTTTTTTTATTAATTGCAACGTCAAAGACACAACTTGCAACTTCCGTTTTGAACCCCCTTTGACAAAAAATACTAATGAAGAGGAAAGTTATTGCATTAGTTTCGCTTGCTTATTCGGCCATGTTTTCAGCTTGCCTCGGGAAGCCATCGCCCGACGTTCAGGTTGAAAAACAACCCGCTTCGACTAACCCTAAACTATTTACGGCATGAAAATTCTAAGATCGCCCTTTGTG
>Ga0081606_1000313_pt1 | contig 22421 bp, 24 predicted proteins | sample EareggfetidaYelm_FD_71127 | JGI IMG/M metagenome (GOLD analysis project Ga0081606, IMG submission 71127) | Earthworm egg capsule microbial community from the University of Washington, USA - E. fetida Yelm (SPADES assembly) (version 2) | ecosystem: Host-associated > Annelida > Reproductive system... | reverse complement strand
TATTCAACCCATTCTGAATAGCGGGTAAAGTCACTCCTATCGTCGAGACGTCCATGCCATCGATAAAATTGGCGGCACACAATAGTAGAAGTGGAATTCCGACGACCGATTTTTTGAGGTCAGCATTTATTCGATTTTCAGCCACTATACGCTCTCATTAGATTTCTGGATAGGGGAAATAGTGAAAATATTTTCTGATGAATAGGATTCTGCACTATGACATATTTCCTTCACTGCGCGTCCATGGTCACCAGTGTGGACTCGACACTATCAGTACACCACGTTCTCAGAGCACAACTGAGGTTCCACATTCAGCCGTGTCAAGGTCAGAACTGCCAGCCGTGGGCGCGGACGTAGTCGAAGAACTTCGCGGTCTGCACGCGGTGCTCATCGGCAATGTTCGGTAGTACTCGCCAAGTATCTGCTCCACCATGGGGAGGCGGGCATTCAGTAAGTAGGTGGTGTCCACAAGGTCTATGCGTCGATCCTTCAGCGCGCGTGCGACCACACCAATGTAGGTGGGGCTGAGGTCGCGGTATCGAAGCCGCCAGGCAGGGACGAAGCTGCCAGGCAGCTTCATTGCTTCGCGTTTTTGTGCCCAAGTCTCTTCGCTCGCTGTCCTGATTGCGTCCAGATCCTCATTGTCAATGACATCCAGTCGTCGGAGGCGGACGGCAGCGGCCAGATTGCTGACCTTGAAATGCCGTGCCAGATGTTCGGATGCCGCGAAGGGGTCGTCGGAGTGCTTGAGATTGATGCGCACCGTTGTCTCTGGCATAAGGAAGTTAGCGGCGAAATTGTTAGCGGTGGCTTCTTCGTTCACTGTCTCATCAAGAGCACAGAGACCGCTTGTTCTGTTAATGAGATGCGCGACCTCATGAAACAGGGTGAATGTCGGGGAGTGTGGCATGGGGGCCATGGGCTCGACCTCGGAAGTCTGCTGTACCAGGTACATCAGGGACACTCGGTGGGGGTGCAAAGAAGAAACCCAAGGGTCGGTCGAGCTTCGTAGCCAGGAGCGTAAGCTGCCGGAAGGTGGGGAGCGCTTCGCCACTCTCGAACTCATTGACTTTCGGCGGTTTCACGCCTACAGCCCTGGCGAGCTCGTCTGTAGCCATATGGCTGACCTCACGCGCCCAGGTGAGGGTCAAGGGGTTGATGGGCGCTCTCGCCATCGTTCAACCTCCTGGCGTCTGGGCGTGCAGGATGCCGCCGAATGCTTGTCATTCTAAGGGGAACCCCCGGCATCCCTGCGATTGCTCCTCCAGCATCGGGACACTGCAGAGCGGCGAAGGAACTATGAGCGTTGCCCCGATCTTTGCTGTGGGTCTCGGATGTTGAGTTTGCCTCGGATGTCGCGGGCTACCCGCGATGGAGCTTTGCTGTGCACCCCGGGTGTTGAGGCTGCTGTCTTGGGCCTGTCCTGCCCTCGATCATGCACATACCGATGATCGAGGGCAGGAACGAGCCGAGGTCGTCTCCTGCTAACGGGGACGGTTCCAGAGCGAGGGCCACGAGACATCCAGTTCGCGCACAAGGTCACGCAGTGTCGAGAGCGAGAGTCCGATGACGGTGGAAGGGTCGCCGTGCACACTGGTGATGAACGGACCCCCGAGGCTGTCCACGGTAAACGCTCCGGCAACAAGCAACGGTTCGCCGGTCGCGACGTAGGCCTCGATCTCCGCACCGTCGAGAGCGGCGAAGTGCACGGTCGCAGCCGCGGGCCGGCCCACCGCACGCCGTGCTGTTCCACCGCGATGATCGATGAGCCACTGGCCCGACCACAACTGCCCTGTGCCACCGGACTGTGCCCGCCACCGGGCGGTCGCGACATCCGGTCTGTGAGGTTTTCCCTGGATATCGCCTTCGGGGGTGAGAAACGCGGAGTCGCTCCCGATGATGAGACCGTCGATCGGGGTGCCGTCGGGGCACATGCCGACGACGGCCTCCGCCTTGGTTCGAGCCAAGAGCTGTACAAGATCGGCGATGGAAAGCGGCCCGTGTTCGCGCTCGTGGGCAGCCACGACGGCCTCTTCATCAACGCCGGGTGGAATCGTTATCGGTTCAATGCCTGCCTGCCGAAGAGTCTGCAGGCGGGCGGGAGAGGTGGAGGCGAGGTAGAGATGCACAGGCCCATTCTTCCGGGATCCGGTGGTGTGTCGTCGACATGCGCACAGATCCTGCATCAACTGCGGCAAACGCGGCAGCAGCGTCCCGGTGTCGCCGACATGCGCACAGATCCTGCGGTGGACCTATTCCTTCCGGGCTCCGGTGGTGTGTCGTACGCAGCGGCTCGCACACGAGTGTGCCACGTGTGCCACACTCGGTGAGTGTCCGCAACCAGGCCGATTCTTGAGCTCACCGTCGATTCGATTGCGCACGGCGGGGTGTGTGTCGCACGCCACGACGGGCGGGTTGTGTTTGTGTCCGATGCCATTCCGGGCGAGCGCGTGCGGGTGCAGGTCACAGACGACCGGCACGATCGGTTTTGGCGGGCCGTGGTGGTCGAGGTGGTGACGGCCTCACCGGATCGGCACGAGCACGTGTGGCGCGAGGCATCCTGCGGGCTGGCACCCGACAATCGGGTCGGTGGTGCCGAGTTCGGGCACATAGCTCTGCCACGACAGCGGTTGCTCAAAGCCGAGGTTGTGCACGATGCCCTCGTCCGTTTTGCGGGTATTGAACAGGATGTCACGGTCGCGGCCGTGCGCGCCGATGGCGGGCTTGTCGGCGCCAGTGTCAACGGCACTCTGATCACCGCCGACGAGGTGTCCGAGGAGGGAACGGGCTGGCGCACCCGGGTGCGATTGCACGTTGCGGGCGACGGGCTCGTTGGGCCATACGCCGCGCGCAGTCACCGGGTTATCCCCGTTGCCTCGCTCCCGCTCGCGGCGCCGGAACTGTCCGAGCTTGCTCCGCTCGGCTCCCGCCTTGACGGGGTGGGTGAGGTTCGGCTGACCATGACCAGCTGCGGGCAGGTGTCGTCGGTCGCGGTGATGCGTGACGAGCTGAACCGAAACAAGAAAACCACCTCGCCGGTCATTGTCGAACAGGTTGGTGACCGGATTTTTCACCTCAACCGGGACGGATTCTGGCAGGTTCATCGGGGCGCTGCTGTCACACTCACGACCGTTGTGCAAGAGATGATTGACGGGCAGCTTGTTGATCCGTCCGCGTCCAACCTCGATCTGTACGGCGGGGTGGGACTGCTCGCGGCGGCGATGGGCGATCAGATTGGTGGGTCGCTGAAGATCACCTCGGTCGAGTCCGATGCCCAAGCTGCCGAGCACGCGGCGAATAACCTGGCCGAATGGGTCGGTGCTCACGTCGTCGCCGCCCGGGTTGACCACTATCTCGCCGACTTAGCATCCGGGATGTCCCGCCGCGCACCCCTCTCGTCGGCCACCATCATCCTCGATCCGCCGCGGGCGGGCGCAGGGCGGAGCGTTGTTGATCACCTCGCCGTGCTCGGGGCCCGGCAGATTATCTACGTCGCGTGCGACCCCGTCGCGCTTGCTCGCGATGCGGGACTTCTGGGTGCCCACGGATACCGGCTTGATGCGCTGCGCGCACTGGATCTCTTTCCGCACACCCACCACGTTGAGGTGGTTGCCCGGTTTGTTCGGACGGATTGAGAGCGAGCCTACTGCTCCGCCCGTCGCCACTGGCCGGGGCCGTGCGGCAGTGCCGACCGGAGTCGTCCGCTGCGGCTCCACGTGCTGGTCACTGATCCGCTGCGCGCTCCCGGACCAGGGCCCGCTGATCGCGCTTCCGTGAGGGCGGCAAGAACCACGGCGGTTGTTGCTGCTGTCTCCTCAGTGCTCAGCCGGGTGGTGACAAACCGAATCGATGTCGTGAGCTGTGTCGCGGGATCGTGGGAGATATCGTGGGCTGTCACAGTGGAATATTTCCGTGCTTTTTCGCGGGCAGGTTTGCCCGCTTTGTGCGCAGGGCCCGCAGCGCCTTCAGCACGGCTACTCGGGTGGCGGCTGGTTCGATGACGCCATCCAGTTCGCCACGCTCGGCCGCCAAGAACGGGGATGCCACGTTGTACGTGTATTCGTTTGCGAGTCGGGCGCGGACCGCCGCGACATCCTCACCGGCCTCTTCGGCCCGCTTGATTTCGCCACGGAAAAGGATATTGACCGCGCCCTGCCCACCCATGACGGCGATCTCGGCGGTGGGCCACGCGAGGTTAATATCAGCCCCCAGTTGCTTGGAACCCATCACAATGTACGCGCCGCCGTACGCTTTCCGAGTGATAACGGTCACTAACGGCACGGTTGCCTCCGCGTAGGCGTAGAGCAGCTTCGCACCACGACGGATGACTCCGGTCCATTCCTGGTCGGTGCCGGGCAGGTAGCCCGGCACATCCACGAGGGTGAGGATCGGAATGGAGAACGCGTCACAGAACCGGACGAAACGCGATGCCTTTTCGCCCGCGGCAATGTTGAGGGTTCCCGCCATCTGGCTGGGTTGGTTCGCAATGATGCCGACCGAGCGCCCCTCCAGTCGGGCGAAACCGATGACGATATTGGGGGCGAAGAGCGGCTGAACTTCCAGAAAATCCCCGTGGTCAACGATGTTTTCGATAATGCCACGGCTATCGTACGGCTGGTTGGGAGAGTCGGGGATGACGGTGTTGAGTCGCCGGTCCTCATCGGTGATCTCCAGTTTCACATCGGCGTCGTAGACGGGGGCGTCCGACATATTGTTGTCGGGTAAAAACGAGAGGAGGGTGCGAGCGTAGTCGAGCGCATCGGACTCATCGCTCGCGAGGTAGTGGGCGACACCCGAGACAGTGTTGTGGGTGAGGGCTCCGCCCAGCTCCTCCATGCCGACATCCTCGCCGGTTACGGTTTTGATGACATCGGGTCCGGTGACAAACATTTGGCTCGTCTTGTCGACCATGATGACGAAGTCGGTGAGCGCGGGTGAGTACACGGCACCACCGGCGGCCGGGCCACAGATAATCGATATTTGCGGGATGACCCCGGATGCCGCCGTGTTGCGGCGGAAAATCTCGCCGTACTTGCCGAGAGCAACGACACCCTCCTGGATGCGGGCACCGCCAGAATCGAGGATGCCGATGATGGGCACCCCGGTTTTCAGCGCGAGTTCTTGCACCTTGATGATTTTCTCGCCCGCAACCTCACCGAGTGACCCGCCAAAGATGGTGAAGTCTTGGGAGTAGATAGCGACCTGGCGACCGTGGATGGTGCCGGTACCGGTGACGACGGAGTCGCCGTAGGGGCGGCTATCGGCCATCCCGAAGGCGTGTGTGCGGTGTCGCACGAACTCGTCGAGTTCTACAAAGGAGCCCGCATCGAGTAACTCGGCAATGCGTTCGCGGGCGGTGAGTTTGCCCTTCGCACGCTGTTTTGCGATTGCCGCTTCGCCGGCAGCCGTGACGGCCTGGTGGTATCGGTTCTTCAGATCGGCAAGTTTTCCAGCGGTTGTCGACATGTCGAAGGCGGGGGGGTCATCGGTCACGACGTTCACTCTACCGGCGAGCCCCTGACATCCGTGGGTGGGCCTGGCTCGAATACTGGCTGACATCGCAGATAATTCAATCCGGAGGTACGGACGTGGTGTGGAGTCTCAGCGAAGCAGCGGCTGCCCGGTTTGAGTTTCTCGAGGAAGCAACCTCGACCAATGATGTTCTTCGAGAGCGGATCGCGGCAGATCCTCTCGGTTGGCAACACGGATCGGTCATTGTCACGGACAATCAAACTCAAGGCAAAGGCCGCTTGGGCCGTCGCTGGTTGGCACCGACCGGCAAAACACTCGCCATCTCGATAGGTGTGCGCTGGCCACACCCGGGTATCGCAGGTGATGTGACCAACCGCGAAGACTCTGAGTGGGATGTCCCCACCGCTGCGGCTGCGGGCTGGATCCCGCTCATCGCCGGTGCCGCCATGACTGAAACCGTGCGCGAAGTGCTGGAGCGAAGCGCGTCTGCCGTCGTAGATCAGGTTGCACATCGTGAGTTGGGCACGACTGCGCGCGAGGTGCTGGACACGAGCGACGAGCATCCCGACGCGCGTGCTGGCCTGAGCGTGAACCTCAAGTGGCCCAATGATGTGCTCATCGCGGGATACAAGGTCTGCGGCATCCTCTGCGAAGTGGTGCCCGGCGGAATCATCATCGGTGCCGGTCTCAACCTCACGCTCGACGAGCACGACCTGCCCACCCTCACATCCACCTCACTCTTGCTCGCGACCGGGAGAGCGCCAGAGGGCGATCAGGTACTGGCCGATTACCTGCACCGTCTTCTGTGGCGGCTGAACCAGTTTTGCGCCGCCGCCGGTGACGCGGGCCAGAGCGGAATCGCTCGGTGGGTGAGCGGGATGTGCGGCACTCTTGGCACGGAGGTGCGGGTCGAATTGCCCGGTGGTGGCGACCTGTTCGGTCGGGCTGAACGACTCGACGCCGACGGACGCCTCGTTGTGATAAATCGTGAGAACGGGAACGCGCAGGTTGTCGCCGCCGGAGATGTCACTCACGTGCGGTATTAATAAGCGTATGAGTTCCGACACGCCAGCCCCCGGGTCGATCATGCCCGAGCGGGTTGTCGCCCGCGTGCGTCCGCACGGTCGGCGGCTCATCCCCTCGGTGATCCTGTTCGTCGGGGTGGTGGGTATCACTCCGTATGCGCTCGGTCTTGACTCCCTCGAACCGTGGCGACTTGCCATCGCGATCGGGGCTGGTGTCCTCGTGTTTACCTGTGTTGTGCTGCCCTACCTCGCGTGGCTCGGAACCCGTACGACAATCACCACCCGCCGCATCGTGGTGCGCCGCGGTGTTTTTGTGCGCGAACGGCGAGAGCTATTGCACAGTCGCGGCTATGACATTAGTGTGCGCCGCACTCCACTGCAGATGGTCCTGGGTTCTGGAGATGTGCGCGTTATCAGCAGCGCCGACTACCCGCTCGTGGTGAAAGATGTCCCGCAGCCGATTCTGCTGCAGTCAGCGCTTCATGAGCTTGTCGAATCGGCTCTTTCCGGGGCATCCGCAACCTCGGCGACAGGAATAGCACCCGTGTTCGGTTCCTCGAACAGGGATCGCTGAGCCTCCTCCACTCGCGCGCTCGCCGAGAGGCCATCGGAACGATGGTGTCCGTACACCCAGTACCGGTAGAGCGCGAAGCGGAAGATTGTGCCGAGGCCGAGGCCGATAATATTGGCGATATTGTCCGCTGCCAGGTTGACAAGGCCCAGGAGATGGTGCGAAAACCAGAGGCACCCCAGCGCAATGATCATGCCCCCGAGGGAGACAACGATGTACTCGACCAGCTCACGGAGATAGTTTTTGCGTCGGTGAGCGCGGAAGGTCCAGTAGCGGTTGCCGACCCAGTTGAAGATGATCGCCACGCTCGTCGAGATGACCTTCGCGCCCAGTGCGGTTTGTGCCCAGTGGTCCCCTCCGAAGGCCCCGGTTCGAAGCAGGTTGAAAATTCCGAGATCGACGCCCAAACCCAGCAGGCCAACAACTCCAAACTTGACCGCGTAGGTTACCAAGCCCTGCCACAGGGGGGTGAGGAGCGCGAGAAGGGATAGCACCGGCACATCATACCGATCGTTTCTTGCGGTTTAGACTGGTCACAGAATCCCACGGTGCAGCGCGACGGGCCGGTGATGGCGTCACGGTGCGCGAATCACTGCGAGAGGAGGCAAACATGCGGGTCGGTGTCATTGGCGGCGGCCAACTGGCTCGTATGATGATTGCTCCCGCCGTCGAACTGGGTGTCGAGATTCGGGTTTTGGCCGAAGCCGAGGGGATGTCCGCGGCCCTCGCCACCACCGCCGTCGGTGACTACCGGGATGTCGCAACCGTGCTCACCTTTGCGCGGGAGGTTGACGTGGTCACCTTCGACCATGAACACGTGCCGCAGGAAGTGCTCGCGGCCCTCGTAGACGCGGGAGTTGCCGTGCATCCCGGCCCTGATGCACTGCGCTACGCGCAAGACAAGCTGCTCATGCGCGAACGGTTGGCCGAGTTCGGCCTGCCGGTGCCCGACTGGGCACGGGTGACGACGGAGGCCGAGGTTGACCGGTTTCTTGCCGAGCACGGTGGCCGGGCCATCCTCAAGCAGCCACGCGGGGGATATGACGGTAAGGGGGTGCGGATCGTGGGCTCGGGGGCCGAGGCCTCCGACTGGTTGACGGCGGGGCCACTGCTCATTGAGGAGCTTGTCGATTTTCGGCGTGAGCTGGCCCAGCTTGTTGCCCGTCGCGGGTCTGGCGATACCGTCGGGTGGCCGCTCGTAGAGACGGTGCAGATAGACGGGGTGTGCAGCGAGGTGATCGCACCCGCCCCTCATTCTCGGGGGCGGATATCGGAGGTCGCGATGGATGTCGCTCTGACCATCGCCGAACGGGTGGGTGTGATCGGTGTGCTCGCGGTGGAACTTTTTGAAACCCGTGATGACCGGATTCTCATTAACGAACTGGCCATGCGGCCGCACAACAGCGGGCACTGGACAATGGATGGCTCGGTGACCGGCCAGTTCGAACAGCACCTGCGTGCCGTGCTCGACCTGCCACTCGGGGCAACCGGGAGCCTCGGTGAGTGGGCGGTCATGGTCAATCTGCTCGGTGGCCCGAACGGGGAAACGGTGGTGTCGCGGCTGCCCCGCGCGCTGGCGGAGCATCCCGTTGTGAAGGTGCACACGTACGGGAAGGCCCCGCGTCCGGGGCGAAAGGTTGGCCATGTCACGGCGGTGGGCACCGACCTTGATGAGGTGGGTTATCACGCCCGGGCAACTGCGGTGCACTTTCGGGGGTGACGCTGAAGCCGCTGTGCCCGATGAGGGCCTCGCTGAAGCCGGGGTGCCGTTCTACTCCATTTCGGGGAAGCCTCTGTGCCCGATGAGGGCCTCGCACTCGGGATCGCAGGAGCCAGTGAATGGGTGTGGGGCTGCTGTGCCCGACGATGGGCTCCTGTGACCCGCTGCGCACATTCCAGGTTGTTCTCGGTGTGCGCACCTACACTCGTTGGGATGAATGCTCTTCCGAACCCGCTCGTCGGAATCGTCATGGGCTCCGACTCTGATTGGCCCGTGATGGCCGACGCGGCCACGGTTTTGGCGGAGTTTGGGATCGCCCACGAGGTTGAGGTTGTGTCGGCGCACCGAACACCGGACCGCATGATGCAGTACGGTCGCGGAGCTCGTGATCGCGGTCTGCGCGTCATCGTTGCGGGGGCGGGCGGGGCTGCACACCTGCCGGGGATGCTCGCGTCGGTGACAACGCTGCCCGTGATCGGGATCCCGGTTCCGTTGCCGCGGCTCGACGGGCTCGATTCGCTGCTGTCGATTGTGCAGATGCCCGCCGGTATTCCGGTTGCGACGATGGCGATCGGCGGTGCAACAAACGCGGGCCTTTATGCGGCCCGGATTCTTGCGGGCACTGATCCGACACTCGCGGCGGCGCTTGCCGAATATGCGGCGGCGCTCGAGGCATCCGTTGTCGAAAAAAATGAGCGTCTGCACGCGGGGTTCGAGACAAAGCGATGAGTTTTATCGGCCCTACAATCCGAAATCCGGATGTCGCGTCCCGCTCGGCGATGACCCGTCGTGCCTGGTGGCTTGTTGCACTCAACGTGCTCATACCGGGAGCACCTCAGGTGCTCGCCGGGAGCCGGGGACTGGGGCGGTTTGGCCTGCGATGCACGTTTATGCTGTGGCTGGTTGCCATTGCCGCCCTGGCAGTGTTCATCTGGCAACGGTCAATGTTCATCTCGATTGTTGCGAATGCGTGGGTGTTGTGGGCTGTCACGGCCACACTCGCGTTCTACGCCGTGCTCTGGCTTATCCTCACCCTCGACACACTCCGACTGGTGCGCATCGTGCGCATTGCTCCGAAAGCCCGGGTATGGGTCGCCATAGTGCCCGTCCTCGTGCTTGTTGCTCTCTCTGGAACCGTGGTCTACGCGGCCTCCGTCACGAGCACCGCGAGTGGCGTTCTCGACAAGGTTTTTGTGGCGGGTCCGAGCGTTCCGCCGGAGAACGGGCGGTACAACGTCCTGCTCATGGGCGGCGATGCGGGGCCTGATCGCCAGGGCATGCGGCCCGACAGTATCACCCTCGTCAGCGTGGACGCGGCAACCGGATCAGCCGTGACCATTGGTATGCCGCGCGAGTTGACAAATATTCCGCTCAACGACAGCTCTCCGCTGAAGAAGCTGTACCCAGACGGGTATGGCACACACGGGTGCAATGTTGACGCCTGCCTGTTGAACTCGATCTACACCGAGGTGCAGCTGAAGAGCCCCGAGTTGTATCCGGACGCAACGCAGAACGGCAGCAGCCCCGGCATTGAGGGGATGCGCGATGCTGTTGAGGGCATTACCGGTTTGAAGATCCAGTTTTACCTCCTCGTCGACATGGCCGCTTTCTCGCAACTGGTCGACGCCCTCGGCGGTGTCACTGTTAGTGTCACCGACGCCGTTCCCATCCACGCCGATGACACGTTCACGACCGTTGCGGAGTGGATTAAAGCCGGCACTCAGAAGCTAGATGGTTACCACGCGCTGTGGTACGCCCGGTCACGCCACGGGTCCAGCGACTACGCGCGGATGCAGCGGCAGCGACAGCTCGAACAGGCAATGCTGGCCGAGTTCACCCCCCTGACGCTCCTCACCAAGTATCAGGCAATCGCGGCGGCCAGCGCTGAGCTGGTAAAAACAGATATCCCGCAGTCGATGCTCGGATTCTTCGTCGATCTTGCCGGGAAAGCAAAAACTCAGAAGCTCACGGATGTTCCACTGACGCCGGACAACAACGTTGATGCAGACGAGCCCGACTACGGATACATCCGCACTCTCGTCCGCACTGCCGTGTATCCAACGCCCTCCCCGACACCCGCCGGATAGCGTCGAAGATGCTCGACAAACCGGCTGGCTCGGGTCGGCCTCCCCGACGCCCACCGGGTTGTGTCGGGCCGGAGACTCGCGCGAGGCAGGGCGGGGTCAGGAAATTACTCTCTGCAGCCACCGCGGGAGCTTTCCCCGGCGGCGGACGAGCCCGTGTACCGTGCCGGTGATAACCGCGAGAATCTGCGCGAGTCGTTGCGGCCCGCTGACCATCGAGACAATCATCCCACCGGTTTCGCGTTTTGCGACCGCGAGCACCCAACGGGGGCGACGGCGTGCGTTGCGAAAGACGAGATCCACGTTATTGCGGGCGATGTAGTAGCGGCGGAACGGCGAGTGGTACTGGTACGTTGCAACCTGCCCCGACCCGCGATGGCGTATCGGGATGCCAAAGGGTCTCAGTTGCGCGCGACGCCCGATAGTGTGGCGTACGCTGGTGCCCGCGGCGATTGCAATCCGAAAACTGTGGTCAGTCGCGCGCAGGCAATACTCGGTGTCAACGCAATCGATGACGAGGCGTTCGTCGAACGGCCCGACCGTCTGGTAGCACTCGCGGCTCAGAAGCATCCCGGTTTGGATCGCTTCGGGGACCAGGTACAGGCCTTCCGGGCTGCGGGCGCTGGGTAAAGCCGACGCACCGTTGACGCCGTCGACAACGACGATGCCCACGTTGGTAACCGGGTGTGCGCGTGCAAAGATACCGAGAGCGACCGTAACGTAGTCGGATGGTAGGTGGGTGTCTTGGTCGAGCGTCAGCACGTGGCTCGCACCCCCGTCAAAGGCGGCCTTCACTCCGGTGTTGAGGGCCGTGGCGATTCCACTGTTTTCGGCAAGACGAAGCACCGTGACACCGAGCGCGGCGATCGCTGCAAGCTGTTCGTCGGCGTCAACACCGGATCCGTCATCCACAACGACGACCTGATCCACCTGGGGAATGACGTGCCCGAGTGTCGTACGCACATCTTCGGTGGGGTAAAAGGTGGGCACCACGGCGACAACCCCGGTGGCCGACGCGGAGGCCGGATCGCGCTGGGCACGCGAAGTCGAGGACACTAGAGTAGCTTACGGGTTTGCGGTTGAGCGGAGTCGACATTGCAGCGAATGAATATCCGGGTGCATGGGCTCCGGGAGAGCCCGTGGAGACACGACCGGTGATGCCACACTGGGTTGATTCGAGGCCGTGGGCACGTGTGACACCCGGCATTGCGGAGTTCGAGCAGCGGCTCGCAACCCGTGATGCCCAGGTTGGTCAGCGGGTACGAGATCGTGAGAGGGCGGGTGAGCTCGTGTGCTCGCCCTCCGAAACTGTGTGCCGTGAGATGCCCGCAACAGGCGCGAGCGGGTCTTTTGCCTGGCGTTCTCGACGCTTCATTCTTCGTGTCGTTCGCTACGGTTTCCGCGTCGTACGACGTGCAGTGCGAAGGGTGTCACGATGAACAACAGGATGTCTGCTGAGGCGAGTGCATCACCGGATTCCAGCGCGGTGGGGAGTGGGGCGGTGGTGAGCACATCGGTGGTAAGCGTGGCGGCGGAGGTGTGGATTGATGCGGACGGATACCGCGGGGATGTGGTCGCCGTTCTCAATTCTGTTCGTTCCGCGGGGTTCCCCGCGGAACGAACACTCGTCATGACCAATAACCGTGCCGGGCTTACCGCCGCCGCGGATGCTGTCTGCACGCAGTCTGGTGTGACGGTTGTGACTGCTACCGCAGCAGTGCTCAATGCGCGCCTTGCGCGCACCACGAGCGACCGAGTCATATGGGTGCGCGGGGGTGCGGTGCATCCCGATCTCATGTCCACCGTCGGCGCGTTCTGTGAGCGCTTCGATACGGTTGATGTTGTCTACGGCGACTCGGTTGAACCGAGCGGACACCCCGTGCGACGGCCCCTGTTTTCACCGCTGCGACTGCGCAGCCACGATTATCTTGGCGCGGTTGTTGTTTTCCGGGTGTCGATGTTGAAGACGGTCGGGGGATTTCGCGCAGCAGCGCGGGGTGCGTACGTGCTCGACCTCGTATTGCGGGCACAGGTGGCAGGAGACGAGGTCGAACTGCTGCCCGTGACGCTGGCAACCGCTGATCCAGCATCGAGCACCATCCACGATGACGCGGCCGAGACCGCCGTTGTTGCGCGCCATCTGCGCAACCTCGGCAGCATCGCGACTATTGAGACGGTTCTGCCGGGTGTGCGACGGGTGCGCTACGCCATTATCGATACCCCTCTCGTGTCGATTGTGATTCCCACTCGCGGCAGTCGGGCGGTTATTGCCGGTCGAGAACGCACACTGGTTGTAGAAGCCGTGCGCGGAATCATGGAACACTCCACCTACCGCAACATCGAAATCGTTGTCGTCGCCGATGCCGATACACCCGAACCGGTTATCGAAAGTCTCGAAGAAATCTGCGGGAACTCGCTGCGGCTCGTGCTCTGGGATGCGCCGTTCAATTTCAGCGCGAAGGTCAATCGCGGTGCCGCGGTGGCATCCGGGCAGTACTTGCTCATTCTCAACGACGATGTCGAGATTGTATCCGGTGACTGGATTGACACCATGGTGGGTCTTATCCAGCAGCCGGGTGTGGGCCTGGTCGGTGCCGAACTCTTTTTCGAAGACAGCATGATTCAACACGGTGGGCAACTCTATGCCGGTGGCCAGGTCGGTCACGCGGCATTTGAATGGCCCGGTGGTGTGGATGACCCGATCTGGTCACTGCACTCGGACCGTGAGGTTTCCGGTGTGACGGCTGCGTGCCTGCTCATCGCCCGCGATCTCTTCGAGACCGTCGGTGGAATGACCAGTGAGTTGCCCGGAAACTACAACGATGTTGATCTCAATTTGAAAGTGCGCGAGACAGGGCTGGTCGCGGTGTATTCGCCGTGGGCACGGCTCTATCACTTTGAGTCGAAAACCCGCGATCCGCGCATACTCGCATCAGATACTGCGACCCTACGCGCGCGCTGGGCGAGCCGGATAGAGGTGGAAATGTACAGTCGTTCGCTGATGGTTGGGCCGAGTTCGCGGGCTGTATCGCGGTTGCCGCAGTCATCCTATAAAGCTGTGAGAGGTTGTTGAGGGCTGGTCTTCCTGATCGCCCGCAGACCATCGCCGCGCGGGACTGTGATGCTCAGGCCAGGGTCCACCCACTGAAGCGGTCCTCGCGTCCGCCGCATCGGGCGGGTTCGTCGGTGTGTCCCAGCTTCCGGTCCTTCAACGGGCATTCACCTAACAGGGTGTTACTGGGCGAGGATGCCCCGCGCCGCAGCATCCTCAATGGCAGCCTGCCAACTGCGTGCGGCGGGCAGTCCCGCGGCGAGCCACGCGCCGTGACTGAGCACCGAGTAGTGTGGGCGCGGTGCCGGACGGGCACTGGCGTCGGTTGATGCGGGTGAAATGAGCTCGGGATCCGCGCCGTGTGCGGCGAGGACAGCGCGACCAAAGTCATACCACGTCGTCTCGCCTGTGTTCGTTGCGTGATAAATGCCCGGTGCCGGGCGGGCATCAACGAGTGCGACAAGCTGTGCGGCAAGATCGGCGGCGAGCGTTGGTTGGCCGACCTGATCGTTAACCACCGTCCACGGCTGTCCCTGTGCCGCGAGGGCGAGCATGGTACGCGCAAAGTTGCGGCCGTGTTCGCCGTACACCCACGCGGTGCGCACAATGTACGTGCCGTCAGGATGCTCCGCACGAGCGAGCTTTTCACCGGCTTCTTTTGTCCGTCCGTATGCCGACAGTGGTCTCGTGGTGTCGGTTTCCCGGTAGGGGGAGGTTCCTTTCCCATCAAACACGTAATCGGTGGACGGCTGCACAAACAGTGCTCTGGTCGCCGCTGCCGCCCGTGCCAGGTTCGCGGTGCCGATCGCGTTCACCGCGTACGCCTCATTTTCGTGGGACTCTGCAAGATCAACGGCTGTGTATGCTGCGCAGTTGATGACCACATCGTGACCGTGTACCGCATCGGCTACCTGGTGGCTGTCGGTGATGTCTATGAGGGAGTGACTGAGTGCGGTGACGCAGCGGTCGCCGAGAGCACGGACGATGTCGCGTCCGAGCATTCCGGATGCTCCGGTGACAAGGTAACGCACCATCACTGCCCCTGCGTGCGATAGCGCGCTTCGGCGGCGTCTTTGTGCGGTGCCCACCAGGCCTCGTTGTTGCGGTACCACGCGATGGTATCGGCGAGCCCGGTCTCGAAGTCCGCGAAGCGCGGCACCCAGCCAAGGCTGGTACGAAGCTTTGCGGAATCGATTGCGTACCGCAGATCGTGCCCCGGGCGGTCGGCAACCAGATCGTAGGCATCTGCCGGATGTCCCAGTTGGGTGAGGATCAGTTCGATAACGCTGCGGTTGTTTTTTTCACCGTCGGCACCAATGAGGTAGGTCTCGCCAACGACACCGCGTTCCAGGATCGTGAGGACAGCCGAGGAGTGATCGTCGGCGTGGATCCAGTCGCGGACGTTTTCGCCGGTGCCGTAGAGCCGGGGTCGTTCGCCCCGTAGCACATTGGTGATCTGGCGCGGGATGAATTTTTCTACGTGCTGGTAGGGGCCGTAGTTGTTCGAGCAGTTTGAGATGGTTGCCCGGACGCCAAAGGAGCGCGTCCACGCCCGCACGAGCAGGTCACTGCTCGCCTTGGTCGAGGAGTAGGGGCTCGACGGGTTGTACGGGGTGTTCTCGGTGAAGCGTGCGGGGTCATCAAGGTCAAGGTCGCCGTACACCTCATCGGTTGAGATGTGGTGAAACCGGATTCCGCTTGCCCGCGCCGCTTCCAGCAGCGTGTACGTGCCGATGATGTTTGACTCGAGGAACGGGCGCGGGTCGCTCAGCGAGTTGTCATTGTGGCTCTCGGCCGCGTAGTGCACGATCGCGTCGTGGTCCGGGGTGAGTGTGGCGATGAGCGAGGCATCCTGGATGTCCCCGAGAACAAACCGGAATCGCGCCGGATCGAGTCCGTCGAGCGAGGCAAGGTTGCCCGCGTAACTGAGTTTGTCGAGCACGGTGACGGTGTGCTCCGTGTGGGACAGAACGTAGTGGACAAAGTTGGAGCCGATAAAGCCCGCCCCGCCCGTGACAAGTAGCCGCATGATGCGAACAAGTCTAGGTGATTGGTCCCGGTCGGGGTCTGGGTTCGGGGTTGGGGTTGGGTTTGGGTTTGGGTTTGGGTTCGACGCGAGTGCGCCACGGTAAGCTTGCGTCCCGTGGAGTTACGCGAGCTACAGATCCCGGACAGCTATGAGATCACCCCGCGGCAGTTCCCGGATGACCGGGGTGTCTTCCTGGAGTGGTACCGGTGTGATCGACTCGCAGAGGTGGTGGGGCATCCCTTGAATCTGGCTCAGGGCAACAGCTCGGTATCCAGGCGCGGCGTCGTGCGAGGTATCCACTTTGCTGATGTGCCCCCGAGTCAGGCCAAATATGTCACGGTGCAGCACGGTGCCGTGCTCGATTTTGTCGTTGATGTTCGGGTCGGTTCGCCGACCTTCGGCCAGTGGGACAGCGTGCTGCTCGACGATATTGACCGGCGCGCGGTCTACATTGCCGAGGGGCTTGGCCACTGCTTTGTCGCGCTCACTGACAGCGCGACCGTGAGCTACCTCGTCTCTGCGGCCTTCAACGCCGAGCGGGAACACGGCATCGACCCGACAGACCCCGCCATTGGCCTGGTCTTCCCGCCCGAGGCAGGAGAGTTGCTGTTGTCACCAAAAGACACGGATGCCCCCACTCTTGCTGAGGCCGTGGAACAGGGGATCTTGCCAGAGTGGGATGCCGCTCGCCGCTACTACACATCACTGGAGAGCTAAGTATGCGCGGAATTATTCTTGCCGGTGGTTCCGGCACGCGATTGTGGCCGATCACCAAGGGCATTTCGAAGCAACTCATGCCCATCTACGACAAGCCAATGATCTATTACCCGCTATCGACACTCATGATGGCGGGTATCCGCGATATCCTTGTTATTACGACGCCCGAATATCAGGGACAGTTTCGCGCACTGCTGGGAGATGGCTCGGCCCTGGGTTTGCGACTCGAATACGCCGTGCAGCCCAGTCCTGACGGACTGGCTCAGGCGTTTATTATTGGCGAAGAATTCATCGGTGACTCATCCGTCGCGCTCGTGCTCGGCGATAATATTTTCCACGGCACCGGGCTGGGGTCTTCGCTGCGCGGGCACGCCGACCTTACCGGTGCCCGGATCTTTGCCTATCAGGTGAGTGATCCCAGCGCGTACGGCGTTGTCGAGTTTGACGAGAACAATACGGCAATCTCTATTGAGGAAAAACCAGCTGCTCCGAAAAGCAGGTTTGCCGTACCTGGACTCTATTTCTATGACAATAGCGTCGTCGAGATCGCCAAGTCGATAACCCCGAGTGCGCGTGGCGAACTGGAAATCTCGACCGTTAACGAGTGCTATCTCAAGCGCGGCGACCTGCGGGTGCAGGTGCTTGAGCGCGGCACAGCCTGGCTTGACACCGGCACCTTTGAGTCAATGATGCAGGCCTCCGAGTATGTGCGGGTTATTGAAGACCGCCAGGGTTTTAAGATTGGCTGCATTGAAGAGATTGCGTGGCGAGCCGGGTGGATTACCGCCGAACAGCTGCGGGAGCTGGCTGAACCGCTCGTAAAGAGCGGCTACGGCGATTACCTGCGGCGATTGGTTCAGGAGTAGTTGCAGCGCAGTGAATGTCGCGCGGGCGGGGCATCCTGTCACGAGTGTCGCCGTGCCATCCGCCGGGAAATGAGCGCAAAGCGCGCGTTCAGCCCCCAGCGCAGCGCCATCCGCACCGGGGCAAGCCACCAACCGTGGTAACGCTTGCTGAGGTAGCGATAAGCGCTCTCGTGGTGTACCCGCAGCATCGTGATCGATTCGGTCGTCGTGGAATGAGCACCTCTGTGAACGACCTCGCCGCGCGGGTCGAACAGGCACACCCACCCGGCCTTACCCAGTCGATAGCCCAGATCTACATCTTCGAAGTACATGAAGTACCCGTCATCAAAGCCATCCACCGCGTCGAACGCGGTTCTGTTGATGAGCAGGCAGCAGCCGGAGAGCCATCCGCTCGGGTGTCGCGCCGTGTCATCCGTGGCGTGGTAGGCGCGACTCCACGGGTTGCTCGGCCACACCTTGCCGAACAGGGCGTGGCCGATTCCGTTGGACAGGGTTGGCAGGTTCCGGGCGGACGGGTACGAGACACCGTCCGGCGTCAGCACTCGTGGTCCAACTGCCGCCACGCGCGGTGATTCGGTCAGGGTTGTTATCAGGTGTGCCAGTGCCCCGGGTCGCAGTCTCACGTCGGGGTTTGAGACGAGAATGTGTCGAAAATTGGTGGGTATCTGTGCGATTACGCGATTGAGCGCACCACCGTAGCCGTAGTTTTCGGGCATTTCCAGGAGGGTTGCCCCCTGGGCTGCCACAAGAGTGCGCAGGGTGCCCCGATCAATGGAGCCATTGTCAGCGACCCAGACACGGTCTCCTGGCCGCAACTCCAAGCCCACCGAGGTAAGAAATTCTTCGATCTCGGCATTGGAATTGTAGGTGACGGTGACAACCGCGAGATGCCCGCTCACCTGCTGCTGAGGCTGAATGACGATGACCTTTCTCCTTCACACGCCGATTCGCGTGAGCGGGTCGTTTTCTGCTCCCAGGATAGCCGAGTGCCGCACGCTCCCGCGTCGGACGTGCGCGCCCGAGCTAAGTCGGTCGGAAAGTGCAGATTTCCGCCGTCTCGGTGGACTCAAGCGTGCCTCAGGGCAGACGAGCGAGATTGACCGGGGGTTCGGGTGTGCTTCACAGCGACGGGGTGTGAGTGCCTTACCCGGCGGCAATCGGTCGCGGTGGTTGAATATTCTCGAAGCTGCTACCGAACGTCATGATTCCACCAGATTCGATGGGGGTGCCCGTGAGGACATCGATTCGGATCGCTCGTTGTAGGGCATCGTAGACGTGGGTGCCGGTTCTGTCTTGGATGGAGAAGGACACATCGAAGGTGCCCGGTCGCAGGGGCAGGCTGGGAATTCGCACGTCAATGCTGCCGGTGCCCGGTTTAATGCTGGAGACAACATACCCAGCGTCACGGGAATGGTGACCCCACACGAAGACCCCCTCCCTGCTGTCCAGGGATGTCCCAAATATCGGCCGCTCGATCTCAATTTCTGACTGGTAGTGCGCGCGTATTGTCACCTCATCGCCCGTGTGACAGGTGCGGGTGTCGACTCCGTCGACGATCCACTCGAGCTTCGTGACGTAGCTCTCGCCGCTGCCGAACCGAACACCACCGGATTCGACTTTCCGGGCACGGTGTTCCTTGTTTGCGTAGGCATCGACGATTCCCATCGCGTCACCGGTTTCGATCACTCGCCCGTTCTGTAACCAGGCGACCTCATCACAAAATGTTCGCATGAGATCGTGTGCGTGACTCACCACGACGACGGTGCGACCATCCGCTTTTAGCTCGGAGAATTTCTCGGTGCATTTTTCCTGGAATTGCATATCACCGACGGCGAGTACCTCATCGACGAGCAGGATATCTGGCTCCACGTGAATAGCCACGGCAAAACCCAAGCGCACGTACATGCCACTCGAGTAGTTCTTTACCGGCTGGTCGATAAAGCGCTCAACGCCACTGAAGTCGATAATGGCGTCAAATTTGCGATCAATTTCTTTTTTTGACATACCGAGGATAGCACCGTTGAGGTACACGTTTTCGCGACCCGTGAGGTTGGGGTGAAAACCGGAACCGACCTCTAGCATTGCGGCGAGCCTGCCGTCCACGGTAATTTTTCCGCTGTTGGGGGTGAGAATTCGGGCAATGCACTTGAGGAGGGTTGACTTGCCCGAGCCATTGTGGCCGAGCAATCCAAAAGTGATTCCGCGTGGAATTTCTAACGAGACATCGTCCACGGCAACAAACTCTTCGAATTTGTTTCGACCACGAGCGATAATAGCGGACTTCAGAGACTGGTTACGGTCGGTGTAGACACGGAAGGTTTTTGTCACGTTCTCGACGCGAACGGCAAAGTCGGACATCAGAGTTCCTCCACAATTCGTGCCTGTTTGGCACGGAATACGAGGGTTCCAATGGTAAGACTGCCGCACGCCCACAGTGTGGTCATGAGCCAGATGTCCCAGTTGGGCAGCGCAAAATCATAGATCAGCGCACGGAACGCTTCGATGAACTGTTCAGCGGGGTTGGCGCGGAAGACAGCGAGGAGAGGGATCGGTTGACCGTTGATCGAGATGCCGTCTTGAAACAGCCGAGTGGATGCCGATGCGACGAGTGTCACCGGGAATACCACCCCGGAGGCATACATCCAGACCTGACTGAACAGCCCCCACAGGTGTTCAATATCCCGAAACCAAATAACGACGATCGACAGCGTCAGTGCGACACCCGTGCAGAACACCGCAAGCAGGATAATGAAGACAACGAGGACAGGGATCATAAGAAATATCTTGGGGCCGACGATGGCTGCCACAATGACCATGATCACAGAGAGCTCTGTCAGGAAGGTTGCCGCTTTGGCAATAACCGCGGAGACGACAAGCACAACCCGAGGGAAATGCACCTTAGTCAGCAGTCCAGCATTCCCAAGAAGTGCCGACATGCCGGCTGCAATAGAGCTGGAAAGGAACGTCCACGTGACGAGTCCAACCGCGATCCAGAGAGAGAAAAAGTGCAACTTGGAATTGATTCCGGGCGGTGCCTGTCCCGCCAGAATTAACCCAAAGACGAGGCTGTACGTTGCAATTGTGACGAGCGGGTTGACGAGGGACCACAACCGACCGAGCGCGGTTCGGTTGTACTGCGCCCGAACCTCGCGTAGTGCCAGCGTCCACGTCAGCGTTATCGCGCCGCGTACCTCAGCGGAGAAGGGGGGGTTCACCATCGCATGATACCGATCTGAAGGAGGGGTGGGTCGGGATGCTGTGGCAACGACCTACCGCGGTGGTCGAGTCATACACGGTGTCGTGGGGGATCGGTGGCGTCCGGGTCAACACCACCAAATAGCTTGCTTGTAAGCTGTCGAGTGGCGTGACCAATGCGACGAATCGGCGACCGGGCGCGTTCCTCTCGAATGCGGTCAAGGAGGTCAAGGTTCTGATCCAACCTGTTGAGCAACTGATCGATGCGGGCGATCTGTTCGCCCAACCGGCTGCCATAACGGTGGTCGTCGCCCTGTTCGAGACGGTCCGCGACGATGTTCAGGCGTTGCCACACTGTCGTGTCGAGATTTTTCACAAGACCGGCAATAAACGCGAGGTAGCCAACCGGGTCGCCCGTCTCAAGCGCTCTCTTGAGGTAGGTTTCGCGGATAACCTGCTCCGCCTGCAGGTGCTCGTGTGCGGCCGCGAAGACGCTGTTGCCGAGCGGACCATCCTCACTGTGTCGATGGTGCCAGAATGCTCGCGGTGGACCGTCAACGAACCCAACCGTGTGTGCACGTAACAGCCGCAACATAAAGTCCCAGTCGGCGTTGGCGGTCTTCGATCCATCCCAGCCACCGACCGATAGGTAGGCGTCGCGGCGAACGAGCATGGAACTTGGTGGAACGTAATTGGTGTGCAGAATATCGCTGAGGGTGACTTCGTATGAACTCGGCTTCAGCATCTCGCGCCCGATCTCAACGATGGTATCGGCATCAACTTTTTCGGTCACAACCTCGGTACGCACGGCAACAGCACCGTCTGAGTGAGTTCGGAGCCAGGACACCGTGACCTCGAGGTAATCGTTGGCCCAGGAGTCATCATCGTCCAGAATGGCAATAAATTCCGACGTTGAGCCGGCAATACCGACGGTCGCGGCCCGCTCGCGCCCGACCGACTCGGGGTTGTGGATGACCGACACCTGCGAGAGATCCGGGTGTGTGGCAACCAGCGCGTCGACTGCCGCCGGATCACCGCCGTCGTTGACGATAACGAGGTGGTAGTCGCGGAAGGTTTGCCGTGCCACCGAGTCGAGCGCTCGTCGCAGTAGCAGCGCGCGATCACGAGTCCTGGTGATGATGGCAACACTGGTTGCGTTCTTCGAACTCATTGTTTCCTGACTCCTCACCCCGAACGGACGGGGATTACCCACGTGTCGCTGAGCACGTGCGTCAGCCTCTTGCTATCCCCAGGATAACCGGGGCCGTGCAAATCATAGCGTCAGATTCCCGACCATCTCCTGTTGATCAGCAGCCCGACTAAACTCGTCTGAACGTGAACCGGAACACATCGGTCGCTGTCGGGTGGAGGGCCTGGTCGAATGGAATCTGCAGTTGTGCCGGTGGCTGAGCGGCAGAGAGCGTCCAGTGCCCGTCTTGTCACGCGATACACGTGGGTGATGTTTGTCATAGCGACATGCCTCGGTGTGCTCTGGTCGTTGGCGTCTCCCGTGTTTGGGGTGCCCGACGAGGCATCCCACTTTTATAAGGGTGCCGCGCAGGTGCGAGGTCAGGTCATCGGCAAGACCGTGCCGGGCATCAAGCACATCGTGGTGGATGTCCCACCGGGCGACGAATACTCCCCGAACCTGGTCTGTTTTGCGTTTCAACCGACACAGCCGGGCAACTGT
>Ga0081606_1000191_pt1 | contig 22455 bp, 13 predicted proteins | sample EareggfetidaYelm_FD_71127 | JGI IMG/M metagenome (GOLD analysis project Ga0081606, IMG submission 71127) | Earthworm egg capsule microbial community from the University of Washington, USA - E. fetida Yelm (SPADES assembly) (version 2) | ecosystem: Host-associated > Annelida > Reproductive system... | reverse complement strand
ACCCCTTGCTTTTTCAGGGCCGAGAACAGCCGCACCTGGCCGCCGCCGGCCTGCAAGCGCGTCACGGACAGCGCCTTGGCCTGCTCGGCGCGTGTGAGCTTGTCGGCCTTGGTCAGCACGATGAGGAATTTCAGGCCCTGCTGCACGCGCGGGCGCAACACTTCGAGCAGGGCTTCGTCGAGTCCGGTCAGGCCCAGGCGGGGGTCGCACAGCAGCACGATGCCGGTCAGTCCCGGGCGGCTGACCAGGTAATTGACCATCACCTGTTGCCAGCGCATTTTGTCCGAGCGCGAGACGGCGGCATAGCCGTAGCCGGGCAGGTCGGCCAGCACGGCGTCCATCACGCCCTGCCGGCCCAGTGCGAACAGGTTGATGTGCTGGGTGCGCCCCGGTTTTTTCGACGCAAACGCCAGTTGCTTTTGCTGGGTGAGGGTGTTGATGCAGGTGGATTTGCCGGCGTTGGAGCGGCCCACGAAGGCGATTTCGGGCACGGCCAGCGGCGGCAGATGGTGCAGTTGCGCGGCCGTGGTCAGGAACTTGGCGGTGTGCATCCAGCCCATGGCGATCTTCGCCTCGGGTGCCGGGGCGCCAGCCATGGGCGTGATCGGGGTGCTGGTCATGGGGCCTTGTTTGTTGTCGGGAACAAGGCCAGGCCTTGGGATGCGTGCGAGCCGCATTGTAGAATCACCGGGCTTTGCGCACATCCAATACAGAACCCTCGATATGAAGTTGCTCGCCTCCTTGCTGACGGCTGCCGCGCTGGCAGCATCTGTTGTCGCACCGGTTGCCCCGGCTTTGGCTGCGGGGGATGCGGTCAAAACCAGGCCCGATCTCGCCAAGGGTGAGGCCAGTTTCAGCGCCGTGTGCGCGAGTTGCCACGGCGCCGACGGCAACTCGGCCGCCGTTACCGACCCCAAGCTGTCGCAGCAGCATCCTGAGTACCTGCTCAAACAGTTGCAGGAATTCAAGTCCGGCAAGCGCCGCAGCGCGGTGATGCAGGGCTTTGTCAGCGCCCTGTCGGATGAGGACATGCGCAACATGGCCTACTGGCTGACCACCCAACCGGCCAAGGCCGGTTTCGCCAAGGACAAAGATCTGATCGCGCTGGGCGAGCGCATCTACCGCGGCGGCATTGCCGAGCGCCAGATCGCGGCCTGCGCTGGCTGCCACAGCCCGAACGGCGCGGGCATTCCTGCGCAATACCCCCGTCTGTCGGGCCAGCATGCCGAATACACGGTGGCGCAGTTGAATCTGTTCCGCGACGGCGGGCGCGCCAGCAGCCTGCCGATGGCCCAGGTGGCGGCCAAGCTCAATGACAAGGAGATCAAGGCGGTGGCCGATTACATTGCCGGTCTGCGCTGATTTTTTGCCATACTTTTTGCCATCCCGGCCCGAGCCAACCGCCAACGACAAACCCCGACAGGGCGGGGCCATCGCGCAGATGGTCCCGCCTTTTTGTTTTCACCTTCCCTGGCTGTCCGTATCCATCCTCTGCTGCCCATGTCCGATCAGCGTCGCATTCCGTCGGCTTCCCGGGCCTTGCGCACCGGGGTCGAACTACTGTCTTCGATGCGCTTTGCGATCTCGCTGTTGGCGCTGATCTGCATTGCCTCGGTGATCGGCACGGTCTTGAAGCAGAATGAACCGGCGGTCAACTACGTCAACCAGTTCGGGCCTTTCTGGGCCGCCCTGTTTGCTGCGCTCGGGCTGAACGCGGTGTACAGCGCCTGGTGGTTCCTGCTGATCCTGGCCTTTTTGGTGCTCAGCACCTCGCTGTGCATCGCGCGCAACACGCCCAAGATCTTCGTCGACCTGCGGGCCTACAAGGAAAACATCCGCGCGCAAAGCCTGCAAGCCTTTCACCACAAGGCGCAGGCGGAACTGCCCGAATCTGCGCAAGCTGCGGCGCGGCGCATGTTCACGCTGCTGGCCGGCGCCGGCTGGAAGGTGCGCTTGCAGCAGCGCGGCAGCGCCGCCGGCCTCGATGCAAGCCCGGACGCAAGCTCCGGCTGGATGGTGGCGGCCAAGGCCGGCGCCGCGAACAAGCTCGGCTACCTGGCCGCGCACAGCGCCATCGTGCTGGTGTGTCTGGGGGGGCTGCTCGATGGCGAACTGATCGTGCGCGCCCAGATGCTGCTGGGCGGCAAGACGCCGTACCAGGGCGGCGGCCTGATCGCCGATGTCGGGCCTGAGCACCGGCTGTCGCTGCGCAACCCCAGCTTTCGCGGCAATCTGCTGGTGGCCGAGGGCACGCAGTCGGGCACGGCCGTGCTGAGCCAGCCCGACGGCGTGCTGTTGCAGGAGTTGCCTTTTGCCATCGAGCTCAAGAAGTTCATCGTCGAGCATTACTCCACCGGCATGCCCAAGCTGTTCGCCAGCGAGATCGTCATCCACGACAAGGCCACGGGCGCAACGCTGCCGGCCCGCGTCGAGGTGAACCATCCGGTCAGTTACCAGGGCATAGAGATCTACCAGGCCAGCTTTGACGACGGGGGCTCGCAGCTCACGCTGCACGCGCTGCCGATGGCAGCGGGCGCCCAGTCCTTCGAGGTGCAGGGCGTGGTCGGCCAAGCCATGCCGCTGGCCAGGCAAGGCAGCGACTTGACGCTGGAGTTCACGGCGCTGCGCACCATCAATGTCGAGAACTTCGGCGCCGCCGCCGGCGAGGATCAGCCCGCGTCGGACCTGCGCGCGTCGCTGCAAGCGCGCCTGGGCGCGGCGAACAAGGTGGCCGGCAACAAAGAACTGCGCAACGTAGGCCCCAGTGTGGGTTACAAGCTGCGCGATGCGGCGGGACAGGCGCGTGAATTCCACAACTACATGCTGCCCGTGGACACCGGCGACGGCGTGCCGGTGTTTTTGCTGGGCGTGCGCGAAGCGCCGTCCCAGCCCTTGCGCTACCTGCGCATTCCGGCCGATGAGCAGGCCAGCATGGATGGCTTCATGCGCCTGAAGGCGGCGCTGGCCGACCCGAACGCGCGCGCGCAGGCCGTGCAGCGCTATGTGGCGCAGGCCACCGATGCCGCGCGCCCCGATCTGGCCGAGCCATTGCAACAGTCGGCTGCGCGCGTGCTGGCGCTGTTTGCCGGCACGGGCATGGCCCAGGGCCAATCCGGCGGCGGGCTGCAGCTCGTGTCCGACTTCATGCAGACCCATGTGCCCGAGGCCGAGCGCGAAAAGGCCAGCCAGGTGCTGGTGCGCATTCTGAGCGGCAGCCTGTTCGAGCTGGCCCAGTTGTCACGCCAGCGCGCCGGCCTGCCGCCCTTGGTGCAGGACGAGGCCACCCGGGGCTTCATGACCCAGGCTTTGTTCGCGCTCAGCGATGCGCAGATCTACCCGGCACCGATGGTCTTTGCACTCAAGGACTTCACCCAGGTGCAGGCCAGCGTCTTTCAGGTGGCACGCGCGCCGGGCAAGTCGCTCGTCTATCTGGGCTGCGCCTTGCTGATACTGGGCATTTTTGCCATGCTCTACGTGCGCGAGCGGCGCATATGGGTCTGGCTGGCGCCCCAGGGGGAGCGCAGCCTGGCCACGATGGCCTTGTCGACCAACCGCAGGACCATCGATGGCGACCAGGAGTTTGCGCGGCTGGCCCAGCAACTGCTCGGGGCCAAACCCCAAGACCCCCAAGAACCACAAGACCCCCAAGAACCCGGAGAATCCCGGCAACCCCACGAAGGCAAGCACCCATGAATACCGCCACGATCACTCTGACCCAGGGCTTTTTGTCCCGCCGCAGCGGCCAGGACTGGCTGTTTGCCGCCATCGTGCTCGTGGGCGGCCTGTATGCGTTGCAGCATGGCGGCGGCGCGATGGACATCTACGACAAGTGCATCCTGCTCGGGGCCATGGTGAGCGCGGTCTGGCTGGGCTGGTTCTGGCGCGCGCTGCAGTGGCTGATGCTCGGCGTGGCGGCAGCGGTGCTGTCGGCGATCGGTCTGTACCAGCAGGGCGGCGCGGGCAGTCTGGCGCGGGCCGAGACGGTGTTCGGCCTGAAATACTTTTTGTCGAGCCAGTCCGCCATCCTGTGGATGAGCATGTTGTTCTTCATCAGCACCGCTTTTTACTGGGTCGGCATGTTCGCGCGCGGCGAAGGCCGGACCCTGGGCCTGATCGGCTCGCGCATCGCCTGGCTGGCGCTGGCCATGGGCCAGATCGGCAGCCTGGTGCGCTGGTACGAGGGCTACCTGATAGGCGCGGACGTTGGCCATATCCCGGTCAGCAACCTGTATGAAGTGTTCGTGCTGTTTTGCTGGATGACCACTGTTTTTTACCTGTACTACGAGCAGCACTACCGCACCCGCGCGCTGGGCGGCTTCGTGATGCTGGTGGTCAGCGCTGCGGTCGGCTTTCTGCTCTGGTACACCGTGGTGCGCGAGGCGCACGAGATACAGCCGCTGGTGCCGGCCCTGCAAAGCTGGTGGATGAAGCTGCATGTGCCGGCCAATTTCATCGGCTACGGCATGTTCGCGCTGTCGGCGATGGTCGCGTTTGCCTATCTGATCAAGCTGCATGCGCGCCCGGCCCGCTGGTACCGGTTGGCGCCGCTGTGGCTGCTGGGCGTGGTGCTGTGCTTCGAGCCGATGGTCTTTCGCCCGGGCGCAGGGGCGGGCGGGGCCAGCTACTGGATGGTCTACTTCGGCATCTCGGCGTTCATCGTCGCCGGCATCCTGCTGGGGCGCCGGCGCATTGCCGAGCGCTTGCCCGCCTTCGAGATTCTCGACGACGTGATGTACAAGGCCATTGCGGTGGGCTTTGCGTTCTTTACCATCGCCACCGTGCTGGGCGCCCTGTGGGCCGCCGAAGCCTGGGGCGGCTACTGGAGTTGGGACCCGAAGGAAACCTGGGCGCTGATCGTCTGGCTGAACTACGCGGCCTGGCTGCACATGCGCCTGATGAAGGGCCTGCGCGGCACCCTGTCGGCCTGGTGGGCCTTGGCCGGCCTGGCGATCACCAGCTTTGCCTTTTTGGGCGTGAACATGTTCCTGAGCGGGCTGCACAGCTACGGCACGCTGTGAAACCGCTGGTGTCGCGTCATCGGTCGGATGTCGTAGGTTGCGCGCGGACCGACAGATGATCGGTGACGCGACACTGGCGGCAGCCCGGTGTCTCGCGGCTGCGCGCCAGTTTTTGCAACGCCCCTGAACGCAGGCCCGGGGGTTTCAGACGCCGTTGGCCACGGCCCGCAGCGCCGGGCGCATCTGCCGGCTGATGGGGTCGATGCGGGCGCTGGGGATTTGGTAGACCTGCTCGTCGAACAGGTCGATGCCGCACATCAGGCTTTCCACCCAGGCAAAGAAGTCGTCGATCGCCTCTTTGCCCTGGATCGGGGCGCCATGCTGCGGCACCAGCATGTCGATGTCCAGTTGCCGCGCCATGCGCACCCACAGGCGCAGGATTTTGTTGGCGACCATGTAGCGGCGGTGAAAACCTTCCATCTGCGGGATATGCGCTTTCAGGTCGGTCACGGGCTGGCCCGCTTGCACGCCCGTGACCATGGACACCCCCAGGTCGCCGGTGAACAGGATGCGGCTGACCGGGTCGTAGAAGTGGAAATTGCCTTCCGAATGCAGGAAATGCGCGGGCAGCAAGAGCAGATCGTTGCGCCCCAGGGGCAAGCGCCCGCCACTGTCGGGCACGCCGATCACGCGGTTGTCGGACTTGCCCACCTTGGTGAAGTGCGGCGCAAAGCGTTCCCACACGCGCGAGATCACCAGCGGGGCGGCGGTGCTGCTCATCCACCGGTCGAGCGAGCCGATGATGTCCGGGTCGGCATGTGAAGCGATCAGGTAGGACAACTGGCGGGGCGGGAAATGCCGGCTCACCGCCATGAACAACTCGTTGAAGGCCAGGTTGCCGCCCGGATCGATCAGTGCTCCCGCGTCCTCGTCAATGATCAGGAATTGGTTGGCTTGCACGGCATGACCGTTTTCCTCGATCAGGTCGCTGAACATCAGGCAACAGTGATTCCTGTCGCGGTAGAGTTCCAAGGTCATGGGGGCCTATGTCGTTCGTGTAAGTAAAGTTCAAAGTGTGAACCAACTGTACGGTGCCGTTGTGGCGAACGTTTGATGTGAATCAAACATCGCGGCATGGCCTGTGCTTGATCGGTCGTCTGTGCCTCGGTCAGCGGGGGGTGGACGCTGCCGATGCGGGTGTGGCGGGTGTGGCGGGCGCGGTGGGTGCGGTGGGCGCAGCCGAAGGCGGCGTGGTCTGCTGGCGGGCGGGCAGGTACAACGGGCCGCGTTGGCCGCAGCCGATCAGCAGCGCCGCACTGGCGCCGGCCAGGGCGGCCGAGGCGGCCAGGAGCAGCGCGCTGGCGGCACGGGCGGCCATCGTGGTGCGGGTGGAGGTTTTCGACATGCGCGGCAATGCTCACTGTGCGGGTGGCGCCGTGGCGCCGTGTTGCAGCCCGGGCCGGCGGCGCAGCCTGCGCGCCAGCCATTGGCCGAGGTCATCGACGGCGGTGAACACCGCCGGAATCACCAGCAGGCTCAGCAGCGTGGAGGTGATCAGCCCGCCGATCACCGCCACCGCCATCGGTGAGCGAAAACTGGGGTCGGCAACGCCCAGGCCCAGGGCAATCGGCAGCATGCCTGCGCCCATGGCCAGCGTGGTCATGATGATCGGGCGTGCCCGCTTGTGGCAGGCGTCGATCAGCGCCTGCTCGCGCGCCATGCCATGCGCGCGCCGCGCCAGGATGGCGTACTCGACCAGCAAGATCGAGTTCTTCGTGGCGATGCCCATCAGCATGACCAGGCCGATCAGCGATGGCATGGAAAAGCTCTTGTGCGCGATCAGCAGCCCGACGAACGCGCCGCCCAGCGACAACGGCAGCGCCGCCAGGATGGTGACCGGGTGCAGGAAGTCCTTGAACAGCAGCACCAGCACGATGTAGATGCACAGCACGCCGGTCAGCATCGCCAGGCCGAAGCTGGCGAACAGCTCGCCCATGACCTCGGCGTCGCCGATCTCGATCTGGTGCACGCCGGGCGGCAGGTTTTTGATCGCGGGCAGGGCCTGCACGGCTTTGCTGACATCGCCCAGCGGCTGGCCGGACAGCTCGATCTCGAAGTTCACGTTGCGCGCGCGGTCATAGCGATCGAGCACGGCCGGGCCGCCGCTGAACTCCAGCGTCGCCACCTGGCCCAGCATCACCGGGCCTTTGCTGCCGGGCACGGCCAGGCGTTCGAGCAGCGCCAGGTCGCCGCGCGCGCCGTCTTGCAGCTTGACGACGATCGGAACCTGGCGCGAGGCCAGGTTGAGCTTGGGCAGCGCCATGTCGTAGTCGCCCATGGTGGCGATGCGCAGCGTCTCGGCGATGGCGCTGCTGGTCACGCCCAGGTCGGCGGCGCGCGCAAAATCCGGGCGCACGGCGATCTCGGGCCGCACCAGGCTGGCCGTGGAGGCAATGCTGCCCAGGCCGGCAATGCGGCGCAGGTCTTGCTCCACGGCCCGCGCCGCCGTGGCCAGGGCCTGGGGATCGTCGCCCGAGAGCGCCAGCACATAGACCTCGCCCGAGCCGCCCAGGCCGACCTTGCTGCGCACGCCGGGCAGGGTGCCGAGCGCGGCGCGAATCCGGTTTTCCACCTCCTGCTTGCGGGGCCGCTGGCCGCGCTCTGCGAGCATGATGGTGAGCGTGGCCCGGCGCGTCTCGGCCGTGGCGCCCATGAACGGGTCGCTGCCGGCCGCGCCGCCGCCGATGGTGGTGTAGACGCTCTCGACATGATCGAGCCGGGCGATGCGCAGGCGCGCGTCCTCGGCGCTGGCGCGGGTCTGCGCCAGCGTGGCGCCGGGCGGCAGTTCCAGGTGGACCTGGGTCTGCGCGTTGTCATCGGGCGGGATGAAGCCCGTGGGCAGCAGCGGGATCAGCGCCAGCGAGCCGACGAAAAACGCCGACGTGGCCACGAAGGTGATCCAGCGGTGCCGGATGCACCAGGCCGCGCAGCGCAGGTAGCAGCGCATCCAGCGCGGGTCCGGCTGCGGGCCGGCGATCGGTTTGAGCAGGTACGCGGCCATCATCGGCGTCAGCAGGCGCGCCACCACCAGGCTGGCAAACACCGCCAGCGCTGCGGTCCAGCCGAACTGCTTGAAGAACTTGCCGGGGATGCCGCTCATGAAAGCCGTGGGCAGAAACACGGCGATCAGCGTGAAGGTGGTGGCCACCACGGCCAGGCCGATCTCGTCGGCGGCTTGCAGCGCCGCCTGGTAGGGCGTTTTGCCCATGCGCAGATGGCGCACGATGTTCTCGACCTCGACGATCGCGTCATCGACCAGGATGCCCACCACCAGCGACAGCGCCAGCAGCGTGACCACGTTGATCGAAAAACCCAGCAGCAGCATGCCGACGAACGCCGGAATCACCGACAGCGGCAGCGCCACGGCCGAGACCAGGGTGGCGCGCCAGTCGCGCAGGAACAGCCAGACCACCAGCACGGCCAGCAGCGCACCCTCGTACAGCAGGTGCATGGAGCCATCGTATTCCTGCTGCACCGGCAGCACGAAGTTGAAGGCTTCGGTGATCTCCAGGTCGGGGTACTGCGCGCGCAACGCCTGGAGCGCGGCCTGCACGGCGGCGCCCACCTCCACCTCGCTGGCGCCCCTGCTGCGCGCGACCTCGAAGCCGACCACCGGCTTGCCATCGAGCAGCGCCAGCGCGCGCGGTTCGGCGATGGTGTCCGACACCGTGGCCAACTGGTCCAGGCGCACCGCGCGGCCATCGGGCAGCGCCAGCGTCAGAGCGGCCAGTTCCTGCGCCGATCGCACCGTGGCCAGTGTGCGCACCGGCTGCTCGCTGCCGCCCAGGTCGGTGCGGCCGCCGGCGCTTTCGGTCTGCACCAGCCGCAGTTGGCGCGACAGATCGGCGGCCGAGGCCGACAGCGCCTGCAACTTGACCGGCTCCAGCGCCACCTGCAACTGCCGGTCCACCCCGCCGACGCGGTTGACGGCGCCCACGCCGCGCACGGCCAGCAGCTTGCGCGTCACGGTATCGTCGACAAACCATGACAGCGCCTCGTCGTCCCTGCGCGCCGAGGCCAGCGTGAACGCCAGCACCGGCTGCCCGGCCAGGTCCATCTTGGTCACGCTCGGCTCGCGCATGTCGCCGGGCAAATCGCCGCGGATTCCGGCCACCGCCGAGCGCACATCGTCGAGCGCCTCCTGCGTGGGCTTGTCCAGCCGGAACTCGGCCCGGATGCTGGCGCTGCCGTCCTGCACCCTGCTGTAAATGTGCTTGAGACCTTGCAGCGTGGCGATGCTGTTTTCGATCTTGCGCACGACATCGTTTTCCAACTGCGCCGGCGCGGCCCCGGGCAGCGCCACCGCGACGACGATCGTCGGCAGGTCTATGTCCGGAAAGTTCTGCACCTTCATCGTGTCGAACGCCAGCAGGCCGCCAAAGCCCAGCAGCACGAACAGCATCAGCGCAGGGATCGGGTTCCTGATGGCCCAGGCGGAGGCATTCATCAAGAATGCTCCTCAATGGATCGCTGAAGGCGCGTGCTTTGCCTGCGCTACCGGTGTTTTCTGCGTGGAATCCTGGGAGGCGACCACGCGCACCAGGTCGCCGTCGTTGAGAAAACCCGCGCCCTGCACGGCGATCCAGGACTGCGCGTCCAGGCCCGCGAGCAGTTCCACCCGGTCGGCCACGCGGCGGCCGGTTTGCACCTTGCGCTGCTGCACGCGCTGATCGGCGCCGAGCACGAACACGTAAGAGAAACCATCGCGCAGCACCAGCGCCTGCTGCGGCACCGTGAGCGCGGCACTGCTGCCCAGGTCGAACTCGCCGCGGGCAAACATGCCGGCGCGCAGTTGCGCGTGGGCCGGCAGGTCGACATAGACCAACGCATTGCGCGTGTGCGGATCGACCGTCGGGGCCAACATGCGCACCCGGCCCTCGAGCACCGCGCCGCCGGCGGTCGTGACGCTGACCCGGGTGCCCGGCGTGATGCGGTGCAGTTCGGCGGCGGTGACCTCGGCGCGCCATTCCAGCCGGCCCTTGCGCAACATGCGAAACAGCTCGGTGCCCGCGCTCACCACGGCGCCCACGGTGGCCGTGCGCGCCGAGATCACGCCGCCGTCGGGGGCCAGCACCCGGGTCTGGCGCAGGCGCAGCAACTGCGCATCCAGGCCCGCCTGCGCGGCCTGCACACGGGCCTGCGCGGTCTTGTCGGCCGTGGTCAACTGCGCGATTTGCTGCAAGCTCAACGCGCCCGTGGCCTGTAGCGAGCGGGCCCGGTCGGCGTTGGCCTGGTCCTCGGCGGCATGGGCCTGGGCTTCGAGCAGGCTGGCGCGCGCCTGGGCGACATCGGCCTGCACGGTGTCGGTCGCAAAGTGGGCCAGCACTTGGCCCGCCTGAACCCTGTCGCCCACATTGACCAGCACCTCGGTCAGGCGCAGGCCATGGCTTTCGGCGCCAATGCTGGCCTCCTGCCAGGCGGCCACATCGCCGTTGGCCGCCAGCCGCAACGCGATGGTGCTGCGCTGCGGTTGCGCCTGGGTCACCGTGAGCGCCGGCCGGGCCGAGCCGGCCTCAGACTCGTTGGCCGCGCGCGATGCGCCGGTCACCAGCAACGCGCCGGCCGCAGCCAGCGCCAAGGCGGCTGCCAGAGCGGCGCAGGAGATTTTGAAAGAGGGCATCTGCCATATCCATTGCATCGGGTGATGGATTCATTCGGCCTGAAAACCGCAGGTCGCATCCGGCGATCGGAGGGCCGGGCGGCGGCCCATCGCCGGATGCCGCCGGATCATACCTTGGCGCGGACAGCGGCCGATGGGGCATACCGCCTTATCGACCGCCTCATCGGGCGAGAATCTCCCGCACCCACTTTGCCGGGTTTGCGCGTCCCGCCCCGGGGCCATGATGTGCCGGACGGCACACCAGCCCATGCCGGTTCCGGAGGCCGTTGGGCAGGTGCCAGGCCAGGCCTGGCCGGCGGTGGGTGCGGGGCGCCGCCGCCGTTGCCATGGGCATTGGCATGGGGCATTGGGCAGGGGTTCGGGGCCTGATTGGTCCCTGCATTGACCGCTGCACTGGCCGCTGCGCATCGGCCCCCGTGCCTGAGCGCTCGATCAGCGGGCGCTCACGGTATGCGAACTGCGGTTTTCGGGTTCATCGGGAAAGACCGCTTGCCACAGCGCCAGCACCGCATCCCGCTCGGCTTGCATGGCCGGCGGTGCCAGTTGCGTGGGCGCTTCGTCCAGCCGCGCCAGGTGCTGCGCGCGCCGCAGTGCGCGGTAGGCGTCGGCGGCGGCCTGGCCTGTGCCTGCGGGCAGCAGGCCGGCCCGTTCGGCCCGTTGCAGCAGCGCGATATTGCCCACGTTGTCGCGCAGCGCGGGGTGGGCGGCAGACTGCGATAGCACCAGGTACTGCACGGCAAACTCGGCATCGACCATGCCGCCCGGGCTGTGCTTGACATCGAAGCGCCCGGCGGGCGTGGGATGGGCCGCCCGCACCCGCTCGCGCATGGCCACGATCTGCGCGCGCAAGGCCTGCGGTTCCCGCGCCGAGGTGATCACGGCTGTGCGCACTGCGTCGAAGCGCGCGCGCAAGGCCGGGCTGCCCATGACGCAGCGCGCCCGCGTCATCGCCTGGTGTTCCCAGGTCCAGGCGGTGTTGCTGCCGCGCTGCTGCTGGTAGTTGGCGTAGGCCTCGAAGCGGGTGACCAGCAGGCCCGAGCTGCCGTTGGGCCGCAGCGCGGTGTCGATTTCGTAGAGGTCGCCCTCGCCGGTCTTGACGGTCAGCCAGTTGATCAGCTTGCGCACCAAGGCCGCGTAGACCTCGGGCGCGCGCTCGTCGTCGTCGTCGAACACGAAGACGATGTCCAGGTCGCTGCCGTAGCCCAGTTCCTTGCCGCCGAGCTTGCCGTAGCCGATGACGGCAAACTGCGGTTGCTCGCGGTGGCGCGTCTTCAGGCGCTGCCAGCACCATTGGGCCGTGACGCGCAGCACGCTGTCGGCCAGCGCCGACAGGTCGTCGGCCACCTGCTCGACCGTGATGCGGCGCGCCACGTCGCGCGCCAATGTGCGGAAGGTCTCGGCATGTTGGGCGCGGCGCAGCAGGTTCAGCAGGGTTTCGTCGTCGTCCTCGCGCGTGGTTTGCAGCGCGGCCAGCCGCTGCGCCAGCTCGCGCTCGAAGTCGGCGACCACGAAGCGCTCGGCCAGCAGCGTGTCGCCCACCAGTTCGTCGATCACGCCCGGGTGTTGCAGCAGGTAGCGGGCGGGCCATTTGGCTGCGCCCAGCAGTTGCAGCAGTTGCTCGTGCACCGAGGGGCGCTCCAGCAGCAGCGCCAGATAGCTTTCGCGGCGCAGCAGGGTTTCGAGCCAGTCGACCAGGCGCACGGCCGCTTCGGCGCTGACATGTCCTGCGTCCAGCCATTGCGCGCTGCGCTGCACCAGCCTGAACAGGCGCTCGCGCGTCTCGTCGCGCAGTCCGGCCACACGCGGGTGATGGCGCCATTCGGCCACGCGCTCGCGCAGGCCGGGCGGCAATTGCTCCAGCAGCGTTTGCAGTTCCGGCGGCGGCGCAACGCGCGGGCCGCCACAGCCGCCGCCATGGCATTGTTTTTTTTCCTGGCTGCCGAGCAAGCGGTCGAATTCTTGCGCCACCAGTTCCCGGTGCGCGTCGAGCTGGCGCAAAAAGGCGCGGCAGTCCTGGTAGTCCAGGGTGTGGGCAATCCAGGCCAGGTCGTCGTCGCGCGTGGGCAGCACATGGGTTTGCTGGTCGTCCAGGTACTGGATGCGGTGCTCGACCTGGCGCAGGAACACATAGGCCTGGGTCAGCGCTGCGGCGGTTTCCCGGGGCATCAGCGCGGCCTGGGCCAGCCGCTGCAAGGCCGCCAGCGTGGGGCGGCAGCGCAGTTCCGGGAACTGCCCGCCGCGCACCACTTGCAGCAGTTGCACGGTGAATTCGATTTCGCGGATGCCGCCGCGCGAGAGTTTCACGTCGTTGGCCCGCTCCGGGTGGCCGGCGCTGCGCTTGGCCGCATGTTCGCGAATCTGGCGGTGCAGCGTGCGCAGCGCAGCGAACACGCCGTAGTCCAGATACCGGCGGAACACGAAAGGCAGGACCACGCCGCGCAGCGCCTGCACTTCGGGGCTGACGATGCAGTCGCGCGGCGCCACCACGCGGCTCTTGAGCCAGGCAAAGCGCTCCCATTCACGGCCGTGCAGTTGCAGGTATTCCTCCAGCGCCGGCAACGACAGCGCCGCCGGGCCGCAGTTGCCATGGGGCCGCAATGCCAGGTCCACGCGGAACACGAAGCCGTGCTCGGTGGTTTCGCCCACCAGGCTGTAGATGGCTTTGACGGCGCGCGCGAAATACTCGTGGTTGGAGATGCGGCCGCGCCCGTCGGCCGTGCCGGCGGTCTCGCCATCGTGCTGATAGACATAGACCAGGTCGATGTCGCTGGAGACATTGAGCTCGCGCGCGCCGAGCTTGCCCATGCCGATGATCCACAGCGGCACCGGCTGGCCGTCAGGGCCGCAGGGCGCGCCGTGGCGCTGGTCCAACTCTTGCCGGGCCTGGCGGCAGGCGCTGTCGAGCGCCAGTTCGGCCAGGGCGGTCATGGCCCGGGTGATCTGCTCCAGCGGCGCCCGGTCCTGGCAATCGAGCGCGATGAGCCGTTGCAGCACCAGTTGGCGCAGCACCCGCAGCGCGCTGCCGGTGTCGTAGCCGCGCGCGCGCAGCGCGTCGCAGGCCGCCGCCATCGTGGCCGGCACCGGCGCGCCCGGGGGCAGCAGCGGCAGTTCGCTGGCGTAGCGGCGCTGCAGGCGCTGGTACAGGCGTGATTGCCCGGCCCCTGGCACGAAGGCTGCTGCGGCAGGTTCAGCGCGCGGCGATGGCATGGCGGCTGCGGCCGGACGCCGCCCGGGCAAGAACGCTGGCAGCGCGCGCAGCACCGATCATTCGTGCGCCTGCGCCCGGGCTGCGGGTGATAATTTCTGCCACATTCCCTCCCGCCATGATCGATCCCACTACGCCGCCTCCCTCACGCCTGCTGAAAACGGTGGCCGGTCTGGCGCGCTGGTCGCTGCGCTTGCTGCTCGCCTTTTGGCTGCTGCTGGCCATCATCTGGGGGGTGTTGCATGGCGCGATTGTGCCGCGAATCGGGGATTTTCGTCCGCAGTTGGAGGCGTATGCGGCCCGGACCCTGGGGGTTGCGGTCAGGATCGGCGCGGTGGCGGCCGCGACCGAGGGGCTGGTGCTTTCGATCGGACTCTCGGATGTGACCCTGCTGGACGCCGCAGGCCGCCCGGCGCTGCGCCTGCCCCGGGTGGTGCTGGCGCTGTCTGCGCGCTCGCTGCTCGAGGCCGGGGTCGAGCAGCTTTTCATCGACCGGCCCGAGTTGGAGATACGGCGCACCAGCGACGGGCGCATACAGGTGGCGGGGCTGGAGTTTGCGCACGATGGCAGCGGGCGCAGCGCGGCCGCCGATTGGCTGTTTGCGCAGCGCGAGGTCTTCATCCAGGGCGGCACCGTGCGCTGGAGCGACGAGCAGCGCCAGGCCCCGGTGCTGGCGCTCAGCCAGGTCGATCTGGTGCTGCGCAACGGCAATTGGCAGCACCTGATGCGGCTGGACGCGACGCCGCCGCCGGCCTGGGGCGACAGATTCACCCTGGTCGGCCGGCTGCGCGCCTCGCTGCTGCACGCCCGCGATAGCAACTGGCGCTATTGGAATGGCCAGTTGTTCGCCGATTTCGCGCGCGTCGATGTCTCGCAACTGCGCCACCATGCCGACTTGGGCGCGAATGTGGAGGTGGCCCGGGGCCGTGGGGCGTTGCGCGCCTGGGCCGATGTGCGCGACGGGCAGATCGTCGGCGGCACGGCCGACCTGGCGCTGGCCGATGTCGCCACCACGCTCGGCCCCGGCCTGCCGGCACTGGTGCTGCCATCGATCCAGGGGCGCCTGGGCGGACAGCGGTTGGCCGAGGGCTTCGAGTTTTTCGCCGAGGCCCTGCAGTTCCAGACCGACGACGGCCTGCGCTGGCCCGGTGGCAACCTGCGGCTGCTGCACAGTGCTGCCAGCGGCGCGCTGCCCGAGCAGGGCGAACTGCGCGCAGACCGGCTGGACCTGGCGGTGCTGGCGCAAATCGCCAGCCGGCTGCCGCTGGGCGCCACGGTGCATGAGGCCGTGCGCAGCCATGCGCCGCAAGGTCTGGTCGATCAGATCGAGGCCCGCTGGAAAGGCCCGCTCGATGGCCTGCGGCAATACCGGTTGCAGGCCAGCATCCGGGGGCTGGCGCTGGCCGCAGGCGCGCCGGGGGCGGCGCCGTCCCACCCCGGTCTGCGCGGGGCCATGGTGAGCATGAGCATGACCGAGACTGGCGGCCGGGCCGCCTTGCGCATCACCTCGGGCGCGCTGGTGTTGCCGGGCGTATGGGAAGACCCGGTGCTGCCGCTGGACCGGCTCAGCGCCGATGTGCACTGGCAGATTCAGGGCCAACGCATCGCCGTGCAGGCCCGGCAGGTGCAGTTTGCCAATGCCGACGCGCAAGGCCAGGCCCAGATCAGTTGGCATACCGGCGCCGCCCGGCGCGCGCGCTTTCCGGGGGTGTTGGACCTGACGGGCAGCCTGAGCCGCGCCGATGGCGCCCGCGTGCACCGCTACCTGCCGCTGGCCATAGAGCCGTCGGCGCGCCACTATGTGCGCCAGGCCGTCATCGCCGGCAGCGCCAGCCAGGTGCAATTTCGCGTCAAGGGCGACCTGCACGAGCTGCCATTCAACGACCCCAGGCAGGGCGAATTTCGCATCGCCGCGCGCGTCAAGGATGTCACTTACGCCTATGTGCCGCCCGCGTTGCAGCCTGCCGGCGCAGGGCTTTGGCCGGCGCTGACGCAACTCGGGGGCGAGTTGATCTTCGAGCGCTCGGGCATGCAGGTGCGCGGCGCCAGCGGCCGGCTGGCCGGTAGCCGGGGGCTGCAACTGTCCATGGTGGAGGCCCGAATTCCCGACCTGGAGCACACCGTGGTGGCCGTCAGCGCCGAGGCCCACGGCCCGCTGCCCGAACTGCTCCGGTTCGTCAACGACTCGCCGCTGGCCGGCATCACCGACAACGCGCTGGCGCACACCAGCGGCAGCGGCAACGCCGGCGTGCAACTGAGCCTGAGCCTGCCGATCGGCCAGATGCAACTGTCCAAGGTGCAGGGCAGCGTCACGCTGGCCGACAACGATGTGCGCATCACGCCAGACCTGCCCCCGCTGGGCCGCGTGCGGGGCATGGTGCAGTTCAGCGAAACCGGCTTTGCGCTCAGCAACCTGCAAGCCCAGGCGCTGGGCGGCACGGTGCGGCTCGAAGGCGGCATGCGCGCGCTGGCCGCGAACGCGCCGGCGAGCGAATCGGCCTTGCAGATCCGCGCCCAGGGCAGCGCCAGCGCCGAAGGTCTGCAACAGACCCCGCAACTGGGCCTGCTGTCCCGCCTGGCGCGCCGCGCCAGCGGCAGCACCGCCTACACCCTGGCGCTGACGCAGCGCCGGGGCGTGCCCGAGTGGCAACTGAGCAGCAGTTTGCAGGGCTTGGCGCTGGCGCTGCCGGCCCCGCTGGGCAAGCCGGCCGACAGCAGCCTGCCGCTGCGCTTCGACACCCGGGTGGCGCGCGAATCGCTGACCGGGCTGGCCAACGCCGGCGCCGCGCCGCCGCTGCGCGAGCTCATCACGCTGGACCTGGGCACGGTGGGCAGCGCCAGCTATCTGCAAGACCTGAGCGGCCCCCAGGCCCGCGTGCTGCGCGGCGCCATCGGCATCGGGCTGGCCCCGGGAGAAGCGGCGCCGCAGCCGGCCCAGGGCGTGGCCGCCCACATGCGTTTCGATCAGGGCCGGCTCGATGTCGATGCGTGGCGGGCGGTGCTGGCGCAGGCGACAGAGCCATCTGCCCACGGCGCAACGCCCGGCCTGGCGCAGGCTTGGCTGCCCACCACGCTGGCGCTGCGCGCACGCGCGCTGACACTGCAAGGGCGCACGCTGCACAACCTCGTCGCCAGGGTGCAGCGCGAGGGCGCCACCTGGCGCGCCAACCTGCATGCCAGCGAACTCGAAGGCTATCTGGAATACCGCCCGCCCGGCGGCGCCACCGAGTACGCCGACGGCCTGGTGTTTGCCCGCCTCGCGCGCGCGCGCATGCCGCCCAGCGAGGTGGCCCAGGCGCAGTCCCGGGTCGGGACCTTGCCCGATGCCCAGCCCGGTCAATCCGGTCAATCCGGTCAATCCGGACCGTCGGGCAACCTGCCGGCGCTGGACATCGTGGTCGAGGATTTCGAGCTGCGCGGAAAACGCCTGGGACAGTTGGAAGTGCAGGCGCGCAACCAGGGCACCGACGGCGGCGACGCGGGCCTGCAACGCGAATGGCGCCTGACCCGGTTCAACCTGCTGACGCCCGAGGCGAGCTTGAGCGCCCAAGGCAACTGGGCCCGGTTGAACGCGACCGGGCCTGGCGCCGGCCCCCGGCCCGCCGAGCGGCGCACGGCGCTCAGCTTCGAGCTCGACATCCGCGACTCGGGCGCGCTGCTCGAACGCCTGGGGCTGGCCCATGTGGTGCGCCACGGCAAGGGGTTGCTGCAAGGCCGGGTGGCCTGGCTCGGCGCGCCGTTCAACCCCGACTACCGCAGCATGACGGGCCAGACGCACCTGAACATCGAATCCGGCCAGTTCCTCAAGGCCGACCCGGGCCTGGCCAAACTGCTGGGCGTGCTCAGCCTGCAATCGCTGCCGCGGCGCCTGACACTGGACTTTCGCGACGTGTTCAGCGAAGGCTTTGCCTTCGACTTCGTGCGCGGCGACCTGCGCATAGAGCAGGGCGTGGCCAGCACCAACAACCTGCAAATGAAAGGCGTCAATGCCGCCGTGCTGATGGAAGGCAGTGCCGACATCGCCCACGAAACGCAGAACCTGCGCGTGGTGGTGGTGCCCGAGATCGATGCGATGACCGCATCGCTGGTGGCCACGGCCATCAATCCGGTGCTCGGGCTGGGCAGTTTCCTGGCCCAGATGTTTCTGCGCGGCCCGCTGATCGAGGCCGCCACCAAGGAGTTTCACATCGACGGCAGTTGGGCCGACCCGCAGGTCGTGCGCGTGCAGCGCCAGGGCCGCCAGGGCCGCCCGGTGACCGACGCCAGCCCGGCCGGCAGCAACGCCAGCCCCTCCGGTAGCGACCCCCGCCCCTCTGACGGCAACACCGGCCCCGCCGGCAGCGACATCCGCCCCGCCAGCCCCCCCGCGCCAGCCGGAGCGCCCTCATGAAGCCGCCGGCCCTGGCGCAGCGCCTGCCGTGAGCGCTGCACGGCCGCCCGAAGGCGCTCACACCGCAGCCGAAGGCGAAGGTATTCCAGCGATCGCCGCCCGGCCGCCCGAAGGCGCTCACACCGTAGCCGAAGGCGAAGGCATTCCAGCGATCGCCGCCCGGCCGCCCGAAGGCGCTCACACCGCAGCCGAAGGCGAAGGTACTCCAGCGAACGCTGCACGGCCGCCCGAAGGCGCTCACACCGTAGCCGAAGGCGAAGGTATTCCAGCGATCGCCGCCGGGCGGCGCACCCTGCTGCAACGCTGGCGCGGCGCATGGCGGCGCTGGTCGCTGTGGACGGCGCTGGTGCTGCTGGTGTGCGCCATGCTCGCCATCCTGGTGTGGCTGGCCGGGCGCTACGAAGCCAGCCAGGTGCAGTCGCAACTCGAACACGATGCGGCCGCTGCCGTCTCCGACATCCGCACCGCTCTGACGCGCAACCTGCAAAGCCTGCAGGCGCTGACCGCCGGCAACCCGGGCCCACTGGCCTGGGAGGTCCAGGCGTCCGACCTGCTGCGCCAGCGCCGCGAACTGGTGCGCATCGAATGGCGCGACGCCGAACTGCGCCTGCGCACCCATGTGCAGTCGCCCTATCGCCCGACGGCCTGGGACCAGCGGCTGCGCGACAGCGGCCAGCCGGACCTGGGCATCACCTGCGCCAACGCCCGCCACCTGGGCCAGCCGGCGTACTCCGACAGCTACTTTCGGCCCCATGGCGACGGCCTGGGCTCGGAAATGATGGAGCTGTGCCTGCCCTTGAGCGCAGGCGGGCGCAGCACCGGCTTTCTGCTGGCCACCTACGCCTTGCATGGCATGTTGGCGAACCTGGTGGAACACCACCTCACGCGCAGCCAGGACATCTCATTTGCCGAAACCGACGGCACGCGCCTGGCCACGCTGGGCCAGGCGCGCCGGGGCCTGCACCGATTCAGCGCGCAGCATCTGCTGGATCTGCCGGGCAACACGCTGGTGCTGCGCATGGACGGCTGGCACAGCGCGCCGAGCCTGTTTCCGAACGTGCTCACCGCGCTGGTGACCACGCTGTCGATCGCGCTGGTGACCGTGCTCGTGGTGCTGGTGCGCGACAACCGCCGCCGCCTGCGCGCCGAACGCGACCTGGCCGACGCGCTGGCCTTCCGCAAAGCCATGGAAGACTCGCTGGTCACCGGCTTGCGCGCGCGCGACCTGCAAGGGCGCATCACCTACGTCAACCCGGCCTTTTGCGAAATGGTGGGCTTTGGCGCCGCCGAACTGATGGGGCACAGCCTGTCGGCCCCCTACTGGCCGCCCGAGCGGGTGCAGGAATACCGCCAGCGCCAGGCGACCCGTTTTGCCGGCTCGATGCCGCCGCGCGCGGGCTTCGAGTCCGAGTTCATGCGCAAGGACGGCACCCGTTTTGCCGTGCTGATCATCGAAGCCCCGCTGATCAACGCCCAAGGCCAGCACACCGGCTGGATGAGCGCGTTTCTCGACATCAGCGAACAGCGCCGGGTCGAAGAACTCTCGCGCGCCTCGCAAGAACGCCTGCAGGCCAGCGCCCGGCTGGCCACGGTGGGGGAAATGGCGTCGCTGCTCAGCCATGAACTGAACCAGCCTCTGGCCGCCATCGCCAGCTACGCCAATGGCTCGCTGAACCTGCTCGGGCCCGCCGGCCCGGGCGCCAGCGTCGGGCCGGACGCGCTGCAAGACCTGCGCATGGCGATGCAGCAAATCGCCCGCCAGGCCGAACGCGCCGGCCGCGTCATCAAAAGCGTGCACGACTTCGTGCGCCGCCGCGACCAGTCCCGCGAAGCCGTGCCCGCGCAGCAACTGCTCGACGCCATCTTGCCGCTGGTGAGCCTGCAAGCGCGCAAACTCGGCGTGCGCGTGCACACCAGCGTGGAGCCGGCGCTGGCCCCGGCCCTGTGCGACCGGACGATGGTCGAGCAGGTGCTGCTGAACCTGGCGCGCAACGCCATGCAAGCCATGGACGACCCCGCAGTGCGCACGCGCGTGCTCGACATCCGGGTGCGCCGCGCGGCTACCCGGCGGCACAGCGGCTGGCTGGAATTTAGCGTCACCGACCTGGGCACCGGCATCCCGCCGGAAGTGGCGCAAAAACTCTTCACCCCCTTTTTCACCACCCGCCCGGAAGGCATGGGCCTGGGCCTGAGCATGTGCCGCACGGTGATCGAGCAGCACGGCGGTTGGCTCGGCTTGGCCCCGCATGGGCCGCGTGGTACGGTATGCAGCTTCGTGCTGCCTGCCGCTGCTGCCTCGCCCCCCGCACCGATCCCCGCCTTGCCGCAAACCTGATGGAACCCGTATTCGACGCCACCGTGTACATCGTCGACGACGACGCCGGCGTGCGCGACGCGCTGGCCTGGCTGCTGCGTTCGCGCAGACTGCCCAGCGAATCGTTCGCCAGCGCCGAAGCCTTCGACGCCATGCTGCAAAGCCACCCGCCCCGGCGCCAGCCCTGCTGCCTGCTGCTGGACATGCGCATGCCGGGCATGAGCGGGCTGGCGCTGTTCGACCTGTTGGCACAGCGCGGCGACCTCGGCACCCTGCCGGTGATCTTTCTGACCGGCCATGCCGATGTGCCCACCGCCGTGGACACCGTCAAGCGCGGCGCCTTCGATTTTTGCGAAAAACCCTTCTCCGACAACGCGCTGGTCGACCGCATCGAACAGGCCCTGGCCGAGTCGGCCCGGCGCCTGGCGCAACTGCGCGAGCGCAGCGACCTGCAACTGCGGTTGCGCGAACTGACCGAACGCGAGCGCGATGTGCTCGACCGGGTGGTGGCAGGCATGCCCAACAAACTGATCGCCGACCAACTGGAAATCAGCGTGCGCACGGTGGAAGTGCACCGCGCGCGCGTGTTCGACAAAATGCAGGTCAAGTCGGCCGTGGAACTGGCCAACCTGCTGCGCATCGGAGGCTGATTCCATTCCTGAACCATCCGCATCCGTGCCCTGCGTCGGCGCCGCTTGCCGTGCATGGGCACTGTCGGCGCTGCGCCTTTGCGTTCACGAACGATGGAGCAATGGAACGAACCAGCCCATGCGCTCAGGGCGCCGGCGGCCGGTTGTCGTCATCGTCCGCAGGCGGCTCGGGCTCGCCACCCTTGCGGCCACAGAACATGGTCCACCAGACGATCGCCAGCAACAGCACCAGCGCCAGCAATGCTTCGAGCAAAATCAGCCCCATGACATCCACACTCCTGCGCCTAGTATCGACAGCGCTGATTGTAGGAACGCTGGCCGCCTGCTCCACGCCCACGCCACCCGGCCCGGCCCGGCCCGAAACCATCCCCCCCGCGCTGCCGCCGGATGACACAGCCCCCTTGCCCGCGCCGATGGCGCAGCCCAAGAGCCGCTGGATCCCGGTGCGCTGGGCCGAGCTGCCGGGCTTTGCCGAAGACGCATTGCATGAAGCCTGGAACGCCTGGATCAAGAGCTGCGAGCGCCCCGCGCCCGCGTTCATCGCCCTGTGCCGCGAACTGCGGCCGCTGAGTCTGGCCAACGCCGACGAGCAGCGCGCCTGGCTGATCGCGCGGCTGCAGCCCTACCGCATCGAAGCGACCGACGGCAACGCCGATGGCCTGCTGACCGCGTACTACGAACCGACGATGGATGCGGCGCGCCAGCGCGGCAACGGCTTTGCCGTGCCGATCTACCGGACGCCTGACGGGCTGGACACGCGCAAACCCTGGTACACGCGCCAGCAGATCGACACCCTGCCCGAAGCGCAGGCCGCGCTGCAAGACCGGGCCATCGCCTGGCTGCGCGACCCGGTCGAGGCCATGGTGCTGCATATCCAGGGCTCGGGCCGGCTGCGCATCACCGAGCCCGACGGCACCGTCTCGCTGGTGCGGGTGGCCTACGCCGGCACCAACGAGCAGCCCTACCAAAGCCCGGGCCGCTGGCTGCTCGACCAGGGCCTGACACGCGACGCGACCTGGCCCGGCATCCGCGCCTGGCTCGCCATCAACCCCGAGCGCCGCAACGAACTGCTGTGGAGCAACCCGCGCTACACCTTCTTTCGCGCAGAGCCGCTCGACGCATTCGACGCCAGTTTCGGCCCGCGCGGCGCGCAAGGCGTGCCGCTGACGCCCGGGCGCTCGATCGCGGTGGACCGCCAGAGCATCCCCTACGGCACCCCGGTATGGCTGGCCTCCAGCGGCCCGCAGTTGCAACTGCA
>Ga0081606_1000312_pt1 | contig 22480 bp, 13 predicted proteins | sample EareggfetidaYelm_FD_71127 | JGI IMG/M metagenome (GOLD analysis project Ga0081606, IMG submission 71127) | Earthworm egg capsule microbial community from the University of Washington, USA - E. fetida Yelm (SPADES assembly) (version 2) | ecosystem: Host-associated > Annelida > Reproductive system... | reverse complement strand
GGGGCGCGCGGGTGGTGTGCGAAATCGACGGGTGAATGTGCGCGTCGAGCTCTTGCAGGGCCTTGACCAGGCTGGATTTGCCGGTGCCACTGGGGGCGGCCACCACGATGAGGTTTCCTGGATAGTCCATGGGTCGATGCGCGTCATGCGCCATCAAAAGACGGGTTTCATTCGATGTTTTGCACCTGAAGCGCGAGATGCGCTCCAAGTCGTTGATTTTCATGGCCTATTGGGGTTGTATGCCTGCATTTCCCCCACGATTTACCCCACAGGGTGCCTGGGCTGCGGTGAGACGACATGCCACTGCAACAGATCTCCAGCGTGCGCATGAAGGGAAGTCTATCAGTCGGCCTGCTTGGCCCAAGGCTGTCGCGTGGCGCAGTTCCGCTACTCATGCCGTGGCCATCCATACCGCAGCCGACTCGACAACCTCAATGAATTTTCTTGCCGAGAATCCGTCTGGATAGAGCGTGTCGACTGGCTCCGCGCCTGTGTCGGCACGCGTTGTTGCATCACCAACGCCTGTCGCTCGGAACGATCCTTCGGGATCGTTCAGCCAACGCCGGTCATCGCGCAGCGCGATCTGTATCTCTTCCAGCGAAATCTTGAGAAACCCCCGGAACACCTGGTGATCCCACTCGATGGAGGTATCGACGATCCAGGCGGTGATCGCCGGCTCCGCTTCTGGCGGCAACGCCAGCGCTTGGCGCAACGACGCATCGTGCAGGAGTGCATGGCGAACTGCGGGCACCTTCCTGTGCAGTTGCCATCCTGCCTTGCGCAGGGTCGATGTGCGGTGCATCCAGGCGTCTTTCATGAAGCGGCGCTGGTAGGTTGACTTCAGTTCGAGGACGAGCAAGTGCCCTTCCAGTGCGCACAGCAGGTCGATCTCGCCCGCGTCTGCTTCATCGCCCATGCCGGCGGGGAACTCGTGGCCGACCAGCACCCGAAAGCCTCGCTGCTCGAACAGCGTGCCCAGCCGTGCTTCGATGCGTCGGGTTTCGTCCCGCGCTTCGTTCCGCCGGGCGCCCAATCGACGCAGGTTGTTGACCGCCGCAGTGGCGTTGTTCTGCACGGCCATCATCCAAGGCAGTTGGAACAGGTGTCGACCGATCTTCAGCACGGGGCGTTCCTGCCAGCGGGGGCGCAAGGTGGCGTCGCCCTCGCGCAAACGCTTGGCCAACACGCTCCAGTCGCTGGTCCAGAAATCCAGGATGGCTTCCGCCGCTCGCGCCTGGCCTTGGGGGTGCTCCGCCGTGGCCGTCCAGGGTGTGATGCGAGCGATCTTGGCGGCACGATCAGACCAGGTGATCGGAAGACGGTTCTGCATCTCGGGCTGCAGTAGGCCACCGAACGCCAGGCATCCCAGCGCCAGCCAGGGATGGCCGAACTGCTGCAGGTGCTGGTGGTACGGCCGCAGGAAGCCTTCGATGTAGAACGCCGTCATCAACTCGGTGGCCAGCAGGGCACGGAAGACATCGATGGACGAGCCGGCCTCGGTACGCACCTGCTCTGCGATGCCATAGACCTCCTGCAGGCGCAGCCACGTGCCCATGGCCTTGGCGAAGGCCTGCAAATTGGCTTCCAGATGGGCTGGACTGACCAAGGCCAACAAATCGGGGGATGCCATCAGCGCATCCATGCCGCGATACAGCCAATACTGGTGCAGGCGGTTGAGCTTGTCGCCATCGCTGCGCCATGCGGCCCGTGCCTGGGCATCCACTTCAATGATTTCCAGTCGCTCGCCCTGTCGCACGAAGCGGATGCCGTCGTCGTAGCTGAAGGCTTCTGCCGACCGGTTGATGAAGGCGTTCAACTCGATCTGCGCATCGAGCAACGCGGCAAAGGCCGCGTACAAATCATGCCGGGGGCCAGGCGCCTCATTGGATGGAAACAGGAAAGGGGTGAGGTGTTGCCGCAGTGAGGCAGCGATGGCCGTGTCGGTCAAGTGCAGGCTGGCAGCATCGCAGGTGGCGAGCTTCCAGGCCAGGATGTCTTCGACGGCATCCCAGACTTCCTGGGCATCAGGCGCATCGGGCACGGAGCGGCCCTCCAGCAGATCTGGCAACAGACGCTCGAAGGCATAGAGGCTCGCATAGACCAACAGGTCCAGGGGCGTCAGACTCGCCAGCGGCTGACGCAGGCGCTCGATCTCGTCTACGCGCAGTCGATGTGCTTGCTTGAAGATGCGGAAGACCTGAACAAATTCAGAGAAGGTCTCTGGCTGGCTGTCGGCCAGTGCTTCAATCTCGCGCCAGCGTGGTGAATCTTGCCGCAGTACCAGCCCGGCATGGCGAGCGGCCTGCTGCAGCACCTCTGGGGCCAAAGCGGCAACGTGCGCCACGATGTCCGGGCAGGCGAAGCGATCCTGGCCCAGGTAACGGGCCAAGGCCAGGCCGAGCGATTCCTGCTGCCAGGTTTGTGCTGGCAGCATGCGCAGGAAACTGGAGGCCCAGAAGGCGGCATGGCGGTCAGCGCCACTGCGTTTGCCTTGGCCCGCAGGCTTGCCATCCAGGAATGCAGTGGCTGCATGGTCTGCGGCTGTTTCGATGGGCAGGCCCTGATCTTGAGCACTGGTGAATGTCGTGTCGTAGTACGCGCCGATCATCGGTCAGCCCCACCAGTTCGACGAACGTGCAGTCGCCGGCAGGGACCATATTCGCGGTGAGCAGTCAAAAACATCGTGCGACGCTCCCACCGCTAACCCACGAACCGGTTCTCGTTGTGCCAGCGTAGATAGGCCTCGCCGGGTCGGTGATCCGGATGCTCTGGCAGTCGAGGCGGCGGCTGTCCGTGCAGACGGTAGTAGGCCTTGCCGTTGAACCATTCTTCGCGAATGCGAGGGCTGACCTCAATGTGGTGGTCCGGCGTGACAGTCACCAGACCGATATCGAACAACTTGTGAAAGTCGGAGCGCAACAGCAGTCCGTTGGCGGGATCGTGAGGGCCGCTTTCCGCATAGGATTGGATGTGCGCGGCCTCCAGCACGGGCAACGTGGATTCACCCATCAGCGCGCAGCGGCGCTGATAGGCATCGGTGACCAGCACGCGGAAAGCGCCTTGCCCAAGTCGAGGGCGCACCGGCATCGGTGCACCATATCGCTCCGTCAATGCAGGCTCGCCGGCCTGCGGTGGCTCATTGAATGGAGCCGTCAGCCTCGACTGCACGTCGGCCCAGAGTTGGGCTGCTGATGGTTCGGTCGTGTCGTAGTACCGCCCGCGGACGATGTTGGCGGCAAAGTCGATCGGGTCAGGGATCCAAGCCTCGCGCGGCCAGAAGAAGGGTTGTGCGAGTACCGTGCAGCCGATCTCAGGGTACCTCACCGTGGGGTCGGCCAGCAGGCCACGGATCATCTTCTCGAAGACGCTACGCTGCGTAGCGCCGTTCTTTGCCCCGAAGGCATCCCAGGCGATGGACAGTGGCAGCGATGTTGACTTCACGAAATAGCCGCCGCCCGCGATATGGTGATAGGGGCGTTTGAGCTTGAACAGGAACGGCGTGCCCGGCTCCAGTGCGGCATAGGTGGCGGCGCCCCGGGGTTGCCAGAAGTTGACCTCGTCCGGAGCCGACTGGCTCAGGAAGTTGAACCAGGCGTTGTCCGTTACCCCAGCCCAGAACCTCATTTCCCGCTCCGGATTTCCAAGTTCGACTTCCCGCTAAAACGAGCACGATGATATCGCAAATAGGTTGCGTGTTCAGGGGCCAGCCAACGCAACTGCAGGGGTTGGGCAAGTCCGAGCAGTTCGCCATCTTCGGTGGAGATCGAAGACGAGACGAGCATCCAGCCGGCCTCGTCAAAACTGATCAGGAATCGATCGAACAGCGCGTCGAGATGGGCGCACAACAGAAATCCATTGAAGACATCGAGCCGCTCCTCGCCGCTGGCGCAATCCGCCCAAGGCTTGGCGTGGCTGGCACGCAGCACCGCAGGAATGCTCACATTCGTGAGGGCGCAAGAGCTGCCCCAATAGTCCAGCATCGCCGCACGGAACCTGTCCTGACCCACTCGCTGGCGCACCAGGCGTTCGACTTCGGTGCCACGGACACCGGCGGGCAGTTTTGCCAACTCTCTCGCGACCTCGGCTTGGTAGTCTTGTGCTGCTTGTCTGGGCAGAGCCTGCGATAGGCTGGCAGCGCGGCGCAGCAGCAAGGCCAGATCGGCCACGGTGTCGACAATGAACGAATTCACGTTCACCACAGCGCCTTCGAACGTGCGATGCAATTCCGGAAGTAATGCAGGTAAAGCCGATTGAAAAATGACGTTGAAGCCACCCCCCATTGGCACCGACACCACTGCGCGGGCCTGATGGCGGGCTAACGTCACCATGGCGGCCTCGTGTATCTGCACATGCTCAAAGCCGTTATCGTGGCCGGCCTTCTCGATCAAGGTGCGCTGCAAAGGGTTCATCCCGCTCTGGGGATTGGAGGTCTGATCCGATTTCATCCGACGCCAATTTTTCAGATGCCCAGTCCAAGCGATTCCACTCCAGCCGCCGGCGGCTCCAGTGCTCGGTGATGGTCTGCGTGAAGTCGGGACGAACCAGCTTGGCTCGGGCATCGCACCAATCGGCAGACTCGCGGCGTATCACCAAGCCTTCTAGTGGCTGCCCCGCGCGGTAGAGGCTGGGGATGCTCATGACTCGCTGCTTCAATGCGGCCAGAGTTGTATGTCCCTGGAAGACTTGTGGCACTGTGGTCAAGCCGGTGGCCTGCGCCAAGGCATTGCGGCGTGCTGTGCTCCAGAAGCGACCCGTGGTGCGGTCGTACACATCGAACAGCAAGAACCAATCCGGTAGCGCGTTGTAGTCCAGCGAATGGCGGGCCGCGCACCATTCGCCGAACAGCATAAGCTCGGGCGTGAGTACCGTCAGCAGCGTGTCGGCATGAACAGCGAGCCAGGAGGGCAACCGGGCAAATTGCCCCGCGTGTAGCTCTGTCAGATACTGCCCCCGGTTCTGCGGACGCACCCGGCCATTCGGGCCCAGAGAGAAACCCAGATTGGCGCCGTCGAGCTTCTCTTCGACCACCACATCGCCTGCCAACAGGGCCGTGACTTCTTCAACAGACAACACCTTGTCGTCACGCGGCGCGCCTTCGCCCAACCAGGCGAGATGAGGGGTATGGGGGAAGCGGAAGAAACCAGTCATGTCGAATGACTACGTGGGTAACGCCGGCTCAGGCTTGGTCGGAAACTTCTTGCGATAGAACTGGCAGGCATCGTCTGGGCAAAGGAATTTCACTTCAACGCCCCTTGCCCGTAGGGTCGGCCACCAATTCAACCATTTGCAGTCAGCCGCTTGCCATACAGGAGGCTTGTCCTCGTGAGCGTGGGCAACGGCCGCAAACTTCCGGTCTGGTGCATCGAAGTCTGGCTCAAGAGCCTTGTCGGGGAACTCGATGAAACAATTCTCTGCTGTTTCCGTGAGCGTCACTTGCTCCACGCGAGCTTGATTGCCCTGATTTTGCAGAAGCCATTTCAAAAACTGTCCACCCACTTCATTGGTCTTCAGCAGCGAGGGATTTTTTAAGTATTCGCTCAAAATCCTATAGTCATCGTCAATCACAGCTATGCCTGATTGCTGCAGGGAGCGCAAGTGCTGCACACACTCGGACACGCATTCGGGCGACACGTCTGCATGCTGTCCGCTCGCCACTCTCAGAACATTGGTGTCGATGACTGCTTTCATTCCGTACCGTCCTGCTGGCTGAGTTCGCGCTTGCGCTGCATCGCAGCCAAGGTGCGGCCAGCGATGTCGGCCATCTCATCGCCGAAGAAGTGCGCTGGCCAATTTTCGATATCACCAAACCTGTTGAGCCGCAGCGGCTCAAGCTCGGCAGCGCTACCGGATCGGCGGCAAAAGTACACAGCCACATCCTGCGGCGTAACCGTGCCTTCGGCTACACGACGTTGCAGGCGGTTGAGGAAATGCTCAGAGTGGCTCTCCACAATCAACTGGACGTGGCGCTCCTTGCCGTTTTCACGCGCCTGAGTGGCAGAAATGAACACATCGGCCAACTCGGCTTGAACCTGCGGATGCAAATGAATCTCAGGCTGTTCCATCCACACGGTGGAATGCGGCGGGCAATAGAATGCCTGCACCAACGCTGGGAGCACCTGCGATACACCGAACCCCACATCGGTGATCTTGACCTCAGGAGCCTCGGCATGGGTCTTGACCAGCACCTCATACTCTTTTCGCCCGTTGGCCACGGGCCGCACGGAGAAGTCGTGGATGACGCCTAAGTCCTTTAGCCAAGCCGCAATGAACGCAGCGAAGCCTTGCTTGGCGCGTTTCGGACCACGATTAAGCAGGCGGCCTTCACTTTGCGCCGCCAAGATGGCTGCAATGGCGTACTCTCCCGTTTGTCCAACGCTCGACGGCGTATCACCCGACCATTGGTAAGTACGTTGTGGATGATTGCGCAATGGGCCAAGATACGACATGCCGTTCAGCATCGACTCGGTCGATAGTGCAAAGTCTGCCAAGAAACCTGCATTCTGGAACCGCGCCATGCTGATGTCTGATATGCGGTAGAACTTTTCAGGTTCTTCCAGTGGCCATTTGCGACCTATAGCCATCTTGAAGGCGTACTGGTGCGAGGTTAGTGAGAATTTTCGCCTTTCGTCTCGCCGGAGCGTCACGTCCAGTTTGTCATCTTGACCGTCGCTCAAGACATAAGTCATTGCCTGCACTTCAGGTTGCTCGGATCTTCCTGCGGCAAGTTCGACAGTCAGTTTCATGTGGCTGCCTTGGTAACGGGCAGTTGATACCAATGGGTCGCGTACTTCCAAATGTTTGGACAAATTCCAGCCCAACTCGAACATCAGCCTGGCTTTCAGATCATGACCGTACAGGCAATCTGCAAAAGTGCCCAAATCAATCAGTGAGGTCGTGTCGCCCAAATTCAATGCCCGCTTGCGGTCGGATGATCGGGCTGTCTGTTGCAGGGCCAGCAGCAGGTGTCCCAGACTGCTCTTGCCCGCGCTGTTGGCTCCAAAAATTACTGTCAGCGGTGCAAGCCTGACGGGGCCTGTGTCTTTCCAGGCCTTGAAGTTCTTGATGTGCAGATGTGTCAGCATCGTTGCAAGGCTCCATTCTTGGGTTGAATCTAACGCAAGGCTACTCGTCGCTCGCCGACAAATCTGCGGCCGAACAGCAGACCTTCGTCAGAATTAGGATCGAGTGTCAAACACACAGCATCGCCTTGCAAATCGGTTGAGGGTGCGGTGTAGGTTAGTTCGAGCACGCGCGGGACGATGAAGGCGAGGTCGTCTTCGGTATAGCGATCAGGGGGTAGGACAGGAAACTGCTTGAAGTAGCTGTATGTGAGATGTGTCCCACCCACTTTTACACGAGCGCAAAAATCCAGAACCAAAGAACAGAGGTTTGCAAGCAAGGCCGCTGTGTGGCGAGCATCAGCGGTCGTAGAGAACAAGGGCATGGTGTGACCAACCCCCACCAATGGCACCACCGATGCAATCACCGTCCGCTCATTTGTCGCGTTGGTGATGTCCCGCCACCCCATTAGCCACCGTGGGCACGAGTCCTCAAGCCAGCGTTCGGCCAGGGCCAGCACGTCTGGGGTGTCTTGCAGCGTCTGGGCAGGCGCAGGCAAATAGCGGAGAGTCGCGGTGAAGTCCAGCGCGGTTTGTAGTGCATACGGATCCACGGCGTACCAAGCGGTGTTGGTACGGGCGTTGGACATAAAGGCTTGCACGTCCTGCTCGGCGGGCAGGTAGTTGCCGTCTATCGGCTGGAGGCTTGGCGGGTTGTCACCACACAGGCCCAGTTGGATGGGCGCGATGCAGGCCGCGTAGGGGGGTTGCTGGACGAAGGTTTGCCAGGCGGGGTACACGTCGGTGCCTGGGTGCTGGGCCAACCATTGGCCGAAGAGCAGTTGCGTCATGCCCAGGGCAATCAGTTCCTCGTGGCCCTCTTTCAGCGCCTTGAGCAGGCCATCGGGCAAGCGGGCCACGCGCAGCCACACTTCGCGCTGCGCCACCCAGTAGCGCGGCGTGGCAGCGGTGGCGGGGTTCTGCTTTTCAGCCAGGGTCAGGTCGCGGCTGTTGCCCTCCTCGGTATAGGTGGCCCAGCGGTGGTCGAACTGGTGGATGAGCTTGGCTTCGTACAGGGGCAGGCGGTCGGGAGCAGGGGTGTCAAGGAACAGGTGGCTGGCACTGGTCATGTTGAACAGACCTTGCGAGAACGTGATGCCCCACGGATTTGTCTCGGGACTGACCGTGCGCCCGTCCTCAACGACTGCTTCACGAATCAGCACAGGGGCAGCGCGGTAGAGTTTCTTGGTCAACTCGGCGTCACGCTCGCTGCGGAACATCGGGCAGGTGAGCGTATTGGGATTGATGAGGCTGAATTCATCAGGCGTGAGGGCGAAGCGGCGGCGCGTGTCTGTGAACTGAGGCACCTGGCTCGCAAAGCAGACGAACTCGGCGGCGGTAGCTGTGCCGAGCGTGAGCAGGCAGAACTTGAAGCTGCGATGCACGGCCGGAAAAATGGCGTCGCGGTTCTCGATGTCGTACAGGCTGATCAGCCGCCCGTTTTGTGTGATGTGACCGAAGTACGCCTTTGTGCTGTCGTCGGTGGCAATGCCAGTGGGCACGATGAACCCGGCCCGACCCATAGGTGCTGTGATGTGCAGAATGGCTTCTGCAAAAAGGGGGGAGGTATTCAGCTTTCCGACTGCACTGAGTTCAAACCGACCCGACTCTCGGTAGAAGTTGTTGACGGCAGCAACACGCTGGCTTTCGGTGACAAAGTCTTGCCAAAGGACAGGGTCACGTTTCTCCAGTTCCTGGATGGCACGCTTACGCCTGTCGCCCTCCAGCATGGCAAGTGCGGGTGCCCGGGTCGCAAAGAACTCTTCTTCCTCCATTTGGGACACCTCCCACGGCGGATTGCCCAACACGCAGTCAAAGCCTCCCGTGGCAAACACTTGCGGAAAGGCCAGCGGCCAATGCAGCACCCGGGCTTGGCGACAGGCAGCGTGGGCGGTGGCCACGGTATTGGCATGCGTGGTGCCCTGCTCGGCCAGGGTGTGTGGGGCGGTGAGGGCCGCGTGCAAGGTGGCACTGGTGGGCACGCTGTCGGCCATTTCTGGCGTCTTGGGCAGCAGGTAAGCACCCACGGCCACATCGGCCGCAAGCGCCAACGGGCTGTGCGCGGACTGCGCCAGGAATTGCTGGTAAGCCTGTTCCTTGGCTGCCACTTCGTCGGGCAACTCCGCGCGCATGGCTTGCAGGCCAGTCTGGTTGTCGGTGCCCAGCAGCAACTGGCCGCTTTGCAGGTCTTTGGCGATTTGCTTGAGGCCAGCGGCATTCTGCTTGGCCAGGGCCTTGCACGTTTCCCTGTTGTCGCCGCTTAGTGGCTTGAAGGCGTCCTTGGCGATGCCCTTTTCGAGCGTCTTCAAGTCCGTGAGGCCCAACAGGGCGTCGCCGCATTGCAGGTGGTGGTCCAGAAAGCCCAGGGGGCGGCCTTCCTCGAAGCCTTCGAGCCACAGCGCGGTGCGGGCCAGTTCCACGGCCATCGGGTTGCGATCCACGCCGAAGATGCAGCGGGCGATGACTTCGCGCAGCGCTTGGCGGTAGACCAGTGGGGTGACGGCGCCATCGGGCGCGCGCAGGCCGGCCAGGCGTTCAGCCAGTCGGCGCGCGGCAGAAAGCAGGAAGTGGCCGCTGCCGCAAGCGGGGTCGATGACGCGGATGGCGAGCAGGGCCTGCACAGGGTCAGCGGGCCGGGTGGCCAGGCGTTGGTCGATGACGGGGTCGAGCGCGCTGTGGATGAGCTGCTGCACCAGGCTGTCGGGTGTGTAGTAGCTGCCGGTGAGCTTGCGATCGTTGCCGGCCACGGCGCTGGCGGCATTGCCTTCGGCATCGAGGCCGACGAAGCCGAAGCGGCGGGCGGGCAGATCGACCTCGGGCACGAGTTCGAGCAAGCTCTCGTACACGCTGCCCAGTTCTTCGGTGCCCATGTTGCGGTAGTCGATAGGCGCCAGCGGCGCGCCGGGCTGCCTGGCCCAGCGCAGGCTATACATGGCGGCCAACAAGTCGGCATTGCTGAGTTGGGCGGCGTCAAGCGTGGGGCACTGCGTAGGGGCGAACAGGCCACCCAGGGCGGGCAGCCCCAGGCGGGGCTGTCCGTGGGCCAGCCCCTGGAAGACGATCTTGACACCTTGCCAGAGGTCATCGAAGCGGGTGCGGGCGCGGCGGCGCAGGGCCATGTCGCGCAGGCGGGCCAGGGCATAGCCCTGGGCGTAGGCTTGGGCTGCGGCGTGTTTGGCGCGCAGCGTGGCTTCGTCGTCACCGGGCTGTGGGGCGTTGGGGATGAGGCCGCGCTCTTCGACGCTGAAGACGAAGATGAAACGGTAGATGAGCCGCAGCAACTGGGCGTAGTAGGCGTTCTGGCCCAGGCTGCCGTCTTGCAGGGCCTGGCGCAGAACGTTGTTGGCGGGGTGCTGCACGAAGCCCTGGCCCAGGGTGATGAGGGCTTGCGTGACGCCCCGGCGCAGGCCGTTGCGCACGCGGGTGCCTTCTTCCTGCCCGGCTTCGCGCCAGGCTTCCCAGGCCAGTGGTGCGGGGCTGCCGTCAGTGCCCGGCAGCAGGCCGGCGCGGCTGGCGTGCAGCAGGCGCCAGGCGTAAGCGAACTCGGCGAGGCGCTGGCCGGCCAGCAGGTCTTGCAGATCGATGTCGAGGTAGCTGGGGCGCGTGAGCGTAGCGGCATCGCGCAGCAGGCGCAGGGTTTTGCCGTTGCTGATCAGCGCCCAGTGGTGGTCGGGGCTGGCGTTGAGCAGTTCCTGCGCGAGCTGGAAGGCGGATTTTTTGCGGCTGCCGCTGTTGCCACCGCCAGCGTGCTGCACGGCGAAGCGGGGATGGGGTTCGTCCAGCCCCAGGGTGTGCGGGGCCACCACGATGGGGATGGCGTGGCTGGGTGTGCCGCCTGCGCCCACCGGGCCGGTGGCCAGGTGGGTGATGGGGTAGTGCCGGTCGCCCACGGTGAGGCCAGCGCTGGTGGCCACCACAGGGTAGGCCAGCGCGTCGCGCAGCAGTTCGGTGATGAAGCCGGCGCTGGCGTGTTGGGCGGCGACGACGGTGCGTTCCAGCAGCGGGGCAAAAGCACGCCATTGGGCGCTGGCGATCTGGAAAGCGCGGCTGTATTCGTCCTTGAACTTGAGGCCCTTGGGCAGGCGGTAGTCGGCCTCGGTTTGCAGGCGAGCCAGGCCGAGGGCGGCCTTTTCCAGCATGTCGGGCAGAAACAGGCCGCCTTCCAGCCGCAGGGTGGGCAGGTTGAGCGCGGTGGCGTGGCGGCGGACGCTTCTCATGGGCGTTGGTGATGTGAGAACGGTTGGGTGCGCGGCTTCTGGTGCATGGCTTGGTTTGGGTTAAAGGGCATCGGGCAGCAGCACATAGATGCCCATCACATCCACGGGCAGGCAGGGGTTGACGCTGTACTGGCCCACGTCACGTGCGGCTTCGCGCACGCGGCGGTGGTCGGCCAGCAGGGCCTGGGCGCGTTCGTGGGCCAGGGTTCGCAGGCGTTCGGGGTGGGCGGACAGAAAGGCCAGGGCTTGAGCCACTTCGCGGGCCATGGCATCGCGCGGCAGGTTGCCGGTGGGCTCGCATTCCAGTAGCTGGGCCGTGGTGTCGTCGCTCAGCCATTCGGGCTGGTTGCGGCCGCGCACGGCCAGGGCGATGGTTTCCTCGGCCATCAATTGGTAGGGCTGGCGGCGACGTACGTAGCCCAGTTGGTGGCGCAGGCGCAGCAACACGACGGTGGTGACCACGTCCACCGCATCGGTGATGGTGGCGGCGCAGCGTGCGGTGATGGCCGATTCGCCTTGCAGGGCGGTTTCGAGCAGGTGATCCGCCAGCACGGTGACGAGCGGGTGGCTGCGGTGCAGGTCGGCGAAGTCCAGGTTCAGCGTGGTTTGCGTAGCCTTTGTGGCGCCTTCGGGCACCAGGCCATCGTCGGCCAAGCGCTGGCGCAGGGCTTCGGGCAGGTGCTGGGTGGGCAAGCGGTAGCGGGTGTTGCCGGCGCTGCGCCGAGCGGCCTCCAGCGGAACGCCCAGGCGGGCGCAGGCGCTTTGCACGAAGCGCAGCACGTCCTGGCTGCTGCCCAGGGCGGTTTGCTGTTTTTGCCATTCGGGCAGCACTTCGTCGGGCCGGATGCGGCGCTGGGCGAATACGGTGCGGTTGGCCTTGGCTTTTTCGAGTGCGTCGGTCCACTGGGTCTGCAGGGGGGCGAGCAGTTGCTCGGCATCGCCGAAGTCGAAACCACGCTGCAGACTGTCCGACGAGATGCGCCTCATCAGTGCGGCTTTGACGAGTGCCTGGCTGATGCGCTGCTTGTCTTCGGGCATGGGCACGAGCACACCCAGTTCCTTCTGGATCGCATCGCCCTTGCGCAGGATGACGTTGAGCACGAAGCCATCGACCGGGTTGTCGTGCCCGTAGAGCATGGTGCAGCGCACTTCGGGGGCCTGCTGGCCAAAGCGGTCCACGCGCCCTTCGCGCTGTTCGTGGCGAGTGGGGTTCCAGGCCAGGTCGTAATGCACGACGGCAGTGAACAGGTGCTGGAGGTTGATGCCTTCGGAAAGGCAGTCGGTGGCAACGAGGATGCGGCCTGCCGGGGCGTCGCCGCCTTCCCCCATGCTTTCGACGCGGTCGCGGCGCTCTTCGGGGCTGAGTTCGCCGGTCACCACTTCAACCCGTGCCTGGGGAAAGGGCTTTTTCAGTTCACCGGCCACATAGTGTGCGGTGGCCACGTAGCGGCAGAACACCACGGGGGCGAAGCCGTCCTTCAGCAGGCCGCCCAGGTGGCTGATCAGCGCAGCGAGCTTGGGGTCGCCAGCTTTGCCGGAGAGGCGCTGGGCTTCGGCGATCAGAGCCTGGATGCGGTTGGTGTGCTGTCGCGCGGCACTCCATTGGCCAGCGGGTTCCAGGTCGTTGCCGACCAGGTCGTCGGCCTGGCCGTCGTGCAGGCGTTCGTCGTCCAGCGGATCGTCGAGCGCAACATCGGATTGGGCATGGGCGAGTTTGAGGCTTTTGCCTTCGAGTCGCGTGGTGAGGGCCTTGGCGGCGGCAGCGGGTGACGAGGCCACGCAGCGCAGCATGGCCAGCGTGGCGTACCAGATGAGGCGTGCACTGCCCGGCTGCTGGCTTTGCTCCACGGCTTCGGCCATTTCGCGGCAGTAGCTTTGCACGGCATCGAAGAAGGTGCCCCAGTCGCCGGTGAGTTGGTAGGTCAGTTCGGTTTTCATCCGGCGGGCAAAGCCCCGGCCGTCTTGGGTTTCTACCTGCCATTCCACGATGTCCTTGCGGCGGCGCTGCACGAAGTGCCGGGCCAGTCGTTGGCGCAGCGGGTCGTCGGCGGCGGTGCGGGACTGCAGGCTGGCAAAGTCAGGGTCGAGCAAGGAAAGCAGGTTGTAGAAGGCGGCTTCATCGCCCGAATGGGGCGTGGCCGTGAGCAGGAGCAGATGGCGTTCGGCGTTTTTTGCCAGGCGTTGAAGCAGCTCGAAGCGCAGTTGCTTGCCCGCGCCGCTGCTGGCACAGGTGTGGGCCTCGTCCACGACGATGCACTCGGGCGCGATGGAAAGGAAGTGCTCGCGGTGGCGCTCGCTCTTGATGTAGTCCAGACTGACCACGACCACGGGGTGGTGGTCGAACAGGCCCACACCGTGGGGCAGCGCACCTTCGATGCGGCTGGCACTGGCCGAAGTGAGCGCAACGGCCTGGAGGTTGAAGCGGTTTTGCAACTCGCCCTGCCATTGCTCCACGAGGTGAGGCGGACAGAGCACGGCCAAGCGGGTGATTTCGCCGCGGTCCATGAGTTCGCGCACGATGAGGCCGGCCTCGATGGTCTTGCCGATGCCCACATCGTCGGCGATGAGCAGGCGCACGGTGGTCAGTCGCAAGGCCATGAGCAGGGGCACCAGTTGGTAGGCGCGAGGCTCCACGGCGATGTTGCCGAATGAGCGGAAGGGTCCGCCGCCCGAGCGCAGCTTGAGGCGCAGTGCATCGCGCAGCAGCAGCGCGGCCGCATGGTTGCCCGCTTGCTCGGGCTGAGGCCACGCGAAGGTGGCTGGCTCCACCGGCGTGAATTCCAGTTCCGGGATGAGGGTGATGGCGTCTTCGTCTGCACCGCCCAGCGGACGCAGACGCAGCAGGTCTGCGCCATCGTCATGACGGGTATCAGCAAGGATCACCCATTCGCGGCCACGGGCGCGCACCAGGTTGCCGGGCATGAAGTCGTGGGTCGCGGTGGTCATGCGGATGGCTTAGCTGAAAACATGGGGATGGCTGGCGAACTGTTCAGGCCAGTGCTGGGGGCTGGACATGTCCAGCACGGCCTGGCCTTTGTCCACCAGGGCCGCCACTTGGGCTGGGCTGGGCGCAGCCAGGACCACCACCGTGCGCGCGGCCTTGTATTGGCCCGCTACGGTGAGCTCGCCGCCCAGTGCGGGTACTTGGTACTGGTCGGGCTCGCGGTGACTGCCGGCGCGCAATGCTTGCTGCCATTGTGTGAAGAGGTCGCCATGGCCTGCACCAGGATGGGGTTGCATGGCTCCGTTCTCCGTTGGCGTTGCGGCGAAAGGGGGCTGCTCCGGTTCCGCAGGCGCCACCTGCGCATTGGCCAGGGCCACGAGCATTTCAATGGCCTGGGCGTTGCGGCGGTTGATGTGGTTGTGGTCGGGCTGGTTGAAGTACGACAGCAGGCACTGGTAGCAGCCGGCTTCGCAGATGCTCTGGCCGTGTTTGTGCTTGTGTTCCAGAGCATTCAGACCCTCGACCGTCCAGGGGCCGGTGGGGGCACCGTGGTGCATCAACCGCAGTGCGGCCGCGGCAACCTGCGCCATGGCTCCCGATTCCGTGGCCAGGCGTGTGAGCACGCCCGCACCACCTTCGGCAGCCTCGTAGAACAGCAGAGCCTTGCGGTCGTCCTGCTTGGGCAGGGATTCGGCCACGAGTTCGGATTCTTCGATCTGGAAGGTCATTTCAATGCCGCGCTTGAGCGCGGCCTGCAGCGTGGCCATGGCCTCCATGTCCAGGGACATCCCGGGGGAGAGGATGAGGATGTTGCGGTGGTCCTCCACGAACGGCACGATTTGCTGGTTGGGTACTTTGTCCAGCAAATCGCCTTCAGGTTCGGAGCCGTCGGTGGTGGCGCCGGGTTCGTCCTTTTTGCTCCACTGCCCGGTGATGGGGTTGATGTAGAAACCGAGCTGCTCCTTGTCCTTGCGACGGCGCCAGCCGCGGTTGATGCGCCAAATCTGTGCCGCCGGGGCATAGGTCAGGGCAGCGAGGCCGCTGCCGTCCGCGCCGCCCAAGACGAGGAACTTGTGCTGCGCGATCTTGCCGTCGGGGCCAGGCAGGAAACGGTAGGTGGTTTGCAGTTCGAAGCCCTGGCGCTGGCGGTCATCGTCGTTGATGGAAATGCGCTCGACGGGCACGGTTTCCACGGTTTGGATGCGGTACAGGTTGCGTACCCAGTCGAGATCGGTGAGCAGGGCCTCGCAGTTCTCGCATGTGTTGTGGTGCGGCTCGGTGCCGTTCTCCTCGCCCATGTGGGCGTAGCCGCACTGGCTGCACACGCGGCTGGCCACTGTGGCGAGTGTGCTGTTGCCTGAGATGTGGTCGGCTGAGCCTACATCGAGCTTGGCGCGCACCACGCGGTACATGCGACCCTGGTGGTAGATGAGGCTGCGTGGCCCGAACTCGGACAGGGCCAGGAAGCGCGGGCGGCTGACCATGCTGCCTTCGTCGTCCTTGCCCTTGGCGGTGGCGCCGCCTTTGGCGGGTATCCAGGCCATGAGCGGCAGGCGTGGGAAGTTGTAGCCGGGCAGGAAGCCCTGGCTGGCGAGGTAGCGGTAGGTGTAGAAGTCGGCGTTCTGGCCATTGCCCGATTTGAGCAGCACGGCATACTGGCGGGCCGCATCGCCATAGCGCCGCTGGGCATTCTGCTTTTCGGCATGGGTGGTTGTGTAGCTCTTGACCACCTGGTCGGCCATGTCCATCTGCTTGCGCGTGGCGTCCACGAGCATGCGCCAGCGTTGCAGGGCGGCATCGAAGTCTTGCGCTGCACGCTGAATGGCTTCTTCCACAAAGTTGGAAGAGAACCACGCGCTGCCTTGCAGCACGGGGGCGAGTTGGGCCATGAACGCGCGGGCGCTTTGCAGGGCGCGTGCGTGGGCCTCGGGCGCCAGGAGTTTGTCGCGCAGGGCGCTTTGCAGGGGCTTGCCTGGCTGCTCCAGATCCAGCAGTGGACCGATGCTGGTGTCCAGTGGCACCTGAAGGGCCGCGAGCCATACAGCGTGCAGATGGCTTTCGACCAAGTCTCGATTGGCCAGGTCCAGCGTCGGTGGTCTGACGATGCCATGCACCATCTCGGTGGCATGGTGGAAGAACCATTGGTCGTGCGGACTGAGGGCCGCGCAATACGTGATGACCAGCGCCTGCTGGCCTGAGCGCCCGGCACGGCCGCTGCGCTGGGCATAGTTGGCCGGGGTGGGCGGCACATTGCGCAGGTACACCGTGTTCAGGGTCGAGATGTCCACGCCCAGTTCCATGGTGGGTGAACAGAACATCACGGGCAGGCGCTCCAAGGGCGCTTCATGGGCGGGGTTGTCCGACCAGTCGCGGCGGTCTTTGTCTGTGTAACGGAAGCGCTGCTCCAGCAACTGGCGGCGGGTGGCATCCACCTGGGCGGTGTGCTCCTGGGCCTCGAAGTCGAACAGTGCATGGCCCTGCTGGCGTAGGGTTTGGGCCAATGCCAGGTACAGGTTGCGGAAGAACTGGTTGTGCTTGCCGTCTTCGGTGGCCTGGGTCTCCTCCATCAGCCAGTCCATGGACGACGCGTTGAGACGCCAGCCAACGGTTTGCTGGTCCACCTCGAACCGTTGAACGTAGCCGTGGTCCTTCGTAGCCTGGAGCAGATGTTCCAGAAGTTCGACCCACTGCGGCTCTTTCCAACCCTTGATCAGGGCAGCGGCACCGCCGCTCTTCCAGAAGTCCGCCGACTTGATGTCTTTCAGCAGGCGGGAGCGTGATCCGCCGGGAACCAGGTCGGTGCGGGGTTTGCCTTTGTACTCGGGACGCTTGGTCAGGATCAGGTATCTGGCGGTCTCCAGGTTTTCATCGGCCGCGAAGGCCCAGCGTTCATTCAAATGCTGGTGCGCCGTGGCTCTGGCTTTTTCCTGTTCCACCGAGTCCAGGTAACGGGTTTCCAGGCAGAGGTGGCGCCGCATGTGGTCGAACACCGTTCGCGCCAGAGCGGCCCGTTGGTTTGGCTCGATGGTGGCGAGTACGGAGCGACCTGTGAATAGCCGGGATTCCTGTGAGAACTCGTCCAACCCACGATAGGCGATGGAGAGCAGGTTCAATTGGTCGAGATTCGGATTGTTGAAGCGCCAGCCACGCCGCAGATCGCGCAGCAGACGGTAGCCAATGATGAAGCGCATGGTGCGCTGGGCATCCTGGCGTGCGAGGCCCATCAGCGTGGGTGTGCGCAGATACTCGGCCAGCGTGGCGAAGTCGGTTTGATCGAAGCCTAGAGCCTTGAAGACCGCATCCGCGAGCATTTCCTCGGTGAGCACACCGTGGTGGTTCTGCAGCGCGCCAATGAGGGCTGAGCGCAGTGTGAGCAGAAACACGAAGTCGTTGAAATGCCCGGCTTGCAGCGCGGCATCCTGCCGGTTGTCGGTGAAGCCAAGAATCTTGCGCGGGTCGGGCTGGCCGGCCGGGATGTCCTTCATGGCGAAGAGTTGCCGAAGGGCACTCAGTGTCAGGATGGTCGTGGCCGAGGATCGGCCTTCGCCCGACAGGCTGGCCAATCGGTTGATGTCCTTGCCATGAACTTCATGGGTTTGGCCGCAGTTCAGGCAAAAACGGAACTTGCCTGGAATGAACCAGTATTCCTTGCCCTGGCCTTGCACAGTCTGCATCCCCTGCGGAGTGACGCGGACATCTTCCGGGATGGATTTTCGGTAGGCGCTTTTGACCTTGGGTTCGGCCTTCGCCAGATCCAGCCACGTTTCGGGCAGATTTTCAATGTTTCCACGGTAGGGCTGACGAATGTCGGCCGGACACAGGAAGCCGTAGCGCGCGTTTTCGTCGTCGTCGCCAGAGATGTCGTCGATTTCTCGGGGGGCGTATTCCACCTGCGCCTGGCCAGAGCGCCACACCGGGTGATATTCCTGTCCGCAATCGCGGCAGAAGTGAACGGGATAGAGCTGCGTGCCTTCTTCCTGGCGCCCCGGCGCGTAGCGCTGGGCATCCAGCGTGATGTGGCGTACGCCTTCGGCTTCCAGGGTGGCCAGCACTTTGCCTGGCCCGCTGATGAACTGGTGGAGCTTGAAGGCAAATGGCGCACGGCCCTGCACTGTTCGGACGGCATGTGCGGCAACCAGAAAACGCTGAAGTCCGGCGCTCGCTTCTTCGAAAGTGCATTGCGCATCACCAGCCAGCCGCAACGCGGCATCGCGCAGTGTCATGGGTTTGGCGCGGCGCGGCGGTTCGTTGGCGGGCAGTTCAATTCCCAGGTTCAGCTCAACCCACACAGCCAATGGGTCATCACTGAAGGCCGCGAAGTCTGGCCAGTGATGGACTTCTTTTAATAGCGCCGGCTTGAGGAGCGGCTTGACGGCAGGAATGTCTTTGCCTGGGTTCGTGACCCGCTCCAGGGTTTCGCCGATGACGTCGTTTTCGGTAATGCGCGCGCCAAAGAGCAGGCCGGCTACATCGGCAACGGTCTGGTTCCTGTCAGCCAGAGTGCCCGTGGACGACATGGTGGCGGACGTACCGATGCATACCAGTTGTTCGGCCTGCAAGCGCTCGCGCAGCCGTCGCACGAGCAAGGCCACGTCGGCGCCTTGCCGGCCTCGATAGGTATGCAGTTCGTCGAGGACAAGGAATTCCAGCCCTGTGCAATGCTCCACCACCTGCCTGTCCACCGCCTCAAATCGGGTCAGGATCAACTCCAGCATCATGAAGTTGGTAAGCAGGATGTCTGGCGGGTTGCTGGCGATTTCCTGCCGCTGCGTAGCGCTTTCCTGCCCGGTGTAGCGCGCGACTGTGAATGGCTTTTGATCTTCCGGGTAACCGTGCAGGAACTTGTCGAGTTCTTCCAACTGGCTGTTGGCCAACGCATTCATGGGGTAGATCACGATGGCCCGCGTGCGCTTGCTTGGGTCAGTTGCCTTGGCTCTCACGATGCGGTCGATGATCGGGATGAAGAACGACAGCGATTTGCCCGACCCTGTGCCGGTGGCGACCACATAGCTTTGCCGGCTCTGGGCTTTGGCCAGCGCCTGCAGTTGGTGAACATACAGGTGCAGATCTGCTGCCGCTTCCTCCGTCTTGCCCACCTGGAAAATATGCGCGCAATCGGCATGCAGCATGCCTTGTTGTGCCAATTGCTGAACGGTGGTGTCGTGTTTGTAGTTCGGGTTGATCTGGATCAGCGGCTCGGGCCAGTAGCGGCCACGGGCATATTCCTCCACCGTGCGAAGGATGTCAACGGATGCGATGCGGCTGAAGCTGCGGGAGAAACTGCTGTATTCCGCGATCAGTTGATCTCTGAAACTGAAGACGTCGTCCATCATTTGCCTCCTTGTTCTTCTTGATGGCTGCTACGTGGTACATCGGATGACGACGCGAACTCGTACCAGACACCCCTACCAGCCCCATGCAGGGCCAGATGCCCACGTTCCACCAAAACGCGGAAATGCTGTTTGAGCGTGTTGCGGTTGCCGTCAGTCAGCCGGATTGCATCGCCCATGGTGATGCGCCCATGCTTCCGTGCGAACTCGACGATCTGTAGCGAGAGTTCGGGCAGTGTGGCGAGTACGATCTTTTCTCGCTCTACCTTGCGGTTGAGGCGACGAACCTGCTCCGCGAGTGCCCGCAGGAAGAAGACCAGCCAGGGCTGCCAGTTCGGAGGCTCGGTCCGGATCGTTCCTTGCGTTTGCCGCAATGCCAGGTAGTAGGCTTCCTTGCTCTGCTCGATTACGCTTTCGAGTGAGCTGTAAGGCACGTAGTCATAGCCGGCCTGTAGCAGCAGCAAAGTGGTCAGCACCCGGCTCAGGCGGCCATTGCCATCTTGGAAGGGGTGGATCTCCAGAAAGACCACGCCCCAGATGCCGATGAGCAGCAGGGGGTGGAATCGTGCCGCGTCGCGCTCTTCGTTGAACCAGGTGACCAACTCGGTCATCAGGCGCGGCGTGTCGAAGGGCGTCGCGGTTTCGAGCACCACACCCAGTTGCTTGCCGCCCTCATCGAAGGTGACCACGCTGTTCGTGGAAGTCTTGTAGTTGCCGCGGTGCCAAGCGTCCTTCTCGCTGTAGGTCAGCAGATCGCGGTGCAATTGCTTGATGTGGTTCTCGGTCAGCGGGATGTCCTGCCAGGACGAGAACACCAGTTCCATGATTTCGGCGTAGCCGGCCACCTCCTGCTCGTCGCGTGTCGAGAAGGACTTGATCTGCCGGCTGGACAGCAGGCGCTCGACCTCCCGGTCCGACAGCTTGCTGCCTTCGATGCGGGTGGACGAACCGATGCTCTCGATGGTGGCCACCCGGCGCAAGGCCGAGAGCCGGTCCGGTGCGAGGGTGCCGAGCGCACGCCAGGCTCCCTTGAACTCATCGATGCTGGCGATGAGCTTCAGGACTTCCGGGGTGATCTGAATGGCATGGGCGGCGATCATTGCGCCAATACTACATCCAATTACACCCAATAATTCCACTTGGGGCAGATTCAGGGATTCACCCATTCGCAATCGGCGCTGGGCCCGTGATTTCCGTCCGCCCGAATTTTGGCTACTTGACGCGCCACAGGCGCGGCGGTTCGGCAGATGCTGCGGCCAGCGCCATGTCCAATCCGCGATCTACCTGCCTGTTCTGTTGGGTTCGCCACAGTAACCGGCCAAATGCCTTGCAGGGCACGTACAGCAATCCGAACGGCACGGTCAGCAGCAGGCTCCGGACATCCCAACTCGCAGCCAGGATAGCGCCCGCGACCAAGATGCCGACGGCTGCCAGCACATCGCAGCGGCGAAGCAATAGTGGCGGGTCAGCGCGGACAAAGTTGACCCGACGGCCGGTGCTCAGGTTCACCAGACCGACGACCAGTTCGCCGAGCAACAGCACGCAGACCTCGTGCCCGCGCCGCGCGGGCATTGAGCGGCTGCGGTCCGTGCGGCGCATGTCATGCACGGGGAAGTGTTCGATGTCGTCCAGTGGCAGGCGGCGCAACGCGACGTTCAGCGTGTCCGGACTGATGTGGCCGAAGCGGTTTCGCATCGGCGTGCCGCCCTTCATGTGGATCAGCCGGCGCGCAGGGAACAGGTATTCGCTGTTGCACGAAAAAACCTGGACCTCCCCAGCCACCGCAGGACTGGCGCAGCGAGCGGGATGTCGATGGACTGGTTCATCTTCGTGCGCGACGGGTGCAGCGACCAGACGCCACGCTCCAGGTCGAACTCGGCCCACCGGGCCGACAGCAACTCCATCTTGCGAACGCACAGGGCAAGCAGCAGCCACACGGCCAGTTCGTTTTGGCGACCGAAGTTCAGTGTGTTCTGCATGGCCTTGGCGAACGCGGCGAGCTCATCGCGGTTCAGCCAGCGCTGTCTTGAGACCTCGAAGCCGGAGGCCGGGTTGGCATCGATCCACCGGCGTTTCACGGCGAAGTGGAACATGCGAAAGAGGTGGCGTAGCGCATCGTTGGCCGCGGTCGGCGCGCCTGCATCGAGGATGCGGGTGAGCACCTTGTCGATGTGCAGCGGCCGGACCTCCGCCACGCCCAACTTGCCGATCACCGGCTCGATGTGGCGGCGGATGACGCGCAGCACGACCTCGGGGTGCTTGTAGGTCTGGGCGATGTGGCGGTCGTACCAGGCTTGCGCGAGGGGGCCACGGTGACCTGTTCATGGGCCTTGAGCCGTTCTGCGCGCTTCTCGGCGGCCACGTCCACGCCCTGCTGGATGCGTGCCCGGTTCTGACGTGCCGCTTCGCGCGCGTCCTTGAGCGACAGGTCTGGGTAGCGGCCGAGCACCTTCTCTCGGGCAACGCCACCAAAGCGGTAGCGGAGGATCCAGGAAGCTTGGCCCTTTTGTGCGCCGGCGGTGGTGGCCACAAAGCTGAGGCCACCGCCGATGTCGCGGTGCACGGCCCCGGCGTTGAGCCAGGCTCGTAGCGTCTTGTCGGTGACGCGTTCCGTCTCAGTCATAGCGCGATCTCCACATCGATTCACGAGGAACCTGTGTGGTAAATGTTCGGGCGTTGCTCCCGAGATCGCGCAGGACTGGATTCCCCACACGATTTACCCCACAGGAATCGTGCGCTACGCTGAAATCGCTTGCTACCTCATGACATCAATGGCCACGCTAGCCAACTGATTTTCAAGGGGTTTTCGGGTGGCATGTGCCGACCTGAAACCTCACTCGATGTTCTGCACCTGCTCGCGCATTTGCTCGA
>Ga0081606_1000311_pt1 | contig 22638 bp, 20 predicted proteins | sample EareggfetidaYelm_FD_71127 | JGI IMG/M metagenome (GOLD analysis project Ga0081606, IMG submission 71127) | Earthworm egg capsule microbial community from the University of Washington, USA - E. fetida Yelm (SPADES assembly) (version 2) | ecosystem: Host-associated > Annelida > Reproductive system... | reverse complement strand
GGCCATCATGGATGTGATGAATGACGGGGCGCCGCATCCATCACATCCATGATGCCTTTGCGCGCAGGACCGTTCAATACTCATTGCGATCAACGAACAAAAGCCGGGTCGATTCCGGCAACGAACGCAGTGAAAACACGCAACCAGGCCGGCGACGGCCAAGTCGCGGCAACGCGGCTGCTCGCCCGATGGATCAGCGGGACCGGCGCTGCTGCCATCAGCCCTGGCGCATTCGAATGGGCCAGGCATGTGATGCTCGACTGGCTTGCCGTCGGCATTGCCGGCGCATCGGAGCCATTGGTCCGTATGCTGGCCGAAGAATACGGCGGATCGGCCGACCTGCCTTGCACCTTGCTCGCCAGCGGCGGCGCCCGTGCCCGGCCGCACGATGCGGCGTTGATCAACGGCGCGGCGGGCCACGCGCTGGACTTCGACGATGTTTCATCGAACATGATCGGCCACCCGAGCGCGCCGGTGGTTCCGGCCGCGCTGGCCAGCGCCCAGATCGGAAACGCCTGCGGCCGGCAATTGCTGCGCGCACTGGTGGTCGGGCACGAGGTGGAGGCGCGCATCGGCGAGATGCTCGGGCCGAGCCACTATCTGCACGGCTTCCACGCCACCGGCACCGTCGGCACCTTCGGCGCCGCTGCCGCCTGCGCCAGCCTGCGCCGGCTCAGCGAAGATCAGACGGCCCACGCCCTCGGGCTCGCAGCGACACAGGCTGCGGGCCTCAAGAGCATGTTCGGCACCATGGCCAAGCCCCTGCATGCGGGCAAGGCGGCGATGAATGGCCTGATGGCGACGCAACTGGCGCTGCGCGGGTTCAGCGCCAACGACTGCGGCATCGAGTGTCCCCAGGGCTTTGCGCTGACGATGGCGCCCGAACGCCATCCGTTCGTTGCGCCGATCGATACCGCTGCCGGCTTCGCCATCGAGAGCACGCTCTTCAAATACCACGCGGCCTGCTACCTCACGCATTCGACGATCGAAGCCATTCGCCAGTTGCGCCAGCAACACGCCGTCGGCCTGGATGCGCTGGAGGGGATGACGATCACGGTCGCGGGCAACCAGCGCGGCGTCTGCGACATCGAGGACCCGAAGACCGGGCTCGGCGTGAAGTTCTCCATCAAGCACCTGGCCGCGCTGGCGCTGGACGGCGCCGACACCGCCGACCTGGGCCTCTATGCCGATGCAACGGCGCTCGATGCGCGCTACATCGAGGCGCGCCAGCGCATCGCACTGGTCATCAGGGCCACCGGCGACGGCAACGCTGCGCAGGTGTCCATGCGCACCCGGCAGGGGCAGTCGTTCACGCAGACGGCCAACGTCGCCATTCCTGCCACCGATCTCTGCGCCCAATGGACGCGGCTGCTGGCAAAGGCGCGCTCGATCGCCGAGCCGGTGATCGGCCCCGAGCGCTTCGGCCGCCTGGTCGAGGCCATCGTGGCGCTGGACCGCGCGCCCACCCTCCAACCACTGCTGGACGCCATTCGATGACTCCCGATGAACTCACGGTCGCGCGGTTGCAGGCCGACGCGACGCTGCGGGCCCGCGGCCATCGCTACGAAGACTTTGCGCTCGGGCGGAAATTCGTCCACCACTGGGGCCGCACGGTGACGCAGGCCGACAACACCCTGTTCTCGGCGCTGACCCTGCACTACAACCCGCACTACACCAACGCGGCCTTCGCCAACGCGCACGGGCATCCGGCGACCGTGATCAATCCGCTGCTGGTGTTCAACACGGTGTTCGGCCTGTCGGTCGAGGATTTGTCCGAGGGCGGCGGCCCTTTTCTGGGCGTCGACGAGCTGGTCTACCTGCGCCGCGTCTATCCGGGCGACACGCTCCATGCGTGCTCCGAGGTGCTTGCCAGGCGGCTGGCACGCAGCCGCCCGGGCTACGGCATCGTGACCTGGCACACGCGCGGCACGAATCAACGGGGCGACGAGGTCATCGCCTTCAAGCGCTCGAATCTGGTCAAAACGAGGAACTGAAGATGTCGGAAGATGGACTGGGCTACATGACCGAAGAGCGTCGCATGATCCGCGATGCCGCCCGCGATTTCACGATCCGGCAGGTGCTGCCGGTGGCCAACCAGCTCGACGGCCCTGATGCCGAGATCCCGATGGCGCTGCGCCAGAAGATGGCCGGCATGGGCTACTTCGGGATCATGATTCCCGAGCAGTACGGCGGCATGGGCCTGGGCTATTTCGAGTACTGCCTGATCTGCGAGCAGCTCGCGCGCGGATGGATGTCGGTGGCGTCCATCGTGGCGCGCGGGCAAGGCGGCTGGATCAAATCGGCCATGTCCGAGGAGATGAAGGCGAAGTACTTGCCGCGCGTGGCACGCGGCGAATTCCTCAATGCGAGCGCGCTCTCGGAGCCCGACACCGGCTCGGACCTGGCATCGATCTCCTGCCGCGCGGTGCGCGAGGGCGACGAATGGGTGCTGACCGGCAACAAGTACTGGTGCACCTTCGCCGACGGCGCGGACTACCTGTCGCTGTTCGCGCGCACCAGCGCACCCGCCAGCGCGGGCCAGCGCGGGGAGGGCATCTCCTGCTTCCTGATCGAGAAGGAGCGCGGCAGCTTTCCGAAGGGCATGACGGGCGCGCCGATTCCCAAGATCGGCTACTTCGGCTGGAAAACCTTCGAGCTGGCGCTCGACGGAGTGCGGGTGCCGGCCGACTGCCTGATCGGCGCGCAAGGCAAAGCCTTCCTGCTGATGGCCAAGGGCCTCGAAGGCGCGCGCGCCCACACTGCGGCGCGGGCCATCGGCCTGGCGCAAGGAGCGCTCGAAGACGCCATCGCCTATGCCGGCGAGCGCAAGCAGTTCGGCATGCCGATTGCCGAATACCAGGCCATCCGGTTCAAGATCGCCACCATGGCCACCGAGATCGAGGCCGCGCGGCAGTTGCTGTACTACGTCTGCGGCGAGATCGATCGCGGCCGCCGCTGTGACCGCGAGGCGTCGATGGCGAAGTACTTCGCTTCCGAAATGGCCGAGCGCGTGACCTCGCAGGCGCTGCAGATCTTCGGCGGCGCGGGCTACACCAAGCTGTTTGCGGTCGAACGCTACTGGCGCGACGCGCGGCTGACGAAGATTTTCGAGGGCACGTCCGAAATCCAGCAGCGCATCATCGCCACCAGCCTGCTGGGCAAGTCCGAGGTCGAGGCCATGATCGCGGCGCGGGCGTTCGACACCCAGGCCGCGCGGCGCGGAGCCTTGGCATGAAGACGGCAGCCCTGACCAGCCAAGACAACTACTTCGAGGACTTCGAAGTCGGGCGCCTGCTGCGGCACGCCCGCGGCAAGACGGTGACCGAGATGGACAACGTGCTGATCACCCAGATGGTGATGAACACCGCCGAGGGTCACTTCAACGAGCACGCGATGAGCCAGGGCGGCCACGGCATCTTCGCGCAGCGCGTGGTGTTCGGCGGCATCAACCTGGCGCTGGTGCTCGGCCTGGCGGCGCAGGACACCGCCGAGCAGTGCCTGTGCGAGCTGAGGCTGGACAAGATCCGCCTGTCGCACCCCGTCTTTCACGGTGACACCCTCTATGCCTACAGCGAGGTGCTGGAGCGCAGCGATGCGGACCAGCCCGACGCCGGCATCATTCGATTCAAGCACTATGGCCTGAACCAGGACGGCAAGCTCTGCGTCGAAGCCGAGCGCAGCGTGCTGCTCAAGCGCAAGAGCCACTGGGGGCACAGGTGACGCCGGCAGCGGTCGTTCCGGGCGCGCTCGACGGCCTGGTGGTGCTCGACCTGACGCGCATGCTCGCAGGCCCCTACGCCACCATGATGCTGGCCGACCAGGGCGCCCATGTGATCAAGATCGAGCCGCCGGGCGGTGACCTGACGCGCCGCAACGGGCCGCATCCCGATGGAGCGCTGAAGATCGGGGAGCGCGGCTTCGGCGGCTACTTCGCGTCCATCAATCGCAACAAGGACTCGATCACGCTCGACCTCAAGAAGCCGGCGGGCAAGGCCACGCTGCTGCGGCTGGTGCACAAGGCCGACGTGTTGGTCGAGAACTACCGCGCCGGCGTGATGGAGCGGCTGGGCCTCGGCTACGAGGTGCTGATCGCGGAGAACCCGCGACTGGTCTATGCCGCCTTGCGCGGCTTCGGCGATCCACGCAGCGGCGCCAGTCCCTATGCGAACTGGCCGGCCTACGACCCGGTGGCGCAGGCGATGGGCGGCATCATGGGCATCACCGGCGCCGTGCCGGGCGGCCCCCCGACCAAGATCGGCCCGGGCGTCGGCGATCTCGTTCCCGCCACCTTTCTCGCCTATGGCGTGGCGGCCGCCTGCTGGCGCGCGCAGCGCAGCGGCCAGGGCCAGTTCGTCGATGTCTCGATGGTCGACGCGGTGCTGGCGCTCTGCGAACGGCTGGTGTTTCAGTACAGCGTCTCGGGTGTCGCGCCAGGCCCCGAGGGCAACGGGCACCCGCTGCTGTGCCCGTTCGGTTTGTTTGCCGCCAAAGACGGCTTCGTCAGCCTGGGCGTGCCGAACGACCGTTTCTGGGTGCCGCTGGCGCACCGCATGGGTCGCCCGGCGCTGGCCATCGACCCGCGCTATGCGAGCAACGACGCGCGCGTGCAGCACCGCGCCGAGGTCGAGGCGATCGTCGGCGGCTGGACTGCGCGCCATACCAAGGCGGAGCTCGCGCAGATGCTCGGCGGCGACATTCCGTTCGGCCCGGTCTTCAGCGCGGCGGACATTTTCGAAGACCCGCATTTCCGGATTCGCGAAATGCTCGTCGAGACCGAACAACCGGGCGCGGCGCGTCCGCTGACCGTTGCCGGCACGCCGGTGCGCATGAGCCAGACACCTGGCGGCGTTCGCCGCCGGGCGCCGCTGACCGGCGAGCACACCGACAGCACGCTGGCCGCGTTCGGCTTTGCGCCCGCTGAAATCGCGGCACTGCGCGCCGACCAGGTGATCCAGTGAGCGTGCCGAACCCCGCATCGAATCCAGGAGATCGATCTCATGCAAAACCGAGCCAGAAGACTTCGCCGCTGCCAGCTTTCCGTTCCGGGCTCCAGCGAAAAGATGATGCGCAAGGCCTCTGAAACCGGGGTCGACTTCGTCTTCCTGGACCTGGAAGACGCCGTCGCGCCATCGGAAAAGCGCGCGGCCCGGGCCAAGATCGTGAGCGCGCTGAACACGCTCGACTGGGGCAAGACCACGCGCTGCGTGCGCATCAACGACCTGACGACGCAGTACGCCTACGAGGACATCATCGAGGTCGTCGAAGGCGCGCGCGAGAACCTCGACATGCTCATGCTGCCGAAGGCGATGAGCGCCGCCGACGTGCAGTTCGTCGACAAGCTGCTCTCGATGATGGAAAAGAAGCTCGGCCTGAAAAAGCGCATCGGCATCGACGTGCTGATCGAGGAGGTCGAGGCGATGATGCGTGTGGAAGAGATCGCCGCGTCCACGCCGCGCCTGGAATGCCTGATCTTCGGCATGGGCGACTATTCGGCCAGCCAGGGCGTTTCCATCGGCGACATCGGCGGCCCGGGCGGCTATCCGGGCGACATCTGGAGCTACCAGCGCCACAAGCTGACGATCGCGGCGCGCGCCAACCGCATCGATGCGGTGGACGGCCCCTACGCCGACTTCAAAAACCCGGACGCATTCCGCGAAGAATGCCGGCGCGCAATGATCCTCGGCATGGTCGGCAAATGGGCCATCCACCCGTCGCAGGTGGCCATTGCGCAAGAGGTCTTCTCGCCGCCTGCGCAAGAGGTCGCGCGGGCACGCGAAATGATCGAGGCCTACGACGCGGCGCTGGCGCAAGGACTGGGCGCCGTCCAGTACGGCGGAAAGATGATCGACATCGCCTCCGTGCGCATCGTCAGGAACCTCGTCGACAGGGCCGACCAGATCGGCATCTGAGATCGCGCCGCCCGGCGCGTGCCCGCCCGGCCTCTGCACGACTCCCGCAGGAAAAACGCCCGCGTGCAGCGCCGGGCGGCCACCGGGTGCTGGCTTTTTGCGCACCCATGAAGGAGACAGTATGAACACCAGACTCGAACCCACATGGTCGAACCCGCACCGCCGCCACCTGCTGCTGCTGGCCGGTCTCGGCGCCGTGGGCATCGGATGGCTGCCCGGCATGGCGCGCGCGCAGGGATGGCCATCCAAGCCCATCCGGCTGATTGCGGCGCAGGCCCCGGGATCGTCCAACGATGCAACGGCCCGGGCGCTTGCCGAGTACCTGACGATGAGCATGGGGGGCGCGCCTGTCGTCGTCGAGAACAAGCCCGGCGCCATCGGAATGATCGCGGCGGAATACGTGGCCCGCTCTGCGGCCGACGGCCACACGCTGCTCATCACACTGCACAGCCAACTCGCACAGGCACCGGTGCTGCTCAAGAAGGTGCCGCTGGACACGTCGAACGACCTGGTCCCGATCGCGGCCTTCAGCACCGGCGTAGCGCCGATGGTGGTCAGGAAAGATCTGCCGGTGAAGAATCTGAAGGAGCTGATCGCGCTCTCCCGCACGCGACCGATTTCGGTGGGCAACTATGGCATCGGGTCCGGCTGGCACCTCATGATCAGCGCCCTGGCGCAGCAGACGGGCGGAAAATTCGACATCATCAACTACAAGGGCACAGGGCCGATGGTGCTGGACTTGATGGCGGGCCATATCGACATGGGTGCAGGCTCGATGGCAGGCATGGGGGGCGCCATTGCGCAAGGAGCGGCGAGGCCGATTCTGTCGATCTCGGGCACGCGCTCCGACACGCTGCTGCCGGGCGTGCCCACCTGGGCCGACGAAGGTTTCGTCGGCCCGGCGTTCCAGTACCTCATCGAATGCAACATGGTGTTGGCCCCGAAAGGAACGCCCAAGGCGATCGTCGATCGCGTGGCCGGGCTGGCCCATGCATCGTTCTTCAAGTCGGACCGCGTCAAAACCGTCATGGCGCAATTGGGCGTGACGGAACCGCCGTGGACCGGGGATGAACTGGGCAAGCTGATCAAGCGCACCTGGCCCCAGTACCAGGCGATGACACGCGAACTGGGTCTGACGATGGAGTGAGCCTTCGGCGCCTGCGCCACGGCCATGGCGCACCTCCGGGACTGGACGAACGCGCTTGGCGGCGCGGGCCGGGACGCCGGGCGACCAACCCGGGGCGCGCATTCCGCACCCGCTACCATGGCGCCGCGCACATGCCGGATGCGCACTTTCACGAAAACCAACCCACGAAAACCAACCCATGCTTTCAGACCAGCCCACGCCCTTGCTGCATATCACCCGCCGGAAATGGCTTGACACCAGTGGCGCGCTGCTTGGCGCCGCGTTCGGCGGCCTGCTGCCCGCCACCGCCTCGGCGCAGGCCGCATGGCCCGCCAAATCGCTGCGTTTCGTCGTGCCCTTTGCGCCGGGCGGCAGCTCGGAAATCGTGGCCCGCTCCACCGCCGCCGAACTGGGCAAGACCCTGGGCCAGAGCGTGTTCGTCGAGAACAAGCCGGGCGCCGCCGGCAATATCGCGATGCAGGAAGTGGCCCGCTCGGACGACCAGCACACAGTGATCCTGGGCCATATCGGCACGCTGGCGGTCAACCCCTTCATCTTCGACAAACTGCCCTACGACGCGAACCAGGACTTCCAGCCGGTGAGCCTGCTGGCCAAGGTGCCCAGCCTGTATGTCGTGCATCCCGATGTGCCGGTGCGCAACCTGCGCGAGTTCGTGGCCCATGCGCGCAAGCAGCCGGGCCAACTCAGCTATGGCTCGGCGGGCAATGGCAGCGCCGGGCATCTGGCGTTCGAGTACCTGAAGATGGCGGCCGGGCTGTTCATCCTGCATGTGCCCTACCGTGGCACGGGCCCGATGATGACCGACCTGCTCGCGGGGCGCCTGGATGCATCGGCCGTGGGCGCGGCGGCGATGCTGCCCTTCATCAAGGCGGGCAAGGTGCGCTGCATTGCCACCGGCTCGGCCCAGCGCCTGGCGCAACTGCCCGAGGTGGCCACCGTGGCCGAGCAGGGCTTTCCGGGCTTTGAGATGACCCAGTGGTACGGCATGCTGGCCCCCGCCAGCCTGGCCCCGGCGCACCTGAACAAACTGGCCGCGCACACGATGAAGGCCGTGCAGGCGCCAGCCGCGCTCGAGCGCCTCAACGGCGACGCCGCGCAGGCGATTGGCAGCACGCCGGCACAGTTTGCGCAGTTCATTGCCGCCGAGCAGCAGCGCTGGAAGGCGGTGCTGCTGCGCGCCAAGGTCAGGCCCGATTGAATCGAGCGCAAGCGGCCCCAGCCGGGGACACCATGCACAGGGCCGCGCCCGGCCGCAGGCGATGCGAGCGGCCCGGGCGGGCGAGGCAAACGATTCAGGCGGGCGACGCCAGGCGGCTCGGGCATGCGCCGCCAGGCGATTCAGGCAAGCGACGCCAAGCGATTCAGGCAAGCGACGCCATGCGTCGCGGGGCGGAATTCCTTTCAACGCTCCATCCACCACTGGATCACGATCTTGGCAAGAAACCCCACGAAGCCCACGCCCAGCCCCAGGAACAGCACAAAGGTGCCGAACCGCCCGGCCTTGGACTCCCAGGCCAGTTGGCCGATGATGAACAGCATGTACAGGATGAACGCGCCGACGCCGTAGGTCAGGAAAAAGCCCGAGATCTGCGCCTCGGTGAAGCCGAAAATCACGCTGCCACCCCGCTGCCGTCATGGCCGCTGCCTGGCTCGCGCTGCGGCAGGCCCGAGGCGTCGATCAGGTCGCGATAGGCGTGCCAACTGGCATGGCCGAGCATCGGCATCACGGCGATCAGCCCGAGCAGCAGCGAGCCCAGGCCCAGCAGCGTGAACCCCAGGATCAGCGCCGCCCAGAACGCCATCGGCAGCGGGTTGACCAGCACCGCCTGCCAACTGGTGAGCACAGCCTGCCGCAGACTGGCGCGGCGTTCGAGCAGCAGCGGCATGGCCACCACGCTGGAGGCAAAGATCGGCGCGGCCATGAAGCTGCCCAGCGCCAGCCATAGCTCGAACAGCCAGCCGTCCCGGGCCAGCACCACATGGCGCAGGAAATCCAGCGGGGTCAGCACCGGCACCGGCGCCAGCAGCGTGATCAGCGCCGCCGAGGTCAGCACCCAGCCGGTGGCCGCCAGCGCCAGCAAAGCGCCAAACTGCAACATGCACCAGTAGTCGTGCCCCCATTTGTTGACATGGCTGCCCTGCCAGTTCAGCCAGGTCTTGAGCACCAGCGCGAAGTTCGCCGGCTCACCGCGTTCGAGCGCGCGGCTGAGCGCATACAGGCTGGTGGCGAGCACCGGCGCCACCACCAGAAAGCCCGACAGCGCCCCCGCCAGCAGCCAGAAGCGGTTGTGCGCAACGGCCAAAATGGCCGCGCCAAAGAGCGTCAGCGCCAGGCCATGGGCAAAGCTGATCCAGCCCGCGCGGGCCATGTCGTGCCAGGCAAGGGCCAGCCAGTCCATGGGCTGCAGCAGACCTATGGTGCGCACGGCGGGCAAGGGGGGAAGGTGACGGGGCATGGTGTGCGGGTCGCAAAGTAATCGAAGGGGCAAGAACGCCGGGTGGTGCTTCAATGGTGTTTCAATGGTGCTTCAATGGTGTTTCAGGCCAGCAACCGGCACAGCGCCGTGAGACTGCCGACCGTGGCCTGGGGCGGCCTGTCATGCGGCCAGGGGTGGCCGGCGGCATTCAGCCAGACCGCCTGCATGCCCGCGTCGATGGCGCCCAAGGCGTCCATCGTGGCGTCGTCGCCCACATGCAGCAGCGCCTGCGGCGGCAACCGCAGCGCCTGGGCCGCAGCATGGAAGATGCGTGCATCGGGCTTGGCAACGCCACACACCGAGGCGCTGATGCTGGCCCGAAAATAATGGCCGATGCCGATGCGCTGCACATCCGCATTGCCATTGGACAAGGCCACCACCGGGTAGCGCGCCGACAAAAACGCCAATGCGTCATGCGCATCGCCAAACAGCACCACGCGCTGGCGTTCGGCGAGGAACCGATCGAACGCCGGCTCGGCCAGCGCGGGCGACTCGCCGGCCTGGGTCAGCGCCAGGCGGATCGCCTCGCGCCGCAACCCGCTCAGGTCCGCTTGCAGCCCGGGCCGCAGCGCCAGCACTTGGCGGCCCAGCGCGCGCAGCGCCTGGCCATCGGCCAACGCTGCCGCCGTGGCCGGAGCATGCTGCCCGAGCCAGTCGAGCAGCGCCGCTTCGGCGCGTGCAATGGTGGGCCGGATGGGCCACAGGGTATCGTCCAGGTCGATGCTGATGGCACGGATGCGCGCCATGTCCAACGGCGGCGCGCATACCGGGTCGGGGGGCAGGTCAGGGACAGGGGCGGGCATGGTGCGGCCAGAATACCCTACCCGCCGTGCTCTTGGCCGGCGTGCCGGCCTGCGCGGGGCATTTGCCACAATCGCGCCCATGTTTTCCCCCTTTGCCCCAGAACCCCCCTACACCCATGGCCAGGCCGAACGCACTGCGGTGCTGCTGTGCAACCTGGGCACGCCCGATGCCCCCACGGCCCCTGCGGTGCGCCGCTATCTGGCGCAGTTCCTGAGCGACCGGCGCGTGGTCGAAATCCCGAAACTGCTGTGGTTGCCGCTGCTGCACGGCATCATCTTGCGCACGCGCCCGGCCCGATCGGCCGCCCAGTACGCCAGCATATGGAGCGCCGCCGGCTCGCCGCTGGCGCTGTGGACGGCCAGGCAGGCCGGGCTGCTGCGCGACGATCTGGATGCCGCCGGCCACCGGGTGCTGGTGCGCCATGCGATGCGCTACGGCAACCCGTCGATTGCCAGCCAGCTCGACGCGCTCAAGGCCGAAGGCGCCACACGCATCCTGATCCTGCCGCTGTACCCGCAGTACTCGGCCACCACCACCGCCAGCGTGTTCGATGCCGTCTACCGCTGGGCCGCCCGTATCCGCCACCTGCCCGAGTTGCGCTTTGTCAACCGCTACCACGACCACCCGGACTACATCGCCGCGCTGGCGCACAGCGTCCAGACGCACTGGCAGCAGCATGGCCGGCCCGAGCAGTTGGTGCTGAGCTTTCACGGCCTGCCCGAACGCAGCCGGCAACTGGGCGACCCCTACCACTGCGAAGTCCGCAAGACCGCCCGCCTGCTGGCCGAGCGCCTGGGCCTGGGCCAGGAGCGCTACCGCGTCAGCTTCCAGTCGCGCTTTGGCAACGCTCGATGGCTGCAACCCTACACCCGGCCCACCGTCGAGGCGCTGGGCCAGGCCGGCCTGCGCCGGGTGGACCTGGTCTGCCCGGGCTTTACCAGCGACTGCCGGGAGACGCTGGAAGAAATCGACATCGAAGTGCGCGCGGCATTCCTGCAGGCCGGCGGCAAGGAGTTTCACTACATCCGCTGCCTGAACGACAGCCCCCAATGGATCACCGCCCTGGCCTGCGTGGCACGGCAGCACCTGGCAGGCTGGCCCACCCAGCCTGCCGCCGCAGCGGCGCTGGCCGAGGCCCGCAGCCACGCGCTGGCCGGCGGCGCGCCGGCGGGAAGTCGAGCCACCGGGCCGTAGCGGACTTTGCCGGCGCAGGCCCAGCGGCCTGATTTTTTTGCTGCCGCTTGCAAGTGGCAGCAAAAAAACCGGTGCATAATCTCCACCGCTTGCGGCGCCACAGACGAGAGAATGTCTCGCACGCAAGATGTGGGTTCTTAGCTCAGTTGGTAGAGCAGCGGACTCTTAATCCGTAGGTCGAGTGTTCGAGCCACTCAGGACCCACCACTCTCAAAAGGCCAACTCTGCCGGGTTGGCCCTTTTCTTTGCGGAATCGCCAGTGTTCACGGGGTTGCGGCACGGGATGCGGTGGTCAGGGGAGTCCAGAGCCACCCCGTTTTTCGGCGTTTTCAATCCAGATCCTGCTATCTTGCTCAAAAATGCGGTGGGTAGGCGTGCCACTTCCAACCTTGACCAGATCATCGCCAACGCCGAAGGCGCGCCGCCCACGCCGAACGACGCGGAACTGAAGTCCGCCGCCGAAGCATCGTGAGCCAAGCCGCGCACGTGGACGAACAGCAAGCAGGCCGAAGTCGTGCGGATGCTCCAGCGTCCCGAAGACACGACCGTCCGGCAGATTTGCGCCACCACCGGCTGGCAGGCGCACACGGTGCGCGGCGCGTTCGCCGGGCATTCAAGAAAAAGCTGGGTCTGACGCTGGTTTCGGACAAACAGCCCGTCGGCGAGCGCGTGTACCGCATGGCCTGATTGATGATGCATCATTGCTACGGAGCGGGGGTGTCCGGCTTTTTCGCCTTGTCGCTCCCCCTCTCCGGCAATTGCAGGAATTGGACGAATAGCTCGCGCGCGTAGTGACGCGCAAAGCGATGCATCCGGTACAGGGCCAAACCAGTGCCGACCACCAAGCAAACGACCAAACGCCAGTCCGCCGATGCTTGCGTGGGCAAGAGGGCGAGCGCTACTAGCAGCCCGGCGGCCAGACCCCGGTTCAACCCATAGTTACCGTTGAAGGTGTCAACGCGACTGGTTCGTCCTGCGCCCGCAACTGCGGCGTAGATCTGGTGCGTGATCGCGTGCCAATCGCTCGCGCTGGATGATGCGATTTCGAAATTGGCCAGTCCTGGCTGCTTGCGAAGACGTTCTTCTACCTGCGAAATCTGCTGCGCAGCCAATAGCCGGGCGGGCTTGATGCGAAGCCAGTACGTGGGCATTCCGCCCCAGCACTTCCACCATACGGCCTCGATGAGGTTGCCGACGGCCTGCACGATGTGCCCGGCGGCATAGGCCAGCACAATGAAAATGCCCAGCCCGCCCACGCTTACATCCTTGACGAGCGTGGGGAGACCCCAGCCCGGGAACAGCAGCACCAGCGCCGCCATTGCAATTGCACCGGGTAGCAGGATGCCCGTGAATTCGTAGAATTCAAGCTGACGCATTGGTGTTCTTCAGTTGGTATTTCTCATTCAAATTACCGGAACCATCCGGATTCACTGTCAATGTGATGTTGCCGCACCACCGCGTTGACAAAACTCCATTACTAGAATACTGCCGATATTTGTTGCTGGCGTCGGTTTCAGGCTTTTTGCCAACGGAAACGATGGTGTATTGCGGAGCCATCGCCTTGACCGAGGGTCGGTGATAACCGCTGTCACGACCATGATGGCTGGCCTTAAGGACGTGACACTTCAAGTCATACTCATAGTGCGCGTAGATATCCTCCCATACTGCCTCGTCGGCGTCACCGCCGAGGATGATCTTGATGCCAGCGTAAGTCAGTCGCAGGACGTAGCTCATGCAGTTGGAATTGTCACCAGCATCACGGAGCAGTTGCGGTGTCGGAGCCAGAATTTCGATGCCATCCCCAATATCCATCGGCGAATCTCCTTCGCACCAGTATTTCCCGGTATGGCCGCGCATCAGGTTCATGACTTTCGTGCCGTTCTGCCCCGAGCGCAGCCGCTGGTACGCCGCCCAATCATCGCGGTCGGAATCGCGAAAGAAATCCGTGATGCATTTCGAGTGTTCGACATCCCAAATGTTGTTGATGCTGAACTGCCGATCCAGTACCGAGATGCCGCGCATGTGATCCATGTCCGGGTGCGTCTGGACATAGCGCCAGATCGATTTCCCGTGAAACCGCATCGTCAGAAAATCGATGGGATTGGTAAGTTCGATGCCGTACCCTGCCTGCTCCAGAAGCTGCCCGACGCTGTGATAGATGGCAGCCTGTCTCCCATCAACGCGATAACGCGACAACAGCTCTGCTTCCGTGAACGGGTCAAGCTCACTGCCGTTGTTGATGTCGATGACGGTGATGCGCCCAGAGGGATGCTCGATGACCGTGCAGTCACCGTGCCCCACGTTGAGAAAATGAACTTTCAGCATTGCCAGATCTCGCTATCTTTTGTTTATACAAACGTGCCCCCCGCCCCATCCCGTCTGGCGAAAGCGAATCCCACCGTGACGGCGTGTGGTAAGCACATGGCGTGTCACCCCATCGAAGAATGCGATGCCTTTCGCATGCTGCCGATACAAGTTCGCCGTTTTCTGTGTCTCATGAATAACTGCGCCATCGGAGAACACGACGACTTCAGGACTGCACCAATTGAAAACGTCGGCGCAGTAGCCATTTTCGCGCCCGTGATGTGACGCCACGAAGATGTTGACGCCAGCCAGCGCGGTGCGGAAGTTTGGCAACCGGAGCAGATTGAGCCAGCCAGCCTTCTCGATGTCGCCCGGGAAAATGATCCCTAAATCGTGATAACGCAGAATCGTGACCAAGCTCAGGTTGTTTTCATCGGTGAATTCCGGGTAGACGTTCCAAAAATACGAAATCTGGAGAGCACCGAAATCCTGCGGAGCGGGCAGGTCTTGCGTGTAATAGGTGCCTGCCATGTACGCCAAAGTGCGGATGCCCGGATCTATCCCGTTCTCTGCTTTCATGGCATACAACAGGTTCGGCCAAACGGATGGGTTGCGGCTGAGAACAGATACACCAATGTTGGTGAGCACGCCGGGCAAATCGCTGACGTGGTCGCGGTCGTAGTTGCTGACGATCAGGCGGTCGATGTACTGAATGCCACGCGCAGGCAGAGCCTGCGAGGGACGCCAGTTCGTCGACGTGTTGTGCCCGCAATCAACCAGAATCCTGCGATTGTTGTCCGCAGTGACCAAAGAGCATCCACCATGCTCAACGTCGAAGATTTCAATATCCATCGCCCGTCCTCCCGTTCAAGTCGCTTGCATCCGCCGCGCTTCCATTGTCTGCCACCCCGGCACATGCGCGCTCATCAGCGCCTTGAACACGCGCCCGTGGGTGGTGTAGCGCAGGTGCAGCAGTTCGTGGACGATCACGTAATCCTGAAAGCACGATTCCTGATCGAGCAGGTCGCTGGCCAGCGTGACTGTACCTGCCAAGGAACACGAACCCCATTTGCGGCGCATCGTCTGCACGCGCACCACGCGCGGGTTGACCTTGAGCTTCAGCGCCCAGGCCAGCGTGCGGCGGCGCAGGTCTTGCGCGGGATAGAGGGAGGATTTCATTCATCCGCCTCCACCAGAAGCATCTTGAACACCAGATCGACGGCGCGGGTGCGTTCTTCTGGCGGCAGGCCGAGCAAGGGCTTGTAGATGGCCGCGCGCAGTCGCCGTCGTTCGTCGGGGTTGACCGCGGCATTGGGGAAGCGGCCCAGCAGTTCCTCGATGTCCTTCGCCAGCGCCATTGCATCGAGGCTTGCGGCCTTCACCGCTGCATCCTCGCGCAGCACCCAGAACACGCCGAACGCGCGTGCCGACAGGCCGCTGTCGCGTGCCGCCTTCATCGCGGCTTCTTTCTCCGCCGCCAGCGCCGCCAATTGATCCATCGCGGCCAGGCCCGTGGTCTTGCGTTCCTCCAAATCCTTCAGGATGCGCTCGGCCCGGTCTTTCAGTGGCTGCAACACGGGCGCGGCGGCGGCGTCCTGGTCGATCTCCTGCTGCAAGCCGCGCACGAGGTTGAACACCTTGCCTTCGTCCGAACCCTTGTCGCCGCGCAACGATTGCAGGGTCGCCACGTCGAATGTCACGCTCTTGGTCAACCGTCCCAAGCCTTGCTGCTCGGCGCTTTCCTCGATCAGCCGCCGGGTCTTGTAGGCCAGATCGGCGACGAAGCCGACCTTCTCCGCATAGGCGTTGCGCACCGCCGCGTAAAGCTGGCTCAACTGCTTGTAGCTGGCGATGTGGTCGCGCAGTTCCGGCGTGGGCGAGAGGATTTCCCACAACGCTTCGATTTCCTTGTACGCCTCGAAGAAGGTCTTGCGCGCTTCCGGTGTCAGGAAGCGACCGAACACCAGCTTTTCCAGCCGCTCGTCCGGCGCACCCTCCGCATCGGCCTCAAGGTATTCCTGTTTCGCCTGCGCAATGCGTTGCAGAAAATCCTGCAACAGCACGTCCAAGTCCTCGATCACGCCGCCCACGTCGCTGGAGTCGAAGGTCAACGCCTTCTTCAATTCGCGCAGCACGCCGACGAAATCCAGCACCAGCCCGACGCGCTTGCGCACGCCGTTGGCATCCACATAAGGCCGGTTCACGCGCGCGATGGATTGCAGCAGCACATGGTCGCGCATCGGCTTGTCGAGGTAGAGGCAATACAGCAGCGGTGCGTCGTAGCCGGTGAGCAGCTTGTCGGTGACGATCAGAATCTTCGGATTTTCGGCGGGCTTCTTGAACATCAGCCGCGCCTGTTCCTCGGCCTCGTCGGAAAGCTGTAGCTTCGCCACCAGCGGGCGATCAATCGCATCCGCCGCGTTCTGCGTATAGACCGGCACCGTCCATTCCGGCGGCAGCAGCTTGTCCAGCGCCTGTTTGTACTTGGCGCAGGCTTCGCGGTTCACCGCCACGACAAACGCCTTGTAGCCCAGCGGTAGCACGTTTTCCTTAAAGTGTTCGGCGACGAAAGCCGCCACCTTCTCGATGCGCTCGTCGGCGGTGAGGAAGGTGCGCAGGCCCACGGCGCGGTCGAGCACCTTGTTGAGTTCCTCCACGTCGCTGACGCCTTCGCTTTCCGCCAGCGCGAAGAATTCCTTGTCCAGCCGTTCGGCAGGCACGGTCATTTCGCTGGGGGCCATCATGTGCTTGATGGGCAGCGTGGTTTCGTCGGTGATGCTTTCGGCAATCGAATACTTGTCGAGATAGCCGTGTTCGTCCTGCGTGCCGAAAATCTTGAACGTGCCTTCGCCCTGCGCGCTGCGCGAAATCGGCGTGCCAGTAAAGCCGATGATGGTGGACTTGGGCAATGCCGCCATCAGGTAGGTGCCCAAGTCTTTCGCCACCGAGCGGTGCGCCTCGTCGATGAACACATAGACGTTGTCACGCGTGCAACTGTCTTTCTTCACCTCGTCGAACTTGTGGATCATCGAGATGATGAGGCCGCGAAAATCCGCGTCCAGCAGGGCTTGCAGTTCGGCCTTGTTGCTGGCGCGCTTGACCGCGATGTCCTGCGCCTGCATCTCGCCCAGCAGGCGCTCGACCCAGCCCTTCAACTGGCCTTCGAGTTCGGTACGGTCCACCACCAGCAGCACGGTGGCATTCTTGAAACGCGCCTTGTCTTCCAGAATCTGCCGCGCGGCGGTGAGCAGGGTGAAGGTCTTGCCCGAACCCTGTGTATGCCAGACCAGCCCGCGCGTCTTGGCCGGGTCGGCGCAGCGTGCAAGGATGGCGTCGATGGCACGGCGCTGGTGCTGGCGCAGCACGGATTTGCGCGTTTCGCCGTCCTGCACGTAGAACAGAATCCAGTGCTGCAAGGTGCGCAGGAACTCGGTCGGCTCAAAGAAGGCCTGCACCGCGAAGCGGTAACTTTCCTCCGGGGCCTGCTTCCAGCGCGCCATGTCGCGGCGGGTGGCGTTCCAGGTCACGCCGTACCAGTAATCGAGCAGATGGGTGACGTTGAACAACTGCGCAGTCGCCAGCAGTTCCGGTGTTTCCATTTCGTAGCGGCGCAGTTGCTTGATAGCGCGCTCGATGGCGTCGCCGTCCTTCGGATTCTTGTGCTCGACGATGACCACCGGCACGCCGTTGACCACGAACATCACGTCGGCGCGGTTGCCCTTGGGCCGCGCGGGCGGTTTGATCTTCCATTCCCAAGTGACGTGGAAGGCGTTTTCCGCCGGGTGATCGAAGTCGATCAGCGTCACCGCTCGGTGGCGCTTTTCCGCCTCGTCGTACCACTGGCGTTCGCCGCGCAGCCAGCCCAGCAGTTCGCGGTTGCCTTCGATGCCGGGCGGCAGCGCGTCCAGCGTTTCCACGATGGAGCGGATGGCATCCGCCGTCAGCCACGGGTTGAAGGCCGCGAGCTTGGCTTCCAGCACGTCGCGGAAGAACGTGCCCGCATCGCCGCCGCGCTTGGCGCGGGCATCGTCGGGCGTGATGGTCGTCCAGCCGATTTCCGCCGCGTGGCGCACCATCGGGAACTGCACGGTGCCCGCTTCGCTGATTTTCAGGGGTTTGCTCATGCCGCTCACTCCCCTTTCTTCTTGCGCGTCTGTCGCGGCTTGGCGGATTCCAGCAGTTTGGCTGCCGACTCCAACGCGCGGATGTTCTCCACCGAGCCGCTGCTTTCCTTTTCCGCGCGGCGGCGTTCGGCAAATTTCTCGAATTCGGCATGGGCGATGGCGTCGGCCTCCTTGCGCGTTCGCTTGCCCGCGTCGGGCAATACCTTGCGGTCGTTGAAGCGCAGAAAGTCGTCCAGCCGGGTTTCCCAATCGGCCATGAACACCTGTTTGCGGCGTTCGGCCTGATCCTCGGCGAAATCCAGCCACATGGTGACGATGCGGTTCAACTCGCGGATTTCGCTTTCCTGCAAGTAGTTCTTGGCGATGGTCACGTCGCTCTTGCGCACTTCCTCGCCCGCCCAGGTGCTCAGGCCCGCATTCGGCAGCAGATGATTGATGCGACTGGCGACAATCTCCGGCGCGGTCAGGCCGGTGACGGCGTAGTGCAGTTTGTTCTGCATCACCTGGAAGAAGCGCGTGGTTTCCGGCAGCGAGGGCTGGTAATCCGCCGCCAGCGTGAACACCTCGCGCACGCGCAGATACATGCGGCGCTCGCTGGCGCGGATGTCGCGCACCCGCTCCAGCAGTTCGGCGAAATGGTCGGGCGCGCTGGAGCCAGCCACCGGCGGGTTCTTCAGGCGCTTGTCGTCCAGCGCGAAACCCTTGACGATGTATTCGCGCAGCACCTGGGTGGCCCAGATGCGGAAGTGCGTCGCCAGCACCGAGTTCACGCGGTAGCCCACGGCAATCACCGCGTCCAGGCTGTAGAAGCGCGTGGCGTAGGCCTTGCCGTCGGCGGCAGTGCTTTCCAAAATGGAAACAACTGCCGCCTCGGCCAGTTCCCCAGTCTCGAAGATGTTCTTCAGGTGCTTGCTGACGGCCGGAGCTTGCACGCCGAACAACTCGGCCATCTGCTTCTGGGTCAGCCACAGGGTATCCACCGCCAAGCGGGCCTGCACGCACAGGCGGCCATCCTTGCCGGGGTAGATGACCAGTTCGCCCGGCGCGTCGGGTGCGGGCTTGCCTTCCTGCTTCATGCGGTGGCCTCCGTAGCTTGCGTCGGAGTCAGCGCCGACAGGTCGAGGTCGGCGACGCGGATGGCGCCGGTCATCAGCTTGTGCAGCAGGGACTTGAAGAGTTCTTCCAGCACCGCGCGCTTTTGCCGGTGCAGGGCGATCTTGCGGTCGAGGGTGTCGAGGATGGCGGCAATCTCCGTCTGTTCATCGGGATTCGTCGAGGTGAACAGCATGAGCTTCTCGAATGTGCCTTTGCTCAGAATTGGAACTGGACTGGGTGAAGCCGCATTGCGCACGATGTCCGCGCGGTAAGTGAGTAAGTGCGAAAGGTAGTTCGGGTCATAGCCCACGCCCGGAACGATGGCGTTGATTTGTTGATTGGTGGCACTGGATACCACCGTGGTGCGCCCGACCTTGCCGATGGTCGAGCCAATGCACACCACGCAGGTTGTCCCTGCGGGAAGCGCCCGCGAAACTGCCAATCCCGAATCGGTGATGTGCTTCTGGGTTGACGCAATCGGGAACCCGTGGTCTATGTCGCCCGGCGAGATGAAAGGAATCGTTCCATCGTCGTAGTAGTCGCGATCTTTCGTCGGCGGCGTCGTGCCTGTGACGATTTCACCCAATTCGGCAAAAACAACCTCGACCCAACTCTCCGGCACCAGCCCGATTTCGGTTTCCTTCTGCGCCTCGCCGCGCAGGCCGCGCGTGAACAGTTCGCGCATGGCGGCGCGTTTTAGTTCTTGCAGGTTATCGAGCACCGCCGCCTGTTGTTGCAGCGCCGATTCTGTCTTGCGAAGAACACCAGCAGCCGCTTTCTGCTCGGCTTCATCCAGCGGGTAGGACATTTCCTTTTCCTTCAGGACGGTGAAGTGCCGGTTGTAGCCCCGCGCGGGCAGGTCGATGGCGCGGCAAGCGTAGAAGAAGAACAGCGGGTCGATGTCCGCCTTGGGCCGCAACAGTTGCGTGCCGTCCGCGCCGCGTGCAAACGGCAGGTCGAGAAACTTGAAGGCGCGCGTGTGGTCGCCGAATACGACCAGCGGCAAGGGCGCGTCAATGACGGCGCTTTCGTCATCCGTCCAGCCTGCGATTTGTTCTTGTCCCTGGTCGATGACGGGGAAACGACCGGACGGTTTGTAATCGCGCGCCTGAACCTTGCTCTTGCCCGCAGCGGAAACAGGAACAAGGCAATCGGCGACAGCGGCGCTGGCCCATGCTTCGCTCATCATGCGTCCTCCGTCTTGGACAGCGGGCGCAGCAGTTTCAGCAAATCAGTCGTCAAACCAAGGTCTTGGGCATTGAGTTGTTCGAGTTGCTGAATCAGCGTTGGAATCGAACCAACCTCCGCGCTGCCGTTCTGCCCGACCCATTTGCTCGGACTCAGGTTGTAATCCGCCTCCTCCGCCTGCTGCGTCGTGATGACCGCGACTTCACCCTCCACCGCCTCGCCCTTCAAGTACATCGCCGCCAGCGGCTTGATGTCTTCCTCCGGCAGATAGTTCTTCGGCCTGCCCTTGCGGAAGTGCTTGCTGGCATTGAGCAGCGTGATCTTGCCCTTGCGTGCCGTGGACTTGCGCTTGTTCAGCACCACGATCACGCCCGCCGCCGTGGTGTTGTAGAACAGGTTTTCCGGCAGCAGGATCACGCCGTCGATGGTGTCCTTGTCCACGAACCACTTGCGGATGTTGCGTTCCTTGTCCTCGTTCTTGCTGCCGGAGCCGCGCGTCACCGCGCCGGTGTCCAGCACCACCGCCGCGCGGCCATCGGCGGCAAGACAGGCCAGCGTGTGCTGCAACCAGGCCCAATCGCCCTTGCCACTGGTGACACCGCCTGCGGTGCGGAAGCGGTCGAACGGGTCGTTGGCGAACAGGTCGGGGGCGAAGGGCTGGTTCCACATCGGGTTGGCCACCACCACGTCGTGCCTGCGCAGCTTGCCGTTGGCCTCGCGAAACTTGGGGTTGATCATGGTGTCGCCGCGCGCCAGCGTGACTTCCATGTCGTGGATGATGGCGTTCATCTGCGCCACGGCGTAGCTTTCGGCCTGCAATTCCTGGCCGCTGAGTTGCAGCGGCACGCGGCTGGTGGGGTCGAGTTCGCGCGCGACCAGTTGCAGCTTGATGAGCAGGCCCGCCGAGCCGCAGGCGTAGTCGTGGCAGGTTTCGCCGGGGCGCGGGCGCAGGATGTGCGCCATCAGGAAACCCACTTCGGTTGGCGTGAAGAACTCGCCCGCGCTCTGGCCGGAGCCTTCGGCGAACTTGCGCAGCAGGTATTCGTAGGCGCGGCCCAGGAAGTCGGGCTGCACGTCGGCCAGGCCCAGGCGATAGCGCGGGTCGGAGAAGGTTTCGACCACGCCGCGCAGCTTGGCGGGGTTGATGTCGCGCTCGCCGTTGCGTTCGGCGGCGAAGTCCACCATGTCGATGACGCTGGCAAGCGTAGGGCTGTGTTTGACCACGGCGCGCACGGCGCGGGTGAGGTGGTCGCCGATGTCGCGCGGGGCGGTACTGCGGCCTTGCGCGTCCAGCGGCCATTCGTAGGTTTCGCGCCCGCTGAGGACGGCCCAGCGGGCTTCGGGCGGCAGGTAGAAGCGCAGCAGACCGTGGTCGAATTCGGTGATTTCCAGCGCCGTGGCGCGGTCGCCATACGCCTCGGCTAGCCGCGCGATTTCGTCGTCGAACACGTCCGAGAGGCGCTTCAGGAACAGCAGCGGCAGCAGGTAGTCCTTGAACTTGGCGGCGTCCTTCTCGCCCCGGATGGAGCAGGCGGCGTCCCAGAGCATCTGTTCCATCGGCTTGGTGGTGGGCGCATCGGAACCGGCGCGACGGGCGCGGCGCGGCGCGATGGGGGCGGTTTCGGCATCGCTGCCTGCGTCGCCCGCACCTTCCCCGGTGCCCGCCTCGCGCACCAGTGCGGCGATGGCTTCGGCCTGCGCCCGCTGCGGCCTGGATTGCCCGCCTTCCCAGCGGTTGACGGTGGCGAAGGAGACGCCCAGCCGTTCGGCCAGCTGTTCCTGCGTGAGGGCGAGCTTGGCGCGGAGAGTGCGCAGGGTGGTGGACAGATCGGCTTTGTTTGTCATGTTTGCAATGTATGCAATATCGCAAACATTGTCAATCGCTCTACCGAAGCCGGTTTGCCCTGTCATCAAGCGTGCATGGGTCAAGTGCTCATCGGGAAACCGATTCCTACACTCCGAAACGAACTCTGTCGTTTCAGTGAGGATGCCGTATTCCTCCATGTCGGAAATCGCTACCCACGGAACCTGATTGGCACCTTTCGCCCAATACGCAGGATTCGCGCGGGCAGGCGTGCGTCCCGTCGCGTAGCGCGCGCTGACTGAAAGGCTCAACCGTCCAACTTTCCGGCAACTCCATCATTTGCCCACTCCAGAAAGCAGTTGATAGAGGGCCTTGTTCACTTCGGACGCCAGCGCGTCCAGTTTCACCAGCTCTGCAATCAGTCGCGGCAGGTCGCGGTGCTCAGCATCGTCCGCCTGCCCCACCCACCGGCTCGGACTAAGGCTGCCGAGGCCCCACGAGCGTTTCGCCTGCGCTACTTTCTGCTGGACGAGCCGTTGGCCGAGGTCGGCGGCCATGACCGGGGCCTGGGGCCGGTTCCCCATTCCATTCC
>Ga0081606_1000310_pt1 | contig 22658 bp, 23 predicted proteins | sample EareggfetidaYelm_FD_71127 | JGI IMG/M metagenome (GOLD analysis project Ga0081606, IMG submission 71127) | Earthworm egg capsule microbial community from the University of Washington, USA - E. fetida Yelm (SPADES assembly) (version 2) | ecosystem: Host-associated > Annelida > Reproductive system... | reverse complement strand
CAGCCGGAGTGGCTCTCGCACGTGAACGCGAACGTGTTGAAGGTGAAGCTGGCGATGGCCATCATTGGCATCTCGTCGATTCACTTGCTCAAGACTTTCATCGGCGTGGCCGACATCGGTGTTCCCGGTGGTGGCACGATCGGGCCGGACCGCTATACCAGCGAGGGCGTGATGTGGCAGGTGATCATCCACTGCGTCTTTATCCTGTCGGCAGTGGCCCTGGCTGCAATCGATCGGATGTCGAAGAAGTAGTCGCTGGCCTCGGCCAGCGGCAGCGCAAAACAGCGTCACCATGGGATGTCCGGGTCGCACCGTTTGCTCGGAATGTCCGGGTCGCACCGTGTGCTTTCCGTTCACTCGATGGCACTCGACGGTCTCCATGACTACGCGGCATCACGGTTACGCAGGTTCACGTAGTAGCCGAGCACGGTAAAAACGGTGCTGTAAGCGGCAAGGCGGCACGACCCCTCGCGCCTGCTTCCACCTCGAACTCTCTTGTTTCACAACCCGCCTTCAAGGTGGAAGCGCAACACGTGGTGGTGTTCATGTTCACTGGGTCAAGGGTTGCGCTTCTACGGGTATACATGATGGTCATGTGTCGTGAGGTTGAGCGGGTCCAGGGGGGGCGTCCTGGTTAGACTCGAGACGGGGTTGTCCGGGTGTGTGAGTTGCGGCGCCGGGACTGGCTGCTGGGGCAGGAGAACGGGGTCTTTAGGAAGGCGGTGGTGTGTCTGTTGCAAGCGAACCTGGGTGGCGTCCTTCTTGTTGGTGGAGTTTCTCAGCACCGTGCGGGTTCAGCTTCTGTGATTATGCTGCAGTGAGTTCTGGGATCGTGACCTTCTCTTCGGTGGCGTTGAGGAGCCTCATGGAGTGCTCGCTGAAGTAGCGTTGGTTGGCGCTGTCCTATTCGTTGTGTTGCTTGATCAGGACGTGCTCGGCGAGGTGCAGCAGCGCGGTGGGGTTGGGGAATGTGCCGACGAGGTCGGTGTGATGCTTTATCTTCTTGTTGACCCGTTCGAGGGGGTTTGTGGACCAGATCTGCCGCCAGTGCGCGTAGGGGAACGCCGCGAACGCGAGTAGGTCGTCGCGGGCGGACTCGAGCATCTCGGCGATCTTCGGGTGGGAGCGGGTGAGTATCTTCACGACCTCGTCGAATTGAGCGTGAATATGCTTCTTGTCGGGTTGCGCGAAGATCGTGCGGATGATCGATGCGGGCATCGGACCGGCGCTCTTCTGCAGGTTCGAGAGCACGTTCCTCATGAAATGGACTCGACATCTCTGCCAGCTGGAGCCGACGAACACGGTCTTGATCGCGGCGATCAGCCCGCTGTGAGCGTGGCGAGATGATGAGCTTCACCCCGTCCAGTCCGCGAGCCTTCAACGACCGCAGGAAGGTGGTCCAGAACGGCTGCGATTCGGTCTCGCCGACCTCGAAGCCGAGGACTTCGCTTCTTCCGGTCTGCGGCGACGCCGACCACGACCGCCTGGGACACCACCGGGCGGCCGATCCGGGCTTTGCAATAGGTCGCGTCGAGGAACACGTACGGGTAGGTCGCATCGGCCAGCGGGCGGTCCCGGAACGCGGCGAGGTCCTCATCGAGGTTCGCGCAGATCCGCGACGCCTCCGACGTCGAGATCCCCGTGTCCGCGCCCAGCGCCTTCACCAGATCATCGAGCTTCCGGGTCCAGACGCCGTGCACGTACGCCTCCATCACCACCGCGAACAGCGCCTGATAGAACGTTTCGGTCGCCGTCCGGATCCGGTCGGTGACCTCGGTGAGTTTCAGTTCCCCGAGGAGCTCAAGAAGGACAGACTGGTCTAGAGCCATCGTGCGTATGTATCTTCCTGTGAGTGACTTTGATCGGCACCCACTGACCATCACACGATGGCTCACCACGACAACGACGTGACACCCGAGCCGAAAAACCACACCAACTCCTGGGACGCCACCCGGGTCCGGGAACTCGATCTGAGACCTGCCCCCGAATCATCCGGGGGTGCCCACCCTGCCCGGAGCCTGTCTATCACCCACCCCATCATCCGATCCTGCACAAACACCCACGGCCGGTGGGAGTTCAACGCTCGCTTACGATACCGGCGCTCCGTCCGTTCCGCCCGGTACTGCGTTGTGGTCACTGGACCAGATATGTAACCGAACATCCCGGAACGGACGATATGACTCATCATTCATTCCGCGGCATCCATCTGTTCGAGACGTGTCTCTTGCGACACCATGGACACAGACCGACCCAACACCGCAGCGACCTGCCGAACAGACCACCCCGCACCATTCTCGATCTGAATCCGCTCAACCCAACAACACATGACCGCCATGTATACCCATAGAAGCGCAACCCTTGACTCAGTGAACACGAACACCACCACGTGTTGCGCTTCCACCTTGAAGCACGGATCTTGTTTCAAAACCAACACGGCGATATGGTCTCAGATTAGGATCCACTACCGCAGTCGTGTGGAGCCGACATCCGCCGCAACACTGGGAAAGATCATGAGGAGATGCCGATGGAGGGCAGAAGCAAGCGGGCGTTTCTCGCCGCCACTGTGGTCGCACTGTTGATTGCCGGAGGCATGGTCGTCGGCACGCCAGCATTCGCGAACACAGGACTTGAGGAGGAAGCGTCGGTTCAGGTATGGCAGATTGATCGCGTCGACCAGCTCAAAAATTGGTCGGGACGCAGCGCAGCGCCGAAATCGATGCGATTATGAACTCCGGCGACCCCGCAGAGGTCCTGATCGATTCCGATACCGGAGAAGTACTCTCTGCGATGAGCACAGCCATCACGCCATCGCTCTCTCCATGGTTAGGCCAGGATGCTCCACCGGCAGTCTGTGCATGAAGAACACAAGCAACACTCCATTCGGATACACGGGCACAGGGTCACTCTCCGCAACCTGGGCCGGCATCAAGTGCATCGCCGCAGGCAACGTCTGGAGCATGTTCACCTACAACGGCATCAAGACGACACTGAACTCCAACGTCTCAGCCAACCTCACCAGCGTGCTCAACGTGACGCGCATATCTCGAGGCGTTGCATAACCCCACCACGCAAGGCGAGCGCTGGTTCAGGTGATTTTCAGACAGGAACTCTCGTGTGTATCATTACATGTGTGGCGACGGCGAAGGCAGGCGCTTTCAGACGGGGGATTCCCCCTCGTTTGTCCTTGAAATGATCGTTCGTCACAGGGTGACGGCTTGATGAATGGAGAGAAGACATGAAGAAGAAGTTGTGGTCAGTTCTTGCCGGTGGAGTGGTTGCGGCGGGACTTGCGTTCGGGGTGGCAGCGCCAGCGTCGGCGTTCCCGATCTATGAAGATTCCAACTATCGCGGCTACGCCTACCAGGCAATTTGGGCGCGGAAGGATGGTCTCGGCACGATCAACCGGAAAGGTTCGTCGATGAGGGCTCCGGCGGGGGGGAAGACCTTCTACGAAGGTCTCGGTTATGTTGGCCGCTCGGTCCACCTCCGAGGCAATGTCCCGTGTCTGTCGAATATCAGGACCGGGCTGGGATGGTTTCAGACCTGGAACGATCGAATCCAGAGCTACAACTAGGGATTGACGGCTCTTGATGTGCTGGAGACTGCGGTTCTTTGTTTCCAGTGCATCGGGACTCTTCGTGATGAGTGCGGGAGGGGTAGGCGGGTGGGCGAAGTGACAGGTCGGCACCAGCGTCGTAGTGGGAAGTTTCTGTGGGGCGTGGTCGGCGTTCTCGTCGCTGTTGTGGGCCTGAGCGGGTGCGGGGTTGGTGCCCCCGGGCCGGATGATTCTGTCCGCGCGCGTCTGGATCCGGTGAGTGGTGAGATCGTGATGCCGATGGATGAATACGCGTTCTATGGTCGCCATGCCGACAGGCGCACCTTTACTGCTGCCGTCGAAGCGGTGGTCGGCGAGTGCATGGAGGCCAAGGGGTTTACCTACGCGGTTGCCCAGGTGCAGGCCGACCCGTCGACTGACCTTGATGACCGGACCTTCGGGATCTGGGAAGAGCAGCGCGCAGCGCGGTACGGGTGGGGTCACGCGGTCTCGCCTCTGTCTGCTGCACTAGAAAAGGCACGGGTGGTGGGTGGCGCGAATTGGATCGCAGCTTATGACGCCTGCGCTGAAACAGACGCGTCCGTCTTGAAGACCATGGAGGCCGTCACTCCGCCGCAGGATGAGTATCTCAACAGCCTCGTCTCGCGATTGGAGAGCGAGGCCTTGAGCAATGCGCGGAAGGATGGACAGTGGCGGGAGGCACGTGAGCCGTGGGTGAAGTGTCTGGCTGAGGCGGGGCTCACTGCCGAAGAAGGTGAGAGCTACGCCTCGAAGCAGTCCAGCGCACTGCTAGGTGCGGGCAAAGCAGGGAACACTGAAGAGGGAATCCGTCTGGCCTCGATCGAGGCGCGATGCAACACCACAACTCGTCTGACACAGAGGCTTGCAGACCTCGAAGCGGCCTACCAACAGCCGCTGATCGCCGCGAACCAGGCAGCGTTAAACAAGGAGAAAGAGCGTAAGCAAGAGTTTCTCTTAGCTGCGCGCGATTACATCAACACCCATGGCTGACCGCCACTTGGCAGACGATGACGAATCCAGTGTCGCAGACCGGGAACCGTCGGAGCACTCGCGTGGACGGTTGCGGCGCATCGAGCACCCCATTAGAGCCGTCGTGTGGGCAGTGGTTTTGGTCGCAGCGATCACGGCTTCGTTTCTCACCGGTCGGCTGGTGCAGGTCCCAGACCGGGATCAACTCGCGCAGGCGCAGCGGCCGATTCAGGTCACCGCGCAGGTGGAAGAGCGTGTTGTCGACGCGCGTACCGTGATGGTGGGACGCGTCGTCGCCGGGCGCACACAGATGCTCAACATGAATTCGTTGCCTGAACCCGCGGTGGTGACAAGGCAGGCGGTCAAAGTTGGGGACATAATCAGGCCAGGAAGCCTCATCGGTGCCATCTCGGGGAAACCTGTATTTGCGCTGTCGGCCCCGTTGGGGCTTTATCGTGATCTGTACACCCACGATAGCGGCGATGACGTATCCTCCCTCCAGCAAGCACTGCGGGGTATTGGTGCCGATGTTGATGTCACTGGCCGGGTGAATTGGAAGACCACCGCGGCCATCACAAAACTCTTCGTGGGCAAAGGCTTCCCTGCACCGACACGTGCCACCGTGGGAGCCGGGAAATCCTCGCCCTCAGGCACCGGAGAGGAGAGTGCCGCATCCTCTCACCCAGCAGACAAGCCCAATGCTCAAGACGATCCAGCCATTCCTTACACCAGTTTCGTCCCTCTGCCGGTAGCTGAGGCAACCGTCACTCAGTCCCTCCCAGTCGGTGCCGTGGTGGCAAAAGATACCCCCTTGGTGACCGTGCAGATCAGTGCGAACACTGTCTCGTTCCGGGCCGACGCGGTCCTTGCTGCGAAACTCTCCGAAGGGCAGGGAGTGAGCATTCAGGCTGATACTCAGCAGTTCGCGGGAACGATCGCGGCGATCAGCGAATTCACTGAGGCCTCCGAAGGCAAGATTCCTGGTCGTGACATCACCGTCACTTCATCCGACCCCAAATTCGCTGAACTCAAAGCCGGGCTCAGCGTCACCGTGCTTCCGCAAGCTCCGCACGAGAAGTCCCTCGCTGTGCCCACGGTCGCAATCCGGCAAGACTCCGAAGGGAACTACCTCCTCATTCCCGGTGCCACCGGTGCAGACACGAAACAGCCCACGTCTCAACGTATTCCCGTAACAATCAACTACTCAGGTAACGGGTGGACCGCGATCTCGAGCGACCTGCTCAAGCCTGGTGCCGAGGTGATTCTGCGTTGACTGACCCTCTCGTACTCGACCCGGCGCACCGGCCGGCGGCTCTTGAGTTGGAGGGGATCACCAGGATCTTCGACGGTGACTCCTCAACCGGTATTAAGGATGTCGACCTGACGATACAGCAGGGCGAGTTCGTGGCGATCGTCGGCCCGTCCGGCGCGGGGAAAAGCACTCTGTTGAACATCCTCGGGCTGCTGGACACCCCCACGGACGGTACGTACCGTGTCTTCGGCGAGGATGTCACCGCGCTCCGAGAAAAAGAACGAGACCGTCTCCGATCCCAAGTGTTCGGATTCGTCTTCCAGCAATCTTTCGTCCTCGGAGACATCTCAGCCCTGCGCAATGCGAGCCTCGGGTTGCGCACCCAACATGTCCCGCTCGTCGAACGCAGCAGTCGGGCAATGGATGCCCTCATCCGACTCGGGGTGGACGCCAGAGCGCACGCCCCCGGCCATGTCCTTTCCGGCGGTGAACAACAACGCCTTGCGATCGCGCGTGCCATCGCCACCCGCCCCCGTGTCATTCTCGCCGACGAACCCACAGGAAACCTCGACCAGGCCAACAGTACGACCGTCTTGGATTACCTTCGCGAGCTCAACGCCACCGGGGTGACCGTCATCCTCATCACCCATGACGAAGCCATCGCCGCGTCCGCGGAGCGGCACATTCGCGTCATTGACGGCACCATCGCTACACCGATAACCGCACTCTGCCCACCGTTCGCGCCGCCGGGTACACCGGCGGCGTCAGCCTCTGAAGCTCCGCACTCCGCCAGCACGATTCGTCACAGGCTTACCGCGCTCGGTGACGATATCAGCGAAGCCGTGAACGTCGTCACCACACGACTGGGTCGCACCCTGTTCCTCATGCTCGCATTCGCGCTCGGTGTTGGTGGGCTCGTCGCCTCCCTCGGAGTCAGCGAGAGCGCCTCTGCGCAAGTCTCTCAGCGGCTCAGCGCGGCAGCCCTCGATGAAGTGCGCGTCACCGTACCCGGCGGTGCCGCTCTCCTGAGTGACAACAACAACCGCCTGGCCAGTTGGGTGGACTCAACAGCTTCCCTGCCACACGTCGTCGGCGTAGGGCACGTGTCACGGGCACCCGGGAGTTCCTCAGCGATCAAGGGCCTCACCCCCACAGAACCGGAGAGAGATTCGTCACTGACTCTCATGTCGGCGTCGTCGGACTACCTGACTCTTACAGGAGCCACACCTGAAGGTCCCGACACCTTCGCGCTTCTCGACAACCCGTCAATGCGCGGCATTGCTATCGTTGGCTACGACGCGGCCGCAGCGCTCGAGCTTCCTCCTCCCGGGCCGGGTTCCCAACTCTGGGTCAACGGCCGCACTGTCGATGTCGTCGGCTTCCTCAACGCCGGGCCACGACAGAACGAGCTCACCAACGCCGTTATCGTCTCACCCGACGTCCTCCACGGGTTAACAGATATCACGACGACGCTGCTCATTCGCACAGAAATCGGATACCCCGCTGCCGTTTCAGAAGCACTCCCCTACCAACTCGATCCCGCGAACCCAGGACAGTTCGAGATCGAGACCGTAGCCGACCTACGCAACCTCCGCTACGGCGTCGCCTCCGACCTCGGCAATCTCATCGCAATCATCTCCATTATTCTGCTTACTCTGGCCACCGTCAGTGCAGCCACAACCATGTATCTTTCCGTGCAAGCCAGAGCACACGAAATCGCCCTACGCAGAGCCATTGGCGCCAGCAGAACAGCAGTCGGACGACTCTTCATCTTTGAAGGTCTCACCATCGGTCTCATCGGCGGAGTCACCGGAGCAGCCGTTGGAACCGCAGTTACACTCCTCATCGCCGCGAACCAGGGCTGGACCCCCGTCCTTGAACCCTGGCTCCCTCCCATCGGTCTAGGACTCGGACTCCTGACAGGATTCGCCGCGTCCCTCGTGCCCGCCTGGACGGCAAGCCGCCAGAACCCAGCCCTAGCACTCCGAGCCCGATAGACCCGAACTTGCGCACCTCGCACGAGCATAAGAACCGCGCCCACCCACACTCCAGAAAACAGCTGTGCTCGTCATGATGTTCACGGCTTTGATGCAGCGTCACACAATAGGCACCGTGGCTTGTGAGAGTAGAAGTGCTGCACTTTTTTGGTTGTGTGCGACTATTGGGGGCCTATGAGAGTAGGTTTTGGGCTTTCTGTTTGAGGTTGTCGTGGAGTGTGTTTCCGCAGCACAGTGAGCTTATGTTTCGCCCGGTGTCCGAGTTCTCGCTCGGCCAGGCAGAAAGAGTAGACGCTATAAAACCTTCCTTCCACCAAGAAAATCAACTGTCAATGACCCTTACCAGTTTTATATCAATGACCCCTACCGGTTTTAGGTGGAGCCAGTGCTGCGGTGATCGGGCAACGCTGCCATCGCTCACGTGTGGTCTGGAGTAGATTCGTCTTCGCTGCGGATGCGCGCCGGGTCATCCAAAAGATTCTCAAACACTAACTCGGCGGCACCGATGAGCAGGAGATTGGAACCGAGACCAGACGGCCGAATTTCCACCCCGGCGTACGCGGCTGGGAGTGCCCGAGCTGCGACTGCGTTCGGTAGATAGTCGGGCAACATTGCGTGCAACGAGGCGAGGAATCCACCGAGCACGATCAGTTTTGGGTTAACAATGTTGATGACATTGCCGAGCACGATCGCGAGGTAGTCGAGCTGACGCTCAACGGTTTTTCGAACTCGTTGTGAGGTGGCGGCTAACAACGCCTGCTCTAGTTCATCGGGGCCTGCATCTGTGATTCCCAACGCATCCAGGAGTGCTGAGCGAGTGGCATCAGCTTCGAGGGTGCCGCAGATGCCGGCGCTGTCGGTCTTCTCGCTGTTGCTCGACTTCACGTGGCCAAATGCGGCGGCGTAGCCCGAGAAGCCACTCACCGCCATCCCCCCCGAGATGATGCCACCGCTGATGCCGTGGCCCCAACCGTTGATGTAGATCAGGTCTTTGACCTCGGCACCGGCACCGAAGTTTCGCTCAGCGAGCGATCCGAGCCGACCATCATTGTCTGCGAGAACCGGATACCCGGTTGCCTGTGTGAGCATGTCAACGATCGGTTCTCGCGCCCAGCCGAGGTGCGGGGCCAGGGTCACACTGCCGTCGGGGGAGTGGACAGCACCGGGGATCGCGACTCCGATCCCGATGACCCGGTAGTCGCGTTCCAGTTCTGCGCGCATGCCGTCAATGAACGCCGTCGCGAGGTTGACTGCTTCCGCTGCGCTGGAGGACTGTTGAATTGCGTATCGAACCCGTCGGGTCACTTTACCGCCGAGCGACACAATTCCGATCGTGACGGCATCGACTTCTGGGTTGATTGCAATGGCAATGACCCGCTCATTGGGGGCGACAACCCGGCTGGGACGACCAACATGATCGTTCCGATTCGGGATGATTTCCTCGACGAGACCAAGGTCAATCAGTTCCTTGGAAAGAGCGCCGATTGTGGATTTGTTGAGTCCGGTAAGAATCGCCAGATTGGAGCGTGTGATGGGGCCGCTGAAGTGAACCATCCGCAGGATCGTGGACAGGTTGTGGCGGCGCATCTCTTCGTGGGTGCTGCCCTGCACGTTCTCGGGTCGCACGATGGGGTGTTGGCGTGGCACAGTCCTGCTTTCGGTACGCGGGTGTGCGCGCACGGTCTTGGGGCGCACCCGGAGTCGGCGCGAGTGATGGTTATCGAGTGCTGAAAGCCGCGTCGAACGCAACACCGGGAGCTTCGAGTGCATACTGACGAACGAAGGCAAGTCCCTCGGGTGCACCAAGCAGCCGATCCATCCCGGCATCTTCCCACTCAATCGAGAGTGGTCCATCGTACCCAATTGTATTGAGCATTCGGAAGCTGTTTTCCCAGGGCACGTCGCCGTGCCCGGTGGAGACAAAGTCCCAACCGCGGCGCGGATCAGCCCATGCCAGGAGCGAACTCAGTCGCCCGTTGCGCCCGTTGTCGAGCCGCTTTTTGGTGTCTTTACAGTGCACATGGATGATTCGATCCTTGAAGTCCCACAGGAACCCGACCGGGTCGAGGTCTTGCCAGATGAAGTGGCTCGGGTCCCAGTTCAGGCAGAACGCCTTCCGATGCCCGATAGCCTCGAGCGTCCGGACGGTAGTCCAATAGTCAAACGCGATTTCGGAGGGGTGAACCTCGTGCGCGAACCGTACGCCAACCTCGTCAAAGACATCAAGGATTGGGTTCCAACGGTCGGCGAAGTCTTGGTATCCGGCGTCAATGAGCGCTTGTGATGCTGGCGGGAACATGGCGATGTACTTCCAGATTGCCGAGCCGGTAAAACCCGTCACGATTTTTACACCGAGCTGTGCGGCCATCCGTGCGGTATTTTTCATTTCTTCGGCGGCGCGCTGGTGGATGCCTTCTGGGTCGCCGTCACCCCAAATAGCGTCTGGCAGGATGTCGCGGTGGCGAGCATCCAGTGGGTCGTCGCAGACCGCCTGGCCTTTCAGGTGGTTAGCGATCGCGTACACCCTGAGGTTGTATTTGGACAGAATGGCGAGGCGGTCGGCCACATATTCTGGGTCATTCCACCGCCAGGGGTCGAGGTGATCACCCCAGCACGCGATTTCGAGTCCGTCATACCCCCACCCGGCGGCGAGGCGCGCAACCTCTTCGAAGGGTAGGTCCGCCCATTGGCCGGTGAAGAGAGTGATGGGTCGTGGCACTGTGTACTCCGTTCGTTGTTCTGCTGACTTGTGCGGTTATGCGGGTTGGTCTGCGGGCTTGCAGGTGGTGTGGGGTGGGTGGATCGGTTGCAACCGACTACCCGGTTCGTGTCGGGCTGCACCGGGAGGTCGAAGAACCGTGACACACTCACCACGCGTGAGGATGAAGCGAGATCAGCCGATACGACGCGGGGTCGGTGCAGACACACTCGCCACGCGTGAGAATAGAAGCTGTCCCCATAAATCTGTTCCCGGCGCTCGGTCGCGCCCATAAATCCGCGCTCAACCATGGTGACCCGCGTTGCTTGCTGTAGTTGTGACACCTTTCATCCCCTCGGGTTTTCGCTGAACCGCGACCGCGCGGGACGGCCAGGAACCGAAGCGCTGGGGGCGCGTTCGCGGCGGGCGGTCCGCTAAGTCTATGAGCATTATGTGCTTCCTACCACACATGTGGACACCATCGCGGATATCGGGCGAGTATGAATTCGGATTTCGCTGGTGGGGCAAGATCGGTGCCACCTGGCTGGCTGGCTGTGCGTGAAACGGGCAACCCTTTCGCTATTTGTTGTAAATTACAACGAATAGCGGTATTCTCAGTCGGAAGCCATGATGCCGACCGGGTCGTCAGTGTTCCACACGGCCATCGTCAGCGTGCCAGACGACCGGTGGCTCAACGAAGAGGAGAAACAGTGTGGGAGCCTGAATTCGAGAGCGTGGACCTGCGGCTTGTCGTGCGCAAGCGGGTGGTGCACATTGAGGACGTGCATCGTGATGGTGAAAAGGCGGTGGCTCGTCCCGTTCGCCGCGCCGTGATTGCCGCCGTCTTCACCAACCCATACGCGGGGAAGTATTCCGAGGACCTCTCGGAATTGATCGACGCCGGTGAGATCCTCGCGCGCGAATTTATGACCTGCGCCCAGGCAATTCTCGGTGGCAACGTGCGGGCGTACGGCAAAGGAGGAATAGTAGGAGAAAACGGCGAAATCGAGCACATTGCGGCGTTGTTGCACCCGAAATTTGGTCGGCCCACCCGCGCCATCGCAAACGGAGTGTCGATCCTGCCGAGTGTGAAGAAGCGTGGTGGGCAGGGCGCAACGATTGATATTCCGATCCACCACAAGGATGCCATGATGATCCGCTCGCACTTTGACTCGGTTGAGTTCCGAGTCGGAGATGCACCCCGGGCCAACGAGATCGTGGTCGCACTCGCGGTCTCCGACGGCCCGCGGCCACACCCTCGAGTCGGCGGGCTCACCGAAGCCGAAGCCGAAGGTCAAGACGGGCTTCGCTAGGTGTCGCAGTCATCCCGAGTCGGTTTCCGCCGATCACGAGCGGGTCGGCCCACAGAGCGAGTGTGTTCCGCCAACGGTGAGAACACCGGACGCGGGTCATGTGGATCCGCCAGCGGTGAGGAGGAAATCAAGAAGGCCAATTTCTCGCGTATGCCAGCACTGTGGGTCCACCAGCGGTGAGGAGGAAAAGAGGCCTGCAGCCGCATCGGTAACTTCGAATGCGCGGGTTTGCCCCTCGCTTGTTCCGAGCCTAGTTCCCGCGACGATCGGTGACTTCGAATGCGCGGGTTTGCTGACAGCGAGGAGGGAAGGAGCCTCGGCAAGGACAAGAAAGGCGGCACCACCGCGGGTTCGCCAAGAGGAGAAAGAAAAGATATCCGAGGAGGAAAGATGTCCGAGTTAGATCAGTTTTCTTCACAGATGAGCACCGCCGAGAGGCTCAAGATTGAGCCATCCTGCACCGCCATTATCGTGGTAGACCTCGTAAACGATTACGTCGAACCGGCCGGTGCGATGCCGGTTTCAGACGCCAGCGGCACGCTGCGCAGGGCGCGCGAGCTGGTCGAGGCGGCCCGCGAGTCGGGTGCAAAGCTCATCTGGGTTCGACCCGGACACGTGGAACCGGGTGACGGGCTGTTTCGCAAACGCATTCAACACGGCTTTGTGAACTCCTGGGGAGCTCAGCTTCATGAGTCGCTCGGGGCACGCGATGACGAGCGAGTCATCACCAAACGACGGTATTCGGCGTTTTTCCAAACTGACCTGGACATGGTCCTGCGTGAACACAAGATTGAACGGGTTGTGATCTGTGGCGTTGCTCTAAATATTTGTGTTCGCGCAACCATCCACGACGCTTTTTTCCTCGGCTATGACGTCTGGTTAGCACGGGATGCTTCGCAGGGAACCGGTCAGCGGGAAGAAGAATCCACCGTCTATGACGTTGAAACACACTTCGGTGAAGTACTCACCGTTGCCGAGGTACGGGCGGAGCTGGTCGCATGAGCACCCTGATCACCGGCGCATCTGCAATTGTGGGTGGGCGGCTCGCACAGCCTGTTCTGGCGGGTGACTCGATTCTTGTCAAGGGCGGGAAAATCGACCGAATCGGCTTCGCCGCCGATGTAGCGCGGGAACCGCACGACTCGACCATAGATGTCGCCAACGCAGTTATTATCCCCGGGCTCATTGATCCGCATACGCACCCGGTGCTCGGTGATTTCACGCCGCGACAGAACACGCTCGGATGGGTCACTGCCCATCTCAACGGCGGGGTAACAACGCTCATCTCGGCCGGTGAGACGCACTGGCCGGGTCGGCGGCGGACGCCGATCGGTGCCAAGTCTATTGCCATGGCTGCCGCCCAAAGTTCTCTCGATCTCCGGCCTGGTGGGGCAAAACTGCACGGGGGAGCCATCCTGATTGAACCCGGCCTCAGCAGTGCAGACTTCGACGATATGGAACGCGCCGGCGTGCGATTGGTGGGAGAAATTGGGCTTGGCACGAGTATCGATGCCGACCGCATTCGTGGTCCGATCGAGGAAGCCCGTGCTCGTGGTTGGACAATTCCCCTGCACGTTGGTGGTGCATCGGTGCCCGGATCGCATGTTGTGAGCGGCGATCTGGTGGTGGAACTGAACCCAGACGTGGTCAGTCACGCCAACGGGGGACCCACCGCGCGACCGTTTGCCGAGATTTTGCGCGTGATCGAGGGGACGACCGTTGCAATCGAGGTTGTGCAGGCCGGTAACACGCGTGCGCTCGTTCGTATTGTTGAGCATCTCAATCGGGAGGGACTCTTGTCTCGCCTGCAGTTCGGCACCGACAGCCCATCGGGAACCGGCGTGATGCCGCTCGGGATTCTGCGAACCATCGCCTATGCGACCGCGTTCGCGGGCGTTGATCCGGTCGCGGCACTGTGTTGCGCATCGGGGGAAGTGGCCGCGCGCTACCGGCTCGACGCTGGGGTTATTGAAGCGGGACGACCCGCTGATCTGGTCGTGTTGGATGTCCCGCTGGGCGGGCAGGGCGGCACCGCGCTGGATTCGTTTGTCAACGGTGACATCCCCTCGGTGGCGCTTGTGATGGTGGATGGTGAGGTCGTGGTGCAGCCCAGCCGGGTTACCCCGCCGCCGAGGCATCCGCCGATTGTGAGCGGTGGGTGCTGATTGTGAGCGGTGGGCAGGGCACGAGACAGGTTGCCAGACGGCGGAACACGTGCAGTGTGAGCAGCAGCGCGGGCGAGCTATAAGCCACAAAAAGCTAGGACGCAGTGGCGGTGGCACGCTACCATCCGATGGAAGGGAATCATGACGACGAAGGTTCTGCTCGACTGCGACACCGGATGTGACGACACTCTGGCGATCCTGTACGCGGCGCTGCATCCGAACATCGAGCTGGTCGGGATTGGCGCGGTGTGGGGCAATGTCACCGCTGATATCGCAGCCCGCAACTCGGCGCACACCGTCGCGATGCTCGGGAAAAGTCATATTCCGGTGGCGAAGGGAGCTGAGGGCCCGATCACTGGGCGTCCCGCTGAATTTGCGTACCACGTGCACGGTGACGACGGCCAGGGCACTGTTGGTGACAAAAAGTTTGTGGCGCGCCTGGCGGCTGAATCGGCGGCGGCGCAGATCGTGCGACTCACACGCGCTGACCCGGGGGAGATTGAGCTGATTGCGGTCGGCCCGATGACCAACATTGCGCTGGCCTTGGCGCTGGAGCCGGAATTGCCCAGGCTGGTGCGTGGGATCACGATTATGGGTGGCGCAGCTCTTGCACCCGGTAATGTCACCCCGGCTGCCGAAGCCAATATTTGGTGCGACCCGGAGGCAGCAGCAGCGGTGTTCAACGCACCCTGGCGTTTGCGAATGGTTGGTCTAGATGTGACCATGCGTACACTTCTCACCGAAGCTGACCGTCAACAACTTCTTAATAGTGACGGATCAATCGCGCGGTATGTTGGTCGAATGCTGGACTTCTATTTTGCATTCTTCACCCAGAATGCGTTCGGGGAACGGTCGTCTTGCATGCATGATGCGCTCGCGGTAGCGATCGGTGCGGATATTTTGGTCCCGACCCTGGCACCAAAAGTTAGTGTCGTCGTGGACACCAGCGATGGTCCCGCCCGCGGACAAACCATTTGCGACCTTCGCGGACAATACAGGGGGTATCCGGAGCAGGACGGTGCACACTGTGAGGTCATCCTTGAGTCTGACCCCGGGTTTGCCCGACACGTTGTGGCCGCCGTGTGTGCGGCGGGGAATTCTGCGCTCACGGACGGTGTATCGGCGCTATGACTCAGACAAGCTTGCCCGGGGTGTCCGGATTGAAAGTTGCCGTGGTTGGCGGCGCTTCCGGCATCGGTTTGGCGAGCATCGAACTGCTGACAAGAAGTGGGGCATCGACGATATCAATCGATATTGCGAGTTCAGCCGATGTGGTTGCGGATATCACGGACGCGGATGACTGCGATGCCGCACTCGCCGCGACGCTGGAGAGCTTGGGCGGGTTGGATGCGTTATTCATTGCCGCCGGCGGTGGCTCTTACGCCTCGATTGAGGACACAACCGCGGCGGTATGGGAACACACAATCGCGTTGAATATGGTTGCGGCCGGGTTATTGACACGGGCGGCGCTCCCGGCACTGCGCGAGTCGAAGCGTGGATCAATTGTGGTGACCGCATCGGCGGCCGGTCGGCAGGGTTATGGACTCTTCACGGCATATTCATCGGCGAAGGCTGGTTTGGTGCACTGGTCCCGGTCGGCGGCGCGCGAGCTGGGGCCCCAGCAAATTCGGGTGAACTGTGTGTCTCCGGGCCCCATCGATACCCCTCTGCTGCGGGCGGGTGGTCCCGAGGGAATTGACCCGGCAGACTGGCAGGTCACCGTGGCTCGTCGCACGTGCTTGGGTCGGGTGGGCACTGCCGAAGAGGTAGCACAGGTGGCGGTGTTTTTGATGTCTGACCTCGCGTCGTATGTGACGGGCACTGTCATTGAGGTCGATGGCGGGGAGACCGCGTAATGGCCCGGTCGATGCGACGCCGGATGAATGACACCAGGGTGCGCCCGAGGCATCCACAACAAGCCCGGTCACTGCCTCGTCGGATGAATACTCGGGCAGACTCGTCATGACGGGACTGCGGCAGTGCCCGCTGGCGGGCGTGTTGGTGGCCGATTTTTCGCGCATCTTGGCCGGCCCCTACGCAACCATGTCGCTCGCTGACCTGGGCGCCCGTGTCGTGAAAGTAGAAAGGCCCGAGGTCGGGGATGACACGAGGGCGTGGGCACCGCCTCGATCTGCGACCGGATCCACCTACTTCGACAGTGTGAATCGCAACAAGCAATCACTGGCACTTGATTTGACCGACGCTGCGGATCGCCGACTTGCTGCTGAGCTTGTGCAGCGCGCCGATGTCGTGATCGAGAACTTTCGGCCCGGGACGATGGAGCGCTACGGTCTCGGTTACCAGGAAGTTCGGGAAGCGAACCCGGGAGTAATCTATGCCTCGATTACCGGCTTCGGAAGCGGTGCGGGTGCGGACTACCTCGGGTATGACTTCCTGGTGCAGGCGGTCGGCGGTTTGATGAGCGTGTCGGGATCGGCAGACGGACCGCCAACCAAGGCCGGGGTGGCTCTGGTTGATGTATTAACCGGCAAGGATGCTGAGATCGGCATCCTTGCCGCCCTGTTTGCTCGTCAGCACACCGGAGAGGGAGCTCGGATTGAGGTGAACCTGTTGTCAAGCTTGCAGGCAGCTCTTGTGAATCAGGCACAGGCATACCTGGGCGCGGGGGTCGTGGCATCCCGGATGGGGAACGCGCATCCGTCGATTGCTCCGTATCAGTTGCTAGAGTGCGCCGACCATCCCCTGGCGATTGCGTGTGGAAATGACGGTCAGTTTGGCGCCCTCGCTCGGGAGATCGGGCTGCCGGAGCTCACCACTGACAGCCGCTTTGCCACAAACGCTGCTCGGGTGGCTAACCGCACGGCCCTGGTGCATATTTTGGAGGCGGCACTCGCGCTAGACACGGCGCAGTCCTGGACGAGGCGGTTGGTGAAGGTTCACGTCCCGGCAGGACCGGTGGCGACCATTGATGAGGGAATCAGGTTCGCGCAGTCGCTGGGCCTGAGCCCGACGATGAGCGTTCACGATTCGGCCGGCAATCCGGTCGCGTCTCAGATCCGTTCACCAATCACCTGGTTACCCGCGTTTGAACCGCCGTCGTCAGCTCCGCCGCAGCTTGGCGAGCACAGTGAGGCGCTCCGCGCGTGGCTTTCAGATGATCAACAGGCTCGTGTCAACAGGTTGCCCGAGTGAGAGCTCCGTGCGTGATTGTCATCAGGAACAAGATTCGCAAATTTCCTGCACCATCGATCGAGAGCTCCGTGCGTGATTGTCATCAGGGCCGACAGGCGTTCGTGGTGCATCCCGCGAGTGAGGGCTCCGTGCGTGGCCGTCACCCTAATTTGATCTGTAAAACAACAAACACCATCGCGACTGTCCGGTCGGAGTTGGGATTGGCAAAAGTAGGGAAAAAATGGATACTGTGACAAATCTGCTCGACCTCGATTCGCTGCTCACCGAGCAGGAATTGGCCCTGCGAACGAAGGTGCGAACCTTCGTTGACACCGCGATTAGACCGCACATCGCCTCCTGGTACGCGGACGCGGTTTTCCCGACCGACATCGTGCCTGAGATGGCGAGGTTGGGCCTGTTGGGCATGCATTTGACAGGTTACGGCTGCGCCGGCAGGAGTGCGGTGGAGTACGGGATCGCCGCCCTGGAGTTGGAGGCCGGCGATTCCGGTCTTCGCACCTTCGTGAGCGTGCAGGGTTCACTCGCAATGAGCGCCATCCATAAGCACGGTTCGGAGGCGCAGAAACGTGAGTGGCTGCCCCGGATGGCGGCGGGTGAGGTGATTGGATGCTTCGGCCTGACCGAGCCCAGTGCTGGTTCTGACCCGGCTTCGATGACCACTTTCGCGACTCGGGACGGCGACGACTGGGTATTACAGGGGGCGAAGCGATGGATCGGTCTCGCGTCAATCGCGGATGTCGCCATCATCTGGGCGCAAAGCAGCGAGGGCATCCGCGGTTTTATCGTTCCGACAGATACCCCCGGTTTCTCGGCGCACGTGATCGAACCGAAACTGTCAATGCGGGCATCCATCCAGTGTGATATTCACCTGGACGGGGTACGCCTCCCAGATTCTGCCCGCCTTCCGGCCGCGGTTAGTTTGCGCGCGCCGTTTGAGTGCCTCAACGAGGCGCGTTATGGGATCGTGTGGGGTGTCATGGGTGCCGCACGGGACAGTTACGAGGCTGCCGTTAAGTATGCCGCTGAGCGGGTGGCGTTCGGCTCGGCGCTCAACACCCGTCAGCTGACCCAGGAGAAGCTTGTGGAGATGGCCGTTGAACTGGAGAAGGGGATGATGTTGGCGTTGCACCTTGGCCGCATGAAGGACGCCGGTCGGCTGGCACCGCATCAGATTTCGATCGGCAAGCTCAATAACTGTCGGGAGGCGATCACGATCTGTCACACGGCCCGCACCCTTCTTGGCGGCAACGGCATCACCCTGGACTATTCACCGTTCCGGCACGCGAGCAACCTGGAGAGCGTTCGGACGTATGAGGGCACCGATGAGATCCATCTCCTGACTATCGGACGGTGGATTACCGGAGTCGCTGCATTCAATTGACGGCGATGTATCCCTATTTGTTGCAATACACAACGAATAGGGATACCCTGATGACAACACACGCTCCTGGGTGAGTGTGACGTTCTCAATCAGGAGGACCGGATGACTGAAGCAGGCTCGACGATACGCGCACGTGTTCCAGTAATAGATCGCCAGGGAGCCCGGAGCGACAAGGCAGCCGAACATTCCGAGTACGTGTTTCGTGCTCGGAGCCTGACCAAAACCTTCGGGCACGTGAAGGCAATAACGGATGTCTCCATTGACCTAAAGCGCGGCGAAGTGCTCGCACTGTTCGGGGACAACGGTGCCGGAAAATCTACCGTCACCAAGATGCTCTGCGGGGTCTACACACCGGACTCCGGTGAGATTGAGATCAACGGCACAACCGTTGCGATGCGCTCCACCCGAGATGCGGAACGTCACGGCGTCACCGTTGTGCACCAGGATCTCGCCCTGGCACCGCACCTGAGCGTTCTCGAAAACATGTTTCTTGGCCACGAAATTCTGCGCCGAGGCATCCTCGGATCATTCGGAGTGCTGTCACGCTCCGACATGGCAACCCGCAGCAACGAAGCCCTGCAACGGCTCTCGATCACACTGCCTTCGCTCTCGGTCGCGGTTCAGAATCTGTCCGGCGGACAACGCCAGGCGGTGGCAGTGGCACGGGCGAGCATGTGGTCTCGGTCCGGAATTCTGATGGATGAGCCGACCGCCGCGCTCGGCACGATCCAGAGCGATATCGTCTGCACGCTGATTCGCGACACCGCGAACTCGGGGGCCGGAGTCATGGTCATTTCACACGACATCCCGCGCATCCTTGAGATCGCCGACCGGATCGTTGTGCTTCGACACGGTGGCGTGGCCCTGAACGAACCCGTTGGAGGTCTCCAGCGCCGCGATATCGTCGCCGCGATGGTAGGACTTTCGACGAATACCGCGGGTGAGGGGGAAAAAAAGTGATCGCCTCAGTAGCAGCACCGCAGGACCCCGAATCTCGTCTGCCCGCGAGGGGTTCGTTCTTCCGGCGAATGCTGGTGCATAACGTTTTCTGGGTTTTTGCGGTCAACACAATCCTCATTATTGTTTTCACGATTCTCTCGCGGAACAACACCTTCTTCAGCCCAGACAACATCCGCAACCTCATGGCTGACAGTGCCACCGCGCTGCTGTTGGGAATCGCAATTGCCTTCCTTTTGGGTGCTGGCGAGTTCGATATCTCGCTCGGTGCGAACCTGATTCTCTCCTCGGTGGTGGCGGGTAAGGTTTCTGTCGCGCTGCAGAACCAGGAGCTCTTCGTCATTGTTATTTCCTCACTCTCCGTGGCAATTGTGACCGGCATGATTGTGGGCCTATTCAACGGCCTGGTTGTCACTCATCTCAGGGTGAATTCGCTTATCGCAACGCTTGCGAGCCTCGGGATTTTCACCGGGCTCGCCGACATCGTGTCAAACGGCACGGATGTCACCGGCATCCCGCAAACCCTTCAGGATGGTTTTGGATTGCTCAGGGTAGTTGGCATGCCCGTGCCGTTCTTGGTGTCGATCGTGTTGTGGGTCATCGCGTGGTTATTCCTGAAGTACACCCGGTTTGGGCTGCACGTGCTGGCGATGGGTTCCTCCCGCACCGCGGCTGACCGAGCTGGGCTGAAGACCGGGAACAAGATCACCCGGCTCTTCGTGGTCTGCGGCGCTCTCGCCGGTGTCGCAGGGTTTCTCGACATCACCCGGTTCGCGGCCACGAATATAGCCGGACACACTCAAGATTCGCTCGCCGCCATCACCGCGGCCGTTATCGGTGGGTCACTCCTGGCCGGTGGCGTGGTCTCAATTGTGGGACTTCTCGGGGGCGTCATCCTGGCGGTCATTCTTGCCAATGGGCTCATCGTTATTGGTGTGCCCTCCTACTACCAGCTCGTCGTCGTCGGGGTCATCCTAATCATTGCCGTGTGGCTCGATCAGCTGAAGAAGACGGAGAAGAGCATAAAAATGTTCGCCAGATGACGAGAAATTCGCACAGACAAGAAATTCGCACGTAAGCATCATCACAACAACCGTGTATCACCAAGAGAACGCAGTAACGAGAACACCACACACACGAAGGGGTAATGCGATGAATTCACCAAAATCCACACAGTTACCAATGAACAAGCGACGCTTCCGCAGGGTTGCGATCGGTGTCGTTGCCCTCGCCGCAACGGTCGGCCTGATGGCTGCGTGCAGCAGCAACGGTGGTTCGAGCACAGGCAACGGCACCACCGCTCCGACCAGGTACAGCATCATCTACATCGCTGCGCTTATCAATGACTCGTTCTTTGTGACGCAGCGTTGTGGTGCACAGGATGCCGCTAAACAACTGGGTGTTGACCTCAAGTTTCAGGGCCCCACAACCAATGACCCGGCCGGTGAAATCAAGGCGTTTGCCGCCGCCGCAGCGACCAACCCGGACGGCATGATCGTTGCCCCGTTCACCAACAGCGGATTCGGTGGCACGGTGCGCCCACTCATGGCGAAGGGTATTCCGGTTATCGCGACCGGTCAGACCCTGGAGCCAGCCGACGCGATGGCGACCTACATCACCAACTACCTCGATTCGGCAAAGCCGCTCGTCAAGATTATCGGGGATATTTCCGGTGGTAAGGGAACGATTGGTCTGATCGCTTCTGACACCGGTAACAAGACCGACAGCGACCGCTACACGCAGTTGGTACCCGCGCTGAAGTCCGGGTATCCGGACCTGAAGATTCTTGATCCGCAGTATGTGGGTAACGACACCGCAAAGTCGGCTGCCGCTGCCGCTGCCCTGATCCAGGGCAACCCGGACCTGTCGGTTATCTACGCGACGAGTGGACCGGAGGCCGTTGGTGCGGCCTCTGCCATCAAGGCTGCCGGTGTGGGTGCCCGGGTCAAGCTGGTGTCGTTTGACTCCAGTCCAGACCAGATCACCCTGCTGCGCAACAACCAGCTCGCCGCAACGGTTGGTCAGTCACCGTACAAGGCAGCAAACCTGGCCGTCAACAATATCGTGACCTACCTGAACGCTCACAAGGGTTCTCAGGCTCCGGTTCCGGCGTCGGCGGAGATCACCGCTACCCCGTCCATGCTGCTGACCCCTGACAATGTCTCCAGCGCAGAAGGTCAGGCCTACCAGTACATGACCGCGTGTGCGGGCGACTAATAACACGCGCGGACACGCATGTTCAGACGGGAGATCACCGGTGACTAATCCACAGGAATTTACGTTCGGCTACCACCTGAACACGTGGGACCTGGGCGGCCTCTCGCTCGATGAAGGGCTAGAGATCATTCGGCGAAACGGATTTGACTACGTGGAGGCGCTCGCCCGGGATGAATTCTCACACGATTTCGCTCGTCGCTTCATGGGGACCGGTTTTCAGCCGGTCCCCATGGGGAGCTCGGATATCACATTTCTTAGCCGCATTGAATTGTTCTCCACCGCGGCCGCACGCGGGCTGAAGCTCAGCTCGCTCTATTGCAATCGTGAGTTTATTAACCCGTTGACCTGGGAAAAAGAACTCGCAACCCTCGGCGCGATTACTCGTCTTCTTCACGGCTTTAACGCACCGGGAATCGTCTTGGGCGGCGGTCCGCCCGCAGCGCCCGGCACCGATCACAGTCACGACACGTATGTCCGCTTTGCCGCTGCCCTGACCCGTGTCGCGGAGCGCGCTGATGCTCTCGGAATGTGGGCCGCATACCACCCTCACATCGACACCTTCGTTGAAACCCGCGAGCAACTTGACCGTGTGATGAACGAACTCGACGCAGGTGCAGCCGGTCTCTGTATCGATACCGCACACCTCACCCTCGCTGGCAGCGATGCTGTCGCCGCAATTCGAGACTACGCCTCCGCGATCAAGTACGTGCACTTTAAGGATGTCGCGAGCTGCAGCATCACCGGACCGGATCGCTACACCGCCTTTCGCTCACTGGGCGAGGGGGTCGTTGACATCGCTGGTGCTGCCGCGCAACTGCGTGCCAATAACTACCGTGGACTTGTCATCATTGAGCTTGACACCACGGAGCAGGAGCCCGAGGAGGCACTGCGGGCTTCCGTGGCATACATCAAGAATCTCGGCCTGGAACTTCGGCCGACAGCGGCGGCCCGGTTGTGATGTCTGTCCAAGACACAATCT
>Ga0081606_1000309_pt1 | contig 22723 bp, 17 predicted proteins | sample EareggfetidaYelm_FD_71127 | JGI IMG/M metagenome (GOLD analysis project Ga0081606, IMG submission 71127) | Earthworm egg capsule microbial community from the University of Washington, USA - E. fetida Yelm (SPADES assembly) (version 2) | ecosystem: Host-associated > Annelida > Reproductive system... | reverse complement strand
TTTAATCGGCTTTTACTAACCGTTAATCTGTTAAAGTCTAAATTTTAACTATTGTTGAATGTGGATTGGAAATCAGTACTTTCAGTGGTATTTGCAATCGATGCCAATGCCAGCGCGATTCCGCGAAATTTCAAAAGGTTTTTGTTTTAAATCTCCGATGGCTGCGATTTATGGTAGTCCTTTTTTAATTGTAAGGCTACTATTACAAATGATTTAATTGATTTGACAAATATCCCTCCCGTTTGTAATAAGAGACACTAAAAGTGGATGTGGTATTGAAAATGATTCGACTTTTATTTTATGCCGATTAGGTAATAGTCATAAGGACAAATTATCTTCCACAGATCCACAAAAAAACCTGGCTTTTGGCCAGGCTTGCATCATCGTTTAATACGAATTAAAATATAGGCTAAAATTTTACATTTTCAGGAATTTATATTGGCTTGTCTTGCTTTGCGTATTTATTCTAACTATATAGATTCCGGCGTTGAACGCCTGTACATTTACTTTGAAATCCTGATCAAAATGAGACTGAAACACTTCCTTATCGGTCAAATCTTTAATGCTTATTGTAGCGGACGAAAGATCGCCATCATAATGAATCATTACATAATCAGCGGCCGGATTTGGATAAATTATTGCCTGTTTTTCTTCAAATTGTTCCGTAGCCATAGTGGTACACCTATTCTCAATTTCCTGAATGGTACTACACCCTACGCCATTATCCCTGATCGTACCCGATCCGCCGGTAGCAAAAAATCGGCAAACACCCAAGACGCTACACATCGTAAGGTTTGGGCAGTTGGAGATATTAATAGGACGATCTGCCGTAAAGGTTACATTGTCAAGTCCGCTTAAAGAAGCCAGTGCTGTCATATTTGAAAAATTGACATACAGTCCGATTGACCTTAAATTCTGAAACGCAGTCAGATCGGAAATTGATGTGGAATTCGACATTTCAAAATAGGAACCTATTGAAGTGACATTATCCAAACCGCGAACGCTTATCAATCCGTTGCCCTTTAAGATTAAAGAACCGCCAATGGCCGTTACGCCTTCAAGTCCGTGTAAATCTGTTAGTATGCCATATTCAACGGCCAATCCCTGCGTAATTTCTGTAAGATTGCTCAAGGCAGTAATGTTGGTCAGCATCGCATTATTGGAAAAACTCAGATTGCCAACAGAAGTCACATTTTCCAAACCCTGCAGATTGGTTAGCAGTGGACAATTGAATACGCCCAACTGCCCAAATTTTGTGTAAGCCATTAAGCCGTTCAGGTTTGTAATGTTGTTTCCTGTCACCAACAGTGCTCCTGCAAATTGGGTACAGCCTGGAAACCGTGTAGCAAAAGCATCCACTTGTGATTGATTGGCTAAGGTGATGACCTGCTGTTCGCCGCATTGGGCAGTAGCACTAAAATTTGCCAAAAAGAATAGTGCCAAAAACGTGTAAAGATGTTTCATAATTTTAATTTTTTATGAAACAAACTTCGGTATCTGGAGGTTTACAGTAAATACGTATAATAGCGTATTTTATGTTTCTACCTCAATTCATAGTTACAAAAAGCAGGGTATAATTTGCGAAAATGGTACAGCTTCTTTTATTAATTAAGGTTATAATAATTATTAGCTTCGCTCCGATGTTGCTTTTAAAATACAGGCTGTGACGATCGCTCCAAAAAGATAATAACCTACGGTCATCGCAGTCGTTTTGGTGTTTTTTGCGACCGGTTTGGAATTTAGTCCCATAGAATCCGGAAGCGTTACCGCGCCTGTACCTGCAGCCAGGCCCAACGCGATGGCTTTTGACCAGACGTGTTTTTCATTGCCCGCGCCAATCATGCTGTAATACAACGCGTTGCTGACCAGATCGGCACCTAAAGTTGGCGCATACAGTTCCTCTTTTGGGATGTGGCCGCCTCCTGCATATTCGATGCCTTTTTGAAGTGCTTCTTCACCCAAAATGTCAATACGAGGCGTATCGTTGAATCTTTTTAATGTTTCATGTAAGATGTTTAGTGCGATGGCACCGCCAAGGCCTGCAAGCAAATTTTTAGTTGTACTCATAACGAGGTGGTTTAGTGTTGAATTGATTCGTGTTGCTAGCAATGGATCGCATTCCCAGTACCGTAAATTTAGGATTCCAATCCCGATAAGCTTTTGCAATATGCCGCACTAAAGTTGCATCTTTAATGCATCGACGAAGTACCTCAACTGATCTGCAAACCGCATTATAGAAACCATTTGATCTATTTTCTTCGGTTGCTCGACGCCACAGTCCGTTTTTTGGTTTTATTAGCTTTGGGTCCTGAAAAATCGGCGGCGGTAACTTTTTTCGTCTGATACACATATGGCAGCGGGTCAACAGCACCTCCAAAGCCTTTATAAATCCCGAAATGCAGGTGTGGCGGACCGCCTTTGGCATTACCGGTATTTCCTACATATCCCAAGGTATCCCCGATTTTCACCGACGCACCCGAAGTCACCGCAATTTCATCGAGATGTGCATAATAAAGCGAATGCCCAAACAGCCCGTTACGCTGCCACACCTGCTTCCCGCCCAGGCCGCGGTCGCCGGTATCGGAAATGACACCATCGGTTACAGCCACAACCGGAGTGCCTTTTTTCGCAAAAATATCAATGCCTTCATGCGTGCGTTTTCCGCCATCCCGTGGTGCTTCCCAAAAACTCTGGATCGCAGCATTGCCTTTTCCGGCTACAGGGAAACCATACATTGGACTTTTGTTGATCAAAACAATGCAATTGCCAGCCAGCCCGGCTTCGGGCTGAACCGTGAGTATGTAATTTGTAGCATTCTCATTAGAAAATTTTATGGCATGGCCGTCCCGCGAGTTGCTCGCAATCGGTTCTGATGTATTTTCTGCGCTGTAAAGGTCTATGAAAACCTGTTGGCCTACACTATCGGTAAGTACTTCTGTTTCCAATACTTCACCGGGTTTTAATTCGAAACGGTAACTGTAAACAGGAAATTCCGCGGTTTTAAAAATACCATTCCCACCATGCGGCAGTTTTACAGTCCGCGGCGTGGCAAGGGCATTTTCGTGTGCTGCAATCCAGGCAGCAGATTCGGGAAACTCCCTTTTAAGTTTCCGCTCATAGGAAACCCTTGGCGCCGGATTTAAAAAAGTGTTTTTGAAATCCGACGGCGTGGCGCAGGAAATTGCGGCTGCGACCACCAATGTTGCTAAAAAGTATTTCATCATATCACCCAGTTTTGCAGCAATTGTGCCAGATTGTGTCAGCGGTTTGCTAAAATAGTATTTGCGAGCTATTTGCGTCGTTCCTATCTTGCATATCAAATCGGTAATAACAGTAAAACTTTAATACTTTATGATTCAGTCGTTTGAACCTATAAATTGCTTTCATAATACAGCGAAACAATCGCTTTTCTTACGCCATCGCCAGCATCATAGACTATTTTCTCAGGCATGAAAATACCCGCTGCATTGAAAACATTGATATCGAAATGGGATGCCGTTCCTCCTTCGGGTGGTAATTGTGCCGCCCCTTCGTCATAAGCTGCTTCGCCTAAAGGAACGCTGAGCTGGATCACGAGAATGTCAAATGGCTCCAAGCGGAGTTCGTCCGGCAGTATCGGATCGTAATCGGTCGTGTGGCGTGCCCTTTCATACAGCACAGTATCGGAATGGCTCAGCGCTTCAAGACACAGGCGTACCAATTCATTTTTATAAGTTTTTTGCAATGACGGAATGCCAAAATTCCCTTTAGCGACAAAGGTGTACACTTCATAGTGGTTCGGTTCTTTTTTTTCCTCAATGGTGTAATGTACGGTTCCGACATATTCAAACACCAGCTGGGTCGTATCCTTGTTTACGGAAATCGATTTCAGGTCGGTGTTAAAAGACTCCAGGATGATGATCGTGGCCTTTTTTACATTCCCGTCACTTCCTTTGATGTTTTCGGGATGCGAAGGCAGATGGATGTATACATACGTTTCATTTGCTGAAGTTTCCAAAGCTGTCAGTTGTTCTTTTCTCTCTTCATTGAGAGCGACTAACTCTGCGCTTCCGTCTCTCAAAGCGTCAATAATCTCCCGTTTCAAACGTTGGCTTTTCGAAGTATCGACAGTTTCATCGTGGACTTCTATCTTTTTATTCAGTTTAAAAATAGCGGTAAACCTTTTCATAATCTTTTTTTTACTAAGCTATAAAATGGCATTTAAAAACACTTTATATGTTTTTACATCAATTGTTGCAACATCCGTAATCGCTATGCTCTCAGATCCTCGTCCCAGGAATTGTAACCGGGCTCGTTTGCAGAGGTCGAAGCCCCGGCTTTTTCGTTAATCGTAACTTTCCTCCTAATTTTCCTGGCCCGGGCGCGTCTTTACAAGCGCAGCAGCCATTATTTTACACGTAATTGCTTCCTGCAGTTTTGCTTAACCTGCTAAAGGTGAGGCTTGAAAATATCGTAAACACCGCCAATACGATAAACGTATAATGGAATGGTTGTGTCTGGTTCAGGCTGAAGGCATCCGACTGGAAAAAGGAAAGTACGAGACTGGCGATAGAAACACCAAAGCTAACAGACAGCTGCTGCGTGATCACCAGCATCGTATTGCCGCCGCTTTTCGTATTGTCATCGAGATCGACGAGCGTAATGGTATTCATTGCAGACATTTGGATCGACGTGAAAAAGCCGTAAAAAACCATCAACAGGATGTAATAGCCTATAGGCGTGTCGCGTTCTACGAAACCCAGAATCACCAAAACCACACCCAGTAAAATGGTATTGCTGATCAGTACCGTACGGTAGCCCAATGCCTTGATGATGCGCACCATAAACGGTTTGATCGCTACGTTTGCAAGGGCCGAAGGCAGCAGCAGCAAACCGGCTGTAGATGCCGAATAACCAAAGCCTGTTTGCAGCATCAGCGGCAGCAATAATGGCAGTCCTCCGATACCCAGGCGCGTAATCAGGCTGCCCGAAAGCCCGATCTTCAGCGTATTGATGTTCAACAGCCGCAGGTCGATGATCGGCTTTTCGGTGCGTTTGTAGTGGATGTAATAAAACACCGCCAACAGGTTGAACAATAACAAACCGCCCAAAAGCAGCATCCAGTTGGACAACCCGCTGCTGATGAGTTCCAATACCATCGTGAGCACGATCAGCGCCAGGCTGAAATACATCAATCCACGGAAATCAAACCTTCCTACCGCTTTTTTAAAATTGGGCATGATCCGTTTTGCCATTGAAATCCCGATCAGGCCAATGGGCACGTTCACGAGGAAAATCCAGTGCCATGAAAAGTTGTCGGACAGGAACCCGCCAAGGCTGGGGCCAACAACCATTCCCAACAGCCCAAATACGGTAATGAAATTCATTGTTTTCAACAGCCTGCTCTTCGGGTACTGGTACAAAATAGCCAGCCGCGCGATGGGTACCATCATCGAAGCACCGATCGCCTGCACGACCCGCGACAGGTTAAAGGTCATCAGGCTCACCGAAAGGGCACAGCACAACGACCCCAATACAAAAAAACCGACGGCAATCATAAACATAGTGCGTGTTCCGAATTTATCGGCCAGCCAGCCTGAGAGCGGAATAAACAGTGCCAACGTTAGCGCATAGGTTACGATCACCGAGTGCATTTGCGTAGGGGAATAGCCCATATCACGGGCGATTACGGGTAAGGATGTATTGAGTATGGTTCCGTCAAGGGATTGGATAAACATTGCTATGGCGGTCACCCATGGGAGTAAGTATGTAGCGGTACGCTCTTTTTTCCTGCGGACTTTTTTGGGTTCTTTTTTGGGTTCTTTTTCTGCTTCGGCCACAGTGGTGGTGGATTAAATGTGTACTGGTGATTAAAATTACGATTTTTATAGTGGCTGCAATTTTTTTTTAACGTAAGATTTGGATGGAGGGTTGTAGTGGGGTATGAGGCTGCCGAGCGATAGCGTTTTATAACTATTGCTTTTTTTCTTTTCTTTTCTTTTTTCTTTTTTCTTTTTTTACTCAATTTGTTAATTGTTTTTAATCGGACTTCGTGAACCTAACGGTTTCATTGCCAAAAAAAGAAACAAAAAAGTCTAGGCCTGGACTGTTCGCCGAACTTTTTTTTCTTTTTTTCATCGATAAAAAAAGAAACAAAAAAATCTAGCCCTGACTGTTCGGCGACCTGCTAATCCTCAATTCCGAAATGAAACGAACTGCCACCGCGCCTCTTGGCTCCTTCGCTAAAACAGTCCACTGGACTGTTTCTTCACGCTCGGCCCTGCTCAAACAGCGTTTCATTTTTTCGTAATTTTCGAGGCCGAGGCGCCGCCTGGCTCCTTCGCTAAAACAGTCCACCGGACTGTTTCTTAACGCTCGGCCCTCCGCCTGCCACAGTCTAAGGGCGGACGAGAACGTAAAACCAGATCGACTCGTTTACATCGCCCCGTTAAGAAGACTTTGGCTTTCAACTATCAATGATGGTTTTATGATGACGTATACTTGCATTGTCATTGGAAGGTATCCTGTTTTACTTCTCATATTTTCTAAAAAGCTGTTTCAGGATGAACGAGACAATGTAGCTTACCGCTGCGCCAACGGCCGCCAGGATTGCAGTTTTGAATAAATCCCCTGAAGACAGGTTTGGGATTATGCTCAGGATCGTACCTGAAAAAGTACCTAAACTTAAAGAGTGTGTGGTTTTCATAATGCATCAATTTAGAATTATACCTGCAAATTTTGTAACATTTATGATCATGACCAAGTGCTGTTGTCATAGACCGCACACAACAGGCAAAAATGACACAAATAGCACCAAACAGACAGTGTTGGTATAAAATGGCAACAAAAGCGCAAATTGTTCCTTTTTTTAGTAAATTGCTCTCTGTTAACCCATTGAAAAACGTCCCGGTAGTGCGTCACACTTTTTGCAATGGAAATGTATAAGCCCAAATCAAACATGTACCATTATGAAAACAGAACCAAAAAGGATCTGCATCTACGTGAGGGATGTGCAGGTCGTCACCGGTAAAAGCTACCGTGCGAGCCACAGATTGCTGGACAGCTACCGGGCCCGGCTTAAAAAAAGCAGGGAAGAGTTCATTACCGTAAAGGAATTCTCCGCACTTGCCGGTATTGCAATCGAAGACCTTGTTGCAATGATCAGAGATTAAACTTTATCATACAGCCTTGAGGGGCTGTTTTTTTTGTTTTTATTCCACCTTTCCTCGTCCCCAACTGCTCTTGGGCTGGTAAACCACACTCAAATAAACAATTGTTTTCCAACTTTTGAAGCCGTTTCGCTTTCAGTTTCATTCGGATGTTGTTCGGATGTTGTTCGCAAAAACGCCTTTTTTTGAAAAGGAACCCGAATGACATCCGAACGACGGCAAACCAAAATACTTTTTTAGCTGCACATTGCCGTTTCGGATCTGCTGCCAATGGATTTTTAAGATCCGAAACTTTGTCATTTTTGTCTAAATGTGTCATTTTTTCCTGTTTGGTATGGTTGCTGACGGCGGGATTTTTTTTATCCGGATTGCCGTTTTAATTTCGTTCCCAGATCGGGCCAGAAGCCCGGCAGCCTGCGCAGGCATTTTTTATTTATCCACTTTTAAAACCATTCATTATGGGAACAATTTCAAAAGGAATCCTTGGCGGATTCTCAGGAAAAGTAGGCACCGTTGTAGGTGCAAACTGGAGAGGCAAAGACGTGATGCGCAGCCTTCCGAAAAAAAGCAGCCGCGTGGCGACTGAAGACCAGTTGATCCAGCGCCAGAAATTTGGCCTGGTCACTAAATTCCTCGCGCCGGTGGCGGCACTGACCAGGGCTTGGTACGGGCAGCCGGCGGGTTACAAATCACGGCGCAACCTTGCGGTATCTTACCACATTAAGGAAGCCATTACGGGCGTGTATCCCGATTTCACGATCAATTACCCAAAAGTAATTATTACCAAGGGCGAACTTGCGGGTATTGATGATGCGACTGCGGTTCCGGCCGTAGGTGCGGTTCTGGAAATTGGCTGGGCAGATAATTCTGAACAGGCGAATGCAAAGCCAACTGACAAACTTGTTGCGGTGGTGTACAACCAGACCAAAGCGGTGTTTACGGATCAGCAGGTTGCGGTGCGTACGGATTTGACATTTGATATGGCACTACCCGCGAACTGGACCGGTGATAGCGTGCATTGCTGGTTGAGTTTTGCATCGGCTGATGGGAAGATGCAGGCGAATAGCGTGTATATGGGGACATTCGTGTTGTTGTAGTTTTTTATTTTTTTTATTTGGGGCCCGGCTTGTGCCGGGTCTTTTTTTTGGATGAACTTGTGGTTGATGATTGCGTAGATGTTGGGAGGTTGTTTCGTAGTTCCGATAGTTATCGGAAGCAGTGAAACTAATTTATTGATGGTTGGCGATCGTGTAATGATAAGTACATTACTTCGTTTATTTTATTTTATCCTTTCTTTTTTGCATTGCCAAAAAAAAAAACAAAAAAGTCTAGGCCAGGACTGTTCGCCGACCTGCTCGTCCTTAAATTGCGAAATGAAACGAACTGCCGCCGCGCCTCATGGCTCCTTCGCTAAAAACAGTCCACTGGACTTTTTTCTATGTTCTTTTCTTTTTTTCATCGATAAAAAAAGAAACAAAAAAATCTAGCCCTGACTGTTCGGCGACCTGCTAATCCTCAATTCCGAAATGAAACGAACTCGCTAGCGCTCAAACAACGTTTCATTTTTTCGAAATTTTCGAATTGCAGGGGCCCGCCTGCCACAGTCTAGGGGCGGACGAGAACGTACGACCATATCGATTCGTTACATCACATCGTTAAGATTACTTCGGCTGTGGCCCTGTAATGATGGTGTTTTATTGGCGTTTGGTTTAGGATGGGTGTTGTTGGATGAAGGGTCATTGCGTTCCGATTAGCTATCGGAAGCAGTGAAACTAATTTATTGATGGTTGGCGATTGTGCTATGATAATACATTACTCCCATTCTTTATATTTTCTTTTTTTACTCAATTTGTTTATTGTTTTTTTATTGGACTTCGTGAACCTAACGGTTTCATCGATAAAAAAAGAAACAAAAAAATCTAGCCCTGACTGTTCGGCGACTTGCTAATCCTCAATTCCGAAATGAAACGAACTGCCATCGCGCCTCCTGGCTCCTTCGCTAAAACAGTCCACCGGACTGTTTAGCTTCGCTCAGTTCGGCTATTGCCTCGGGTATTCACGCTCGGCCCTCCGCCTGCCACAGTCTATGGGCGGACGATACGTATAGTACGATTGAATCGTTAAACTCTATATCGTCGTTTTAAAGATTTTGTAACGTTAAGGTGGACGAGGTTGCTTCGCTGAGCTCGCAATGACGCGGTGGTTCAGGATGTGTTATCAGGTGGCGTTATTTAAGGCCTTTGCAATCTTAGTTGTTTTATGAAGTCGGATGGGGTGGTGTTCAGGTGGCGGCGGAAGGATTCGGTGAAGCCTTTGGCAGATTCGAAACCGGCTTCGCCGGCGAGGGCGTTGATGCTGTATTCGCAGTAGACGGGTTCGTTTTTGAGTTTGTTGACGATGTAGCCGATCCTGAGGCTGTTGATGAATTCGTTGCAGGTCTGGTGTTTTTCGTAGAGGACGACCGTACCCACGTAGGAAGGGTTTGATTTCAGGAGCCTGGCGAAACGAGGCCTGTCGAGGCCTTTTTTAAGATAGCCTTCGTCTGAGATGAATTTTTCAAGCCTTTGCCGGATGCCTGCGACCACCTCAGTGGGGATTTTGTTGTAGCTTGTTTCGAGCGCCTGCGGGTTCCGGTTTTTTCCTTCATTATGTGCAGCTTCAAGTGCTTCAATTTCTTCAAGGTGGCGATTGTTGCGTTGGCGTACTTTCCACAAAATACCTCCGATAGTGGCGAGCAGCAGTACGACCATTGCCGTTGCGATAATTTTTGTGCGCTGCTGGGTATCTTCGTGCAACTGGTTTGGCGCGATGGTTTCATATTCCCTGACGAGCTTCCTGAACAGGTAGCTGTATGTGGCTTCCATCATGCGGTCGGCAGTGTGTTGCCGGCGGTAAAATAATCTGGCGTTGCTGTCGTCGCCAACCGATTCGTAATACGTGATCAGCAGGTCGTAGGCTTCCCGCAGGTCGGGACGCATAAAGTTTTCTTTCTGGAAGATGTTGTCGACCTGTTTGAAATGTAAAACCGCGCTGTCTTTTTTTCCGAGTGCCCAATAATTCCGCCCGATATAATAATGGGTGACGCTTTCCGTAACAAAATCATTCTTTTTTTGGAAGGCTGGCAATACGGACTTCAGCTTCTCTAAGGATTCCCTGTAACGACTCCCATGATAGCTGTTGACGCCCTGCGACTGTAGGAAATAATCCGGCAGTTGGCTGTCCCCGGTTTCTTTGGCCAGCTCCAACCCTTCCCTGTTTGCTTTTGCCGCTTTCTCAAAGTCACGGACTGCCATGCAGGACAACCCCAAACCGTGCAGCGCCCTTAGGTAAGGCACTTCATCATTGTCTTTAAAATAGTTGACACAATCTGTAAAAAGCGCCACCGCCTCGTCATAAAACCCCAGTGCATATTTGATCTGCGCGATGCCGAACTTTATTTTATGCTTCTCATAACTACCGGCTGTTTTTTCGATGTAACGGCCGGCAGCTACATAGTCGTCGAGTGCTGCGGTATAATCCCTTTTTTTATAATGCCATATGCCACGGGTCAGGTAGGCATTTCCAATCAATTGACCTGATTTGGTACGGTGCGCTGCTGCTATCGCACTGTCGGCAAAAGCCACGCGTTGCTGTGGTACGGCGAATGCCACCATGGTGTTGTACGCTGCCGATTGCTGGGTGTAATTCCGGTCTGTTTTTGCACGGTCAAGCCACGCTGAGATGTAACGCTGTGCATCGATTGCACTGAGGTTGTCATTGTCGAGGCGGTTTTGATAGAAGGTGTAGGGTTTATTTTTGAGTGAATCTTTGATGGGAACTGCAAAGCAATGTTCGGCTAAACCACACAAAAATAGTATGAACAAATATGTTTTCATTCGTTGTTTATCCATGATGTAAGAATATTAACCATGTTAAAAGTTGTATGAATTGTATTGCAAATTAGGTAAAAATCAGATTATTGCAAAATATTTTGTTAAACGCTTTTGTTGTGGGATGTGGTGTCATTGCGTTGTGATAGTTATCGGAATGGAGGCAGCTCATTTAATGATGGTTGAAGTTTGCTTTCTTTTCTTTTTTGCATTGCCCAAAAAAGAAACAAAAAAGTCTAGGCCTGGACTGTCGTCAATTCTTATTTTCTTTTTTCATCTTTTTCTTTTTTTCATCGATAAAAAAAGAAACAAAAAAATCTAGCCCTGACTGTTCGGCGACCTGCTAATCCTTAATTCTGAAATGAAACGAACTCGCTTCGCTCAAACAGCGTTTCATTTTTTCAGAATTTTCGAATTGCAGGGACCCGCCTGCTACAGTCTAAGGGCACCGGACGTAGAGATAAATTCAAAGCAGTTAAACGCGGTTTGTTGTGGTATTTGGAGCTAATGCCAATGGATACAGGTATTTCAAAGATTTAAATTGTTTGTGCGATTTCGGAATGGCCGTGCTGCTTTTTCGGAATGGTGTGTGGTGTTGTTTGCGTGGTGGTTAAAAACGGGTATATATTTGCTTCGAATTCAATGCTTTAGCAGGCCGCTATACCAACAGTCCGTTCCTGGATCCGGAACTATGGAACTTTCTTAATCTAATGTTTCACTCTAATTTTTAAGCCATGCAAAAAATCTTATGCTTGTTACTATTGCCATTGTTGTGTTGCTGCACGACTGATACAGATTCTACATCCGGTCCTGTTATCGCGGTTTCTGATACCGTAACCTATTATGAAAAATCCGGTGACACGGTGGCCAATCCGGCCAACCCGTATGACCTGGCCGGCAGGCTGCACCATGAGGTACTCGAAGCCTACCTGCCTTTGGAGACCGGAAATTGTTCGATTCCGGAAATTATCAAACGCCTTGAAAAAGCCGCAGCGTCCAACAGTACTTTCGTAGCTTTACAAGCCGATGGTTATGATACCCCTTCCGCCAGCCGGTTGCAATACCTGATGAACCACCCGCTACTGGGCCAGGCCGAGATCGTCAATAATAGTGGCCTGACGGCCGCCGCACGCAAAAACCTCAGCGATTTTATCACGCAGGTTTTGGAACTCCGCAAGCAGCAGCAACCTTTCAGTGCGATCCATGATGCCGTTACAGCTTACGAGTCCGCGGTACTTTCCGACACCAATTTTACCACTTTCGACAAAAAAATATTGCTTTCGAATGCTGCAATCACGCGTTACGGTTTTTATTTTGCGGGCAGGCACAAAAAACGCAAGCCGCTTGACCGTGACTGGGACCACTGGATTACGGCGATCATTGCGGGTATCGAAGGCAGCACCCAGAGTACGGCCAATGCCGTGATGCTGTCGGCAGCCGCCAGCGCGCTACACAACAACTAGCCGTGGCCAAAACATATGTTATACGCCAAACAGACTACTCTAAACCGGAAGGCCGCTGCAGCACTACATGCAGCGGTTTTCCATTTTACAGCCTACTCTATGTTTCCAATTGTAGCTGTTATGATTTCCAAATTTGAGTTGGTTTTTCGGCCCTAATCCTAAATTTTGCCTTTCTGCTGTGCTGTTCCATGTTATTCCGAACTGTTATGACTACTGATGCCGACCTTATATTCGAGATGCTTGTTGCGCTGGCGCGCCCTGACGATTCAGAGGTTCCATTCACCATTGTGCAGCGTCCACATGGCGGCCTCTCATTGTTGTTGCAAATACTGGCGATGAAAGTGAACCGGCATCGGAAGGAACTGCAACAGCGTGATCATAGTATTTTTGTTACTGCCCATTTGCAACTGGACCCGGATGCTGTGATCCTCGAAGTTCCTGCTTCGTTGCATCGCTTCTTACAGCCCGTTGGCGTTTCGCCTGCAGGCCAGAATTTTGAAACGTTTGTTTCAGCCTTTTCCAAACGGCACTGGGTGCAATACCTTAAGGAACCCAAGCGGGAACCCGCAAACACCTTACTTTTATTGCTCACCGATGGCAGGCAACACATCTACGCGGCTGCCTGTCGCTTTGCACCTGCAATCAACGGGGATTGTGACTGTACGATCGTTTTGATGAATCCCGAGATACAAGCGCCCGAAATCGCCCGGCATTACGACCGCATTTTTACGGAAGCGCTGGGGATTTATTACAAGGATGCCCAATTGCTCCAGCAAGTATGTGACTTCCTCCTTGCCCACCTCGACCGGCCCAAGCCTACCGACAAGCAGCTGGCGCGGCAATTTTACACCAACCGCCAAAAACTCAAAGAGCTTTTCCGCTATGTGGTAGGCTGCAGCATGTACAAATGGTATATGCGTAAAAAACTCGAGGCCACGATGGCACTGATCCAAAGCACGCACCTGCCGCTACATGAAATTGCAGGGCTTTACGGGTTTGTGGATTTTTGGTATTACAGCGGCTTGTTTGAAAAAGCGTTTGGTATCAAACCTTCTGCCGTAAAACGCCCGCTGTAACAGCAACAATGCCCGGAAGATCAGACTAAAATCAACGTGATCTCATTCTTCGCCCCTTTGATGATCCCTACCATCTCTTTATGGAATAATTCTTTTAAGGTACGCAGCACCACAGAGCGGGTCTTCCTGATCGGATTGGTGATTTTGACAAAAATAATCTTGCTGTGTATGACCACGTCCATGCTTCGCAAGTGTGGTAATTCCTTTAATGTTGTATCGGCATGTTCGGGACTCCTCAGCACCTGTTCCAGATGGGTTTCGAGCTCAGAGCGAAATGGAATGGTACAATCACATTTCACCTCAACGGTAGTAGTTGTTTGCATAATAAATAGATTTGGGTCTCGTAAAATTAGCAATCCTGCCCGGGCATTTTTTATATGATTTCCATCTTGTCCTATACAGTTCCCACAGCAGGTTGGTTTTCAGTTGCTCTATAGTACAGGCACTTTAAAATTTCATTTTTACCTTTTGTCGCATAACACCTCATGGCTATGTGGGTAACGGTTATCGCGGATCATCCTAAATCCCGTTTTTTAATTTCCATTATATGGCTTTCTGGTTTTCAAATGCAATACCCGCATTGATTTGGTTTGATGACATTTACACTATATAATCGTCCCTCGACTGCGCTCGGGATGACAGGAGGGTATAGCCGGGATGTCATGTATAAAATCGAATTAATTTTCACTAAAACATTATAAATATTTGCGTTATGGAATTTAAAATACCTTTCCGGCGGATTGTGGTTGATTTGACCTGTTACCTGTATGTATTGCTGTTTGTTTATGCTGCGGCCAACAAAATCCTGGACTTCCAAAATTTCAGGCAGCAACTCGGGCAATCGCCTTTGTTAAGCGCGTTTGCCGAGCCGGTGGCGTGGGCGGTACCAATAACAGAGTTTGCCATTGTTATTTTGCTAGTGGTCCCAAAATTCCGGTTTTGGGGATTGGTGTCCTCTTTTGTGCTGATGCTGATGTTTACGGTTTACATATATATCATCTTACACCACAGCGTATTTGTTCCGTGTTCGTGCGGCGGGATCCTTGAAAAAATGAATTGGCATGAACATCTGGCATTTAATGGTGGATTTGTATTGCTGGCGCTTTTGGCTATTGCACTCCATCCAGTACCATCGCTGACGCGGAAAAAAAACCTGCTGATCATAGCAGGCTCGTCGATTGGAGGAATTGCAGTTGTCATTATCCTGTTCCTGATGTCTGAGAATATCCACAGCTACCATAACAAATTTGTACGCCGTTTGTCGAGTTCGCCCATAACTAAAACCATGGATTTTGACCTGAAATTAAGGTCATACTACTTTGCCGGAGCAGATGAAAGCAACATTTATTTGGGAAACACCACCTCCCAATTGTTGATGACAGTTGTAGATACCGCTTTAAACAAAACAACAACCCACCGTATTGCACTTGACAGCACCGGCCTGCCGTTCCGGTCGCTGACCATTAAAGTGGCCGCACCGTATTTCTACATTTACGATGGCAGTGTGCCGTGCATCTTCATGGGCAGTGTTAAAGATTGGAAAGCCAAATTGTACAAAAGCGGCACGGAATATTTTTCGTTTGCGGTGCCAATCGATTCCAGTGCGATGGCTGTGCGTGTGCAGCAACGCGGCAAAGGGGAAAGTGTCATTGGAAGGGTTGAGCTGCTTTCCAATCAAAAAACGTCAGTAAACCACAAGCTGCTGCAAAAGCAAATTGACGGCGTCTTTGATACCGACGGTTCATTGCTGTACAGCAGCGGAATGGACAGGATCGTTTACCTGTATGCGTACCGCAACCAGTTTACCGTGGCCGATCCTGATTTAAGTTTGGATTTCAGGGGCAATACCATAGACACTATGGTAAATGCCAATATTGAACTGGTCGACCTCAAAAAACGCGGCGAGCGCAAATTTGCCAAAAGGCCGTTGCTGGTAAACAAGAGGGCGGCTGTTTATGACAACCTCCTGTTTGTGAACAGCAACATCCCCGGGCGGTACGAACGTTTGGAAATGTGGAAGCTCGCCAGCATCGTCGACGTGTATGACATGCCGGCCAGGCGCTACCTTGAAAGTTTTTACATCTATGATGTTGACGGAAGGAAAATGCATGACCTTATCGTACACAGGGATAAACTGTATACCCTCGCAGGCAACCGGCTTATCAGTTATAGATTACAGCCTTTAATTACACGCAACTACCAAAATACACTTGCCGGTAATCCGGCAAACAATCTATTGGCCAAATAGCAGGGGAAGGTCGAAAACCTGTAAAAAAGAGTAGATCACAATTTTAATTTTACTATTATGAAAACCAAAATTTTTAATTTCGTTGCTCCGATGGCCTTTGTCGCCCTGGGGCTTGTGGGTGCCTTCTCTACGAATGCGATGGAGAAAAAGGCTGCCGAATCAGGCATAGTGCTTGGTTACAGAAAAGTTGTTGGCGGAACGCCACCGTGCCAGCCTGCCGATTTTTGTGATGAGGTACCGACCCATATTTGTAGGGCATCAAGTGATTCGTCGCCTTTGTATCGTTACATCAGCGATACGCAATGTCCACAGATGCTTTTCAGAAGCACACCTTAATTTTAGGTCATCTAAAAAAGCGTCCCTCGACTACGCGTTTACAAAAAATATTTTGTGTACGGCTGCTTGTCACTTAGAAGGGAATTTCAACGTAAGATTTAGATGACCGATTTAAAAAATGCCGTCCTATGGACGGCATTTTCGTTTTTCTATTATTTTAGATATTTTGCAAGCCATGCTTCAATCTTGTGGGTTAAGTCGGCTTGCTTTTCCTTATCCAGGATCACATGTTCTTCACCGGGATAGATGAGTAGCGTATGCTCCTTCCCTAACCTGCGTAAGGCAAGATAAAATTCAATACTTTGGAGGTAATGCACATGGCGGTCTTCTTCGCCAGTCCATGAAAGCAAGGGCGTAGTTACCCCTTCTGCCTGTAGCACCGGAGAGTTCTTCAAGTAACTTGGTATTTCTTCAAACAGGGAACGTTCCATGCGTTGCTGCTGGTGTTCGAACCGCCAGAAGTCGGCCCTGGAGGACGTCCCGCTTAAATAGAGGTAGCTAAATACCAGGTCGGTCAGCGCTGCGCCCGATACCGCAGCGGCAAAACGGTCGGTTTTGGTGATGATGTAATCTGTTTCATAACCTCCGAAAGAATGGCCTGTCAGCGCGATTTTCTTCGGATCTATATTTGCTGATAACAATGCTGCATCTACAGCCGCCAATACACATTTCTTTGCAGATTCCCCCATCTCCCGCATTTCGTAGGCAATATCCGGCAGCAGTACAAAATAGCCTTTGCATGACAAATTCGAAAAGTTGATTCCGCCCTCGTTGTACAAGGTTGGGTTGACATACTCATGCAAAGTGAACCATTGCCTTTCGTAAATGTTGACTACCATCGGGTAGGTCTTTGTAGGGTTATAATCCGCAGGGTAAATCAGCACACCTGACAACTGCTTGCCATCGGCCATGTACTTTATTTTTTCAGCCATGCCACAAAAATAGATTTTGTGATGCGGATTGCTTTGGTACAATACCGTGGGCTTTTCGCCTGATTTCACGACCCTAATTTGTGGGGGTTCATCGAAACGTTGTGAGATCATGATATAGGTATCGCTATGCATGGCTTTTGCAAAGCGGTCGATTTTTTTGTATTCCCAAATGATCGGTTTGAGTCCTTTTTTAGCATCCAACGTGTAGAAACCATTGTAACCGCCTGCCCTTGTGGACGCAGACAACACCAGATTTTTTGATGCATCAAATATCCCGGGAGTTTTATAGTTTCCGTGCGCGTTCGCGCGTTCTTTTTGGCGCAAAGCCTCCAGACGAAAAGTAGTTTTACTTTTTCGTCCATCGGTCAGCCGTATCCTTTTTAACCCGTCGGGCGTCATTTTCCAAATGTCAAACTGGTCGTAGACAAAAAGGGACTGGTCGTTTACATTCCACCCACCAATCCCATACAACGGAATTTCACCGGCCTGGTCATATTCTATATTGTGAAATGGAACGCCTAAATCAGCGGTGATGTTAATGTGGTTGTCCTTCCTGAAGTCATACACCCACCAATGGCCATTTTTCGCATAGGTCATATAATTTCCGGATGGTGCTATCAGGGGTGTTTCTGCCGTTCCCGGATAGGCTTTTAGGATCATTTTCCTTTGGCCTGTTTGCAGGTTGACTGCAAAAATATCGCGCGGCCCTTCATAGTCCCATTGCGGTTCATAAGCCAACGCGTCCCAAACCAAGGCATAGTTGCCAGCCAGGCTGATTCCTGCGGAAGGCTGTTCTTTGGTGTTGATTTGCAGGAACCGGCCGGTATCGATAAACCACACCGCTGCTTTATCCTGTGTCGGGTAGTCTCCGTACATTTTGGCATTCGGGTACAGTTGCTTGTCATTCGCATTCCATACCTGTACGATTTCAGGCTTCGCGGCTGCTGCAACGGCTTCTTTCACTTTAAAAAACACGCGCCGGCCATCGTTTGAAATTTTCAAGGCGTTAAACCCAGTCGCTATCGACAGACCTTTGGGAAAATCAGGGTTGGCTTTGGCATCCAGAAACCGCAACGTTTTTTTGTTTACGTTATACGTATAAATCTTTTCGTTTGCAGCCTCCACATCGATAAACGCAATGGTGTTGTTTTGCCAGGCCAGGCTTTTGATATTTCCGGCTGTAACGAGCGGGATCCTTGTTTTATTAAACAAATTACCCACCTGCATGATCTCTACCGTTTCTTTTCCGGACACCACGGCTAAGGCAGTTTTGTTTTCATTCCACGTCCACTCTCTGATGTTTTCCGCACTTGCTACAATTTTGCCGGAGTTGTCCCTGATCTTTAATATTTGGGTTCCATCGTTTGCAGCAGCAAAAAGCAGGGTAAATTTCCCGTCGCCTGAAAACGAAAAATTAGTGATCTTAGGAAAGTAACTTACTTTTCCGGATTGTAAGTTTTGTAACACGAGCGTATCATGTTGTTTGCATGCAAACCAGCCTTCTCCGTTGAATTCTCCCAATATGCCATTGCGAAACGCATATTTTTTACCTGTTTTCGCCGACACCACAAATAACGTATCGACCGTGTCGTATTGCATTCCATAACGCACCCAGTCCCCCAGATCAGAAATGCTGTGCGACGTGAGCAATCCCCATTTGCCGTAATCGGCTTCCGTTAGCATTTTCTTTTGTAAAACCTGCCCCATTACGGGGCAGGTAACTAACAAAAAATAATAAGCAGCGAGCTGCGGCAACAATGACATACGGATTCTTTTTCCTGCGTGGATTGTTTCAATAGCCTTCATTTTGCGGGGCGAGGTTTGGATTCAACAACAATTCATTTTGGGGTAGCGGCAACAGGCGGTCATTCGCATCCCAGCCGGGTTTTAATCCCGACAAAACCGTATCGAGCATACCGTTCCTTTTCAGGTCAAAAAAACGGTGCCCAAATTCGCAGAATAGCTCCACCTGCCGTTCCTTAAGCACCGCTGCGATAATTTCGGCACTGCCTATAGCTTCGCTATCCGGCAACCCTGCTGTGTGCCTGATCTTATTCAGGTCTTCCTTCGCTCCTATCAAATCGCCTGCCTGTGCCCTAGCTTCAGCGCGGATCAGGTATTGTTCGGCCAAGCGCAGTACAATCGAGTATTCTACGGAACTGCCGGTATTCGTAAATGCTTTGTATTTATAGGCATGCGACCAACTGCCGGAATCGTTCGTGATTGTTTTTACCCAATGGGCTTTGCGCTGGTCGTCCGGCTCAAAGGCGCCAAGAAGTGCCGGAGACAAGGCTGATGCAGGTGGTGGCCCTGTAAAAAAAGAAAAAGTCCCCGATTCCTTGGTGTTGTTGCCCATCAATGCAGGCATGAATTGCCAGATCGTCGTGTTGCTTTCTTTGAGGAACACCTTATCGAGGTCGGTTTCCCATACATACAAGTCCGTTTGGTTTAAGACCGCCGAGGCGGCGTTTGACGCTTCGTCCCACAACTTAAGATATAAGTTTATGCGCGCCAACACCGCATAGGCGGCATAGCGGTTTGGGCGCACGCGTTCGGAGCTCACATAAGATTCGGGCAAAAGGGCTGTGGCCTGTTCGAGGTCGGATTTGGCCAGTAAAAGCACATCGTTTTCACTGATGCGACGCGCGACGCGGTTTGCTGCATAATCGGTAGTTGTGATATACGGCACGCTACCGAAACAATTCGCCAGATAACAGTGCAGGAGTCCGCGTACGAATAGCGCTTCGCCCTTTAGCTGGCTGCGGTCGGCTTCGGGCAAATGGGCGGCGTTGTCTACACCTTCGATTACGGCATTTGCCGCATAGACCTGGCTGTAGCCGCTGGTCCACAATTGGGCTATTTCCGCTCCCGAGGCCTGTAGGGTATTGTTGCTGAAATGGAACGACAGGCTGCCCGGCGCATTGTATGATGTGAGTTCGTCGCTGTACAAACCCAATTGGTTTGACAGTCCCGTAAACAATCCGCTCAAAACACCATTGTCACGCATTTTGGAGTAAATATCGGTCATTGCGGCATTGGCGGTCACGCGGTCTTCAAAAACAGCGGCGGCGGTCAGTTGGGATTGCGGCAGGTCGACTTCGGTAAAGCTGTCGCAACGGCTAAAAAGGATTACAATGCCCAGCATCCAGACCGGGAACATTGCTTTGTGAGTTGTATTTTTCATGGCTTTTATTTAAAAAGTGATTTGTAAAGAGGTCGTATACACGCGTAACGGCGGCATGAACCCGGCAGTCTTAAACTCGGGATCGCCACCATTAAATGAGGTGAAAGTCAACAGGTTTTGCCCCTGTACCCCTATTTTGCAATTGACGAATTTCGTCCAGCGCTGTGGCAGGTCAAATGTCAGCGCGATATTTTTGAGCCTGATGAAAGACGCATCGGCTATGACGGCATCGCTTTGGGAATACAGGCTGTTTGCCAGCTGCGCTGCGCCGTTCGCACCGCTGCTGTACACCTGGTATGGGCCACTGCCTCCCGGGTTCTGCCAGTGCGATACCACCGAGGCCGGCTGGTTGGCCATCGTTCCCGGCAGGACCGTACCAAACGCTTCGGTAAAGTTTTGCTGTTTGACAAACTGGAATAAAAAGTCCAGCTGGACATTGCCGTATTTCAGCTGGTTTTGGAAACCGCCGTAAAATTTCGGGTTCAGGTCTTTGGTGAATATGCGGTCGTCGGTGGCCGATAGCACCCCGTCGCCGTTTACATCTTCAAATTGGTAAATCCCAGTATCCGGATCGAGTCCGGTATAATGGTACACCTTTACAATATTCAGCGGCTGCCCGATCACAAACTGGGATTCGTACGGCGAGCCTTCGAGCCCCGGAAACGACAGCAACTCATTTTTGGCAGTTGTAAAATTAAAGCTGCTCGACCAGCTGAATTGTTCGCCCTGCACATTCAAAGTACGCAGTGTAAATTCATAACCGCTGTTCTGCACTTCGGCATCGAGGTTGCCTTGTATCGAAGCAAACCCGGTCGTGCCCGGCAATGGAATTCCTACGAGTTGGCTACCCGACCGGTTCCGGTACCAGGCCGTAGTCAAAAAGATGCGGTCTTTAAAAAATCCCGTTTCGAATGCGACTTCCAGTTTTTTGTTGGTTTCCCAACCAAAATCAGGGTTGAACAAACGCGTAGGCTGCAAGCCGCTAATGCCCTGGTAAGTAAGTCCGGAAGTACTGTACGTATCCAGATACTGGTAATCCCCAATCTGGTCGTTGCCGCTAGTGCCGTAACTCGCGCGCAGCTTTCCAAAACTCAGGAACCCGGCGTTATTCTTAACGATCGGTTCTTCCCCAAAGAGCCATGCCGCACCCACAGCGCCAAAGGTTGCAAAGCGGTTGTTGTCCCCGAAACGGCTTGAACCGTCCCTGCGCCCAGTGACATTCACAATATACCGGCCTTTCCAGCTGACATTCGCACGCCCGAAAAACGCCTGATATTTGTAAACGTTTTCCTCACTCTGCATGATCGAAAACGTTGCCGCCGAGGCCGGGTTTTCAATCAGGCTGTTGCTTGCAAAACCATAACCCATGTGTACCACCTGACTGCCGGTTTGCTGTTGGAACGTCCCACCTGCGAGTACATCCACTTTTAGACCACCCGCCGTAAACTGGTAATTCGCCTGCGGCTCGATGATCCATGAATTGCGTGCGGTATTGTTCTCAAACACCATCGATGCCGAGCTGTCGAGCCCATAGACAGGATTGTACATCGTTGACGGCAGCGTATTTAATTCGTTGTACCTCAGGTCGCTGTAACCGAAGTTTGATTTCACGGTTAGACCTTTAAACAAACTGTACGACAGCATCGCATTCGCAATTAAATCGTTCGTCCTTCCTTTAAAATCGGTCGCCAGCGTTTGCAGCGGATTGTCAAAAGTGCCGTTTTCCCAATTCAGGTTTCCGGCGGCATCGTACAGCGCAGGGGCGTTCGGTGGAAGCGTCAGCGCGGCGCGCATAAAGTCTACCGTTGGCATGTTGTTGTTCTGCACCGTATAACCCGACGTAAAAGTCATCTTAAACCTTTCATCTTCCGATTCGTGGTTTACATTCACATGCACATTGCCCTTCTGGTATTTATAATCCCCCGGAAAGACCGTGGTTTCCTTATTGTAATTGCCGCTCAACACATACTGGGTTTGTTTGGAACCGCCGGTAACCGAAGCCTGAACAGTAGTGGTGCTTGCATTGCCACCCAGCAATTCCTTTTGCCAGTTGGTATAGCGGTTCGGATCCCAGATGCCGTTGACATCATACGCATTCGCAGGATAATCAGCAATGCCGTCATTCGCATACGCTTCCCTCCGCATCGCTAAATATTGCCCGGTATCCATCAGGTCCATAAAACGGGTCACGTGCGCGGAACCGCTGGCCACCGAACCACTAAAACGGGTCTTGCCGGGTTTTCCTCTTTTGGTCGTGATCAGTACCACGCCGTTCGCCCCACGCGAGCCGTAAATCGCTGTCGCGTCGGCATCCTTGAGTACCTCTATACTTTCACTATCCCCGGGGTTGATGCTGTTTAGCGGACTTGTCCTGCGTGGCAGATGCCCTGAGGTAAACAGGCTGCCGATGGGCTCAGACGCATACGGCACCCCGTCTACAATATACAGCGGGTTGTTGCCGTCAAAC
>Ga0081606_1000308_pt1 | contig 22744 bp, 12 predicted proteins | sample EareggfetidaYelm_FD_71127 | JGI IMG/M metagenome (GOLD analysis project Ga0081606, IMG submission 71127) | Earthworm egg capsule microbial community from the University of Washington, USA - E. fetida Yelm (SPADES assembly) (version 2) | ecosystem: Host-associated > Annelida > Reproductive system... | reverse complement strand
GCCTTGCTGCTCTCGCGTGGCGTCTGGAGCGTGTTCATCACCCGTCCGCTGTCGGCCTGCCTGCTCGCCGCTGCTGTGCTGCTGCTGACCATCGTGCTGCTGCCTGCAATCAAGCACAAGCGCGAAGAAGTCTTCGTGGAAGACTGAGGGCTTTCTGGTCGTTGCTAACAGAGAGTGGCTTTTGCAAACAGAGAGTGGTCAAGCAGTTAACAAAGAGTGGTCATCTAAAAAGATGAGAGGCTTCTCGCATATTCAGGGCATGAACAGCGAGTTCACCAAATTCTGGCGGGCGAGACGTCCGTTAAATTGGGCTGACAAGAGGACTTAGTCTCTCGCCGTAGTCAAGCCGTACACGGGGTTGTGCGTAATTCATCGTTTTGCTATGCTGCGCATCACCCCGTCTCTACAGGTTTGCTATGGTACGCTGTCATCTGTCGACCCTCATGGGGCGCGACAGGCTCCGCATTTCTGACGTTTCACGCCTCACCGGCCTGAATCGCAGCACCGTCACGTCCTTGTACAAGGAAACGGTGACGCGCGTGGATGTGGCTGCCATCGATGCCCTCTGCAACCTGTTCCGCTGCACCGTCGGCGAACTGTTCGAGCATGTGCCCGACGCCGACAGGAGCCCTGCGTGACGCTCAGTGCAAGCCGTTGGCATGTCATTGCCGAATCCAATTTCGCATGGGAACGCGAGGCGCTGGAATGGCTGCGCGCCCATCTGCCCGACCGCGACTCCTGGCACGTCTGGACCAATTTCGAGTTCATCGACGACGAGGGCAAGGTCAACGAGGTTGATGCCTTGGTGCTCTCGCCGGCCGGCCTGTTCCTGGTCGAGATCAAGAGCCGGCCAGGCGTGCTGCGTGGTGACGCCCACAGTTGGACCTGGACCACCGATGGCCGCAGCTTCACCTACGACAACCCGCTGATCCTCGCCAATCGCAAGGCCAAACGCTTGGCCAGCTTGCTGCGCCGCCAGCCGGCCATCATGAAAGCCAAGGTGCGCTTGCCCTTTGTTGCGCCAGCCATCTTCCTGTCGTCTTCCAGCCTGGCTTGCCAGTTGGAAGGCCTGGCAAAGACCGCGACGTACCAGCACGGCAGGCCAGGCTCTTTGGATGACGCGGGCATCGTCGGCGCTCTCAGCAACGGCATCACCACGCGGGCCAGCACGCCGGTCGACGCGATACAGGCGCGTGCCATCGGCCGTGCCGTGATCGAGGCGGGCATTCGCCCGTCGAACAAGCATCGCCAGGTTGGCGATTACAAGCTCACCAAGCTGGCTGCTGAAGGCGACGGCTTTCAGGATTGGGAGGCTAGCCACGTCAGCGTTGACACCATCCAGCGCCGCGTTCGTATCTACACCGTGGCCTCGGCCTCAACGCCAGAAGCTCGCGCAGCCCGGCTTCGCCAGGCGCATCGGGAGTTCGAGGTGCTCGAAGGCATCGATCACCCCGGCATCCTGCGCGTCAACGACCTGAAGGAAACCGAACTCGGCCCGGCGCTGATCTTCGATCACGACCCGAAGGCGGTGCGGCTGGACCACCTGTTGCGCGAGCGGGGCAAGTCACTGACTGTTACGCAGCGTCTGCAGATGGTGCGCGACATCGCAGAGATCCTGAAGTACGCCCATGCCAAGCGGCTGTATCACCGCGCCCTGGGACCGCAGAGCATCGTGGTCCATGGCCTGGACACCGGCGCGATGCAATTGCGCCTGATGAACTGGCAGACAGCCTCGCGCAACGTGGGCGGCTCCAGCGCTCCCAATACCGTGCACCGCACGACCGGAACGCGCCATGTCGAGGACTACGTCGAAGACCTCGGCCTGCTGTACCTGGCGCCCGAAACCACCCGAGCCGACCCTGCGCAAGGTGCCAGCCTCGACGTGTTCTCGCTGGGCTGCATCGCCTTCTACATCTTCACCGGCCAGCCCCCGGCCGAGTCCACGCTGGAGATGTCCGAGAAGCTGCGCGAGGGACAGGGCCTGCGCCTGTCCGACACCATGGATGGCTGCGGCGCCAAACAGCAAGACCTGATTCAGTTCGCCACCGCCCCCGATCTGCTGGCACGCTACGACGCGATCCAAGGCTTTTTGGATGATTTGGACGCCGTCGAAGACGAACTGACCACCCCCGACCCCGAGGTCACCGTCGATCCGAGCATCGCCAGCGCTGGTGACCGGTTGGATGGCGGCTTCACGGTCGTCAAGCGCATGGGCCGTGGTTCATCCAGCGATGCCTTGCTCGTGCGTCGCGATGGCAGTGACGACGAATCCGTCCTCAAGGTGGCGTGCGACATTGCCCATAACGACCGGCTCGTGGCCGAGGGCGAGGTGCTGGCTCGCCTGCACCACCAAAACATCGTTGCCCACCGCGAGACCTTGAGCGTCTCGGGCCGCACCGCGCTGCTGCTCAAGAGTGCGGGCGCCAAGACCTTGGCCGAGAAGCTCAAGGAGGAAGGGCGGCTGTCGCTGGACATGCTCCAGCGCTTTGGCGAGGAACTGATCGAGGCCGTCAACCACCTCGAATCCGAAGGCGTGGCGCACCGCGACATCAAGCCCGAGAACATCGGCATCGCCGAAAACCGCAGCGGCAAGCTGCAGTTGGTGCTGTTCGACTTCTCGCTGTGCCGCACCCCGGCCGAGAACATCACCGTGGGCACCCATCCTTACCTCGACCCCTTTCTGTCGCTGCGTCGGCCGCCGCGCTGGGATCTGTATGCCGAGCGCTTCGCGCTCGCTGTCACGCTCTATGAGATGGCCGTCGGCCAGTCGCCGATGTGGGGTGACGGGCAGACCTCTCCATCGATGCTCGATGCCGAAGCCACCATCGAGCGGGACGTCTTCGATCCGGTCACGCGGGAGGGCTTTGCCAACTTTTTCGAGAAGGCGCTGAAGCGCGATTTCCGCGAGCGTTTCGACAACGCCGAAGATATGCTCCGCGACTGGCGAGCCATCTTCACCGCGCGCCGTACCCTTCACCCCGGCGATGGGCCGGCCGCTCGCGGTTTGGCGACCATTGCACCCACAGCATCCCCGCTGACCACCATGGCCGAGCTGGGCTACAGCCTGGAGGCCCAGGACGTGCTGGAGCGCATGGGCGTGCACAACGCCCGCGAGCTGCTCGCCGTGGACCGCGTGCGCTTCCGTTACCTCAAGGGCGTGGGCGACAAGATCCGCAAGGAGATCCGGCTCACCGCCAAGGAACTGGCCCGCCTGCGGCCCGACCTGACCCAGGGCCGCAGCGTTGCCCACGATGCCGACGAAGAAGTCGAAGGCGCCGTCAGCATCAATGAACTGGCGGCCCAGTTGCTGCCGCGCCGGCCGGCCGGTGACGACCGACCAGAAGAAGCTGCCCTGGCGCACTACCTTGGCTTGGATGATGTCGTGAAGGCGGGTGCCTGGCCCAGCCTGGGCGATGCAGCGCAGGCTGGGGAGGTCGATCGCGCCACCTTGACCGCCACGCTGATCAAGGCCCGCGAACGCTGGCTCAAGAACCCCGCCTTTACTGAGCTGCGCCACCAGATCGACACCTTGGTACGCAGCCAGGGCAATGTGATGAGTGCGCAAGAAGGCGCACTGGCCCTGTTGGCCCTGCGTGGCTGCGCCTCTCAAGATGATGCCGAGCGCATGCGCCAAGCAACGGCCGTGTTGCGCGGCGCGCTGGAAGCCGAGGAGCACCTCATCCAGCCCCGTTTTGCAACCTACGACCACCAACCGCATCTGCTGATCGCCAGCGCCGCGCCGTGGGCCGACTATGCGCGCCAGTTGGGCGCAGCGGCAGATGCCTGCGCGCTGGCCGATCCGCTGCTGCCACCAGCTCGCGTACTGGAGATGCTGGAAGGCGTCGCTCTGCCGTCGCCCGAGCAGTTGGGTGGCGCAGCCCCTGCACCGCTCACACCCACACGCCTGCTGCGCCTTGCCGCATCGGCATCGCGCAAAGCCGCTGTCTCCAGCCGGCAAGAGATGTACGCCCGTGGCATGCCGCCCATTCAGGCGTTGCGTCAGTCCCTGGGTGCCCTGGTCGGGGCCCCGGAACTGAAGGTCAAAGACATCCAGGAGCGCGTTCGTGGCCGCTACCCCGAAGCTTCGGCCCTTCCTGACCGCCCCAGTCTCGATCGCCTGCTCGAAGAGGCCGGCGCGCCGTTGACCTGGGACATCACCGCCGCCGATGGCCGGGGCGCCTACCGCCTGGCCACCCTGGGCCGCGGGCAGACAGCAGGCACAACCACCCAGTTCTCCCGCGTTGCAACCATTCAGGCCGCCTATGTGACGGAGGAGGGCGACGCCGCCCAGGCCGCCGTGGTGGAAGAGCGCCTGGTGCGCTCGCTGGAGCAAGGCGGTCTGCTGGTGCTGACCGTGCACCCGCGCATCGCACGCCATGCCGAAGCCGAGTTGCTGCATCGGTTCGGCGGCTCCGCCGCACCACCGTCTTCTGCCATCGAGCGCATCAATGTCGATGCGCTGCTGCTGGCTGCGCTGCGCGAGCAAGCGCAGGCGATGAAGGTGGACTGGAATGTTATCCTCCAGGCCGACGCTGCAGACCGGGGCAGCCGCCACTGGGTGAACTTGCAGCGCCTGGTGCAGCGTGCTGTGCCTGCAGTGCGTTCCGCCTTGCTCAACAGCCCGTCCCCCATTTTGCTGGTGTGCGTGGGGCTTCTGGCCCGCTACGAGCTGATGAACCTGATCACCGAGCTGGAAGAACACGCCGGCCGGCCAGGCCACACGCCCAGCGCCTGGGTGCTGCTGCCCACCAGCCACCAGGGACTGCCCGTCATCGACGCTGTGGCCGTGCCCCTGGTCAACAACATCAACAACACCCGCGCCTTGGCTCTGCCACAGGCCTGGGTGGAAAACAAACACCGGGCCAAGACAGGCAGCCATGCCCGTTCGATCGCCGACTGAAAGTCCCTAATGTGATCAACGCCCCCCAACTGCTCTCCGACCTGACCCGGCTGCTCAAACGCATGGAAGGCGACCTGCTGCAGCGCATCGAAGAAGTCCCTGAACTCAAGTCCAGCCTGCAAGCCGAGTGGCAAGCCGCGCGCGATGCCGACCGCTGCGCGGAAACCTTCGAGACCTGGGCCGACCAGGTCATCACCCAGGCCGGTGTGCACTGGCTGCTCAGCTGCGTGTTCCTGCGCTTCATTGAAGACAACCAGCTGGTGGATCGCCCCTGGCTGGGCGGGACACCCGAGTCCGGCCGCCTGGCTCTGGTGCGCGACCGGCACGAGGCCTACTTCCAGGCCCACCCTCTGCAGAACGACCGCGACTACCTGTTGGCCGCCTTCCGCGAAGCTGGCACGCTGCCTGGCCTGAGCACCTTCTTCGATGAGGCCCATAACCCGGCCTTCCGGCTAGGCATCAGCGGCGACGCCGCCATGGCGCTGATGAAGTTCTGGTGGGAGGTGAATGCTGACACCGGCGCGCTGAAGCACGACTTCACCGACCCGGCCTGGAACACCCGCTTCCTGGGCGACCTGTACCAGGACTTGAGCGAGGCCACCCGCAAGCGCTATGCGCTGCTGCAGACGCTCGAGTTTGTCGAAGAATTCATCCTCGACCGGACGCTGACGCCCGCCATCCGTGAGTTTGGCTATCGCGAGGCGCGGCTTATCGACCCGACTTGCGGCTCGGGCCACTTTTTGCTCGGTGGCTTTCACCGCCTGCTGGCCGAGTGGCAGCGCAATGAGCCAAGCCGCAACCCGGTGGACATGGCACAGAAGGCGCTGGACGCCGTGGCCGGGGTAGACCTCAACCCCTTTGCGGTGGCGATCTCTCGCTTTCGGCTTTTCGTTGCCGCCTTGCAGGCCTCCGGCGTGAAGCGGCTGGCCAATGCGCACGATTTCAAGGTGTCCGTGGCCATTGGCGACAGCCTTTTGCACGGCACCCGCTTTGGTCTGACGCAAAGCCAGGAATTATTTGATGCTGCGCAGAGCCATGCCGATACGGGCTTAGCCCATGCTTATGCCAGCGAAGACCTGGCTGAGGTGCAGCGCATCCTGGGCTGCCAGTACCACGCGGTGGTGGGCAACCCGCCCTACATCGTCGTCAAGGACGCGGCGCTGAACGCGGCCTACCGGCGCAAGTACGCCAGTTGCCACATGAAGTATTCGCTCGGTGCGCCGTTCACCGAGCGCTTCTTCGAACTGGCGCTGTCGGCCAGGGATGGCCACGGTGCCGGCTTCGTCGGCCTGATCACCGCCAATAGCTTCATGAAGCGCGAATTCGGCTCGAAGCTGATCGAGCAGGTGCTGCCGCGACTGGACCTGACGCACGTGGTGGACACCAGCGGCGCCTACATCCCCGGCCACGGCACGCCCACCGTCATCCTGTTCGGCCGCCATCGGCCGCCAGTCGATGCGAGTGTGCGCACCGTGATGGGCATCAAGGGCGAGCCAAGTACGCCGGATGATCCGGCGCAGGGCTTGGTGTGGAGCGCCATCGTCGGGCAGATCGATCAGGCCGGCAGCGAAAGCGATTTCGTCAGCGTGGCGGATACATCAAGGGCCGCGTTTGCGAAGCATCCCTGGAGTATCGGGGGCGGAGGGGCCGGGGAATTGCGAGAGAGCATTGAAGAGCAATCTTCGACAAGGCTTGCCGCACATGCCGAAACGATTGGGTTCATGGCGATCACTGGAGAGGACGACGCCTTCTTGATCTCGCCGCATATCGCTCCGAGACTCGGCGCGCCAGTACGGCCTTTCGTCTTGGGCGACGCTGTGCGCGATTGGCGTTCGGAGCATGGAGACTTGGTTGCGTTTCCATATACGAAGACTGGTCCTGACTTTGCGCCTGTTCCGATTGCCGCCGGTTCGCTCTACAGCCGAACTGCGTGGATCAACCGTTCGTTTCTGAAGTCGCGCGTCATGTTCGGCAAAACGGCCGAGCAGCACGGCAACCGTTGGGATCAGTACATGCAGTTCATCAAGAGTCGAGTGGCCGCCGACTACTTGATCACCTTCGCCGAAGTCGCCACCCACAACCACTTCGTCCTCGACCGCGGCGGCAAGGTCTTCAAGCAGACCGCGCCGGTCATCAAGCTGCCCACAGGTAGCAGCGAAGACGAGCACCTGGCGTTGCTCGGGCTGCTGAATTCATCGGTGGCGTGTTTTTGGATGAAGCAAGTCAGCCATCAGAAGCAAATGATGGGCGGTGACGGCATCCGGATTTCTGAGAAGTCCAAGGTCCCCTATCAGTTCGCCAGCACTCGCCTGCAGGAGCTGCCACTTCCAGAAGGCTGGGCATCGCACTCACTGAAGGCACGCCTGATTGAACTGTCGCGTGAGGTGGATCGACTCTCCCAGTTGAACTCATCGTTGCAGGCAGTCCATGTGCTTGAAAAGTGCGTTGCGTCTGGAGAGGATCTGTCGCAAGCCTGGGCGCAGGCTCTTGCCGATCGGCGAGCCGCGCGCTCGAAATCCATCCTCCTGCAAGAAGAGATTGATTTCGTTTGCTATGCGATGTATGGACTGACATCTGCTCCCAATCTCTTGGCCGAGCCGTTGGCTTGGGATGTCATGGTTGAGGCAGGCTGTCGTCCGTTCTGCATCCTGAGCCAAAGGAATGTCGAGGGATTTGATGTGCCTGTGTCAATTCCGTCCGACTGGCCTGATGACATGCGAACTGCTTGGGCAGCTCGAATGCAAGCCATTGATAGTTCTGCGGCCCTCAGAACTATCGAGGAGCCGCATTACAAGCGCCGATGGATTGGGCGGCAAGGGCTTTTTAATCACGGCGCCAAGGCGAACGAGTTTGCCGATGCTTTGCGTGTTTGGATGCTCGCCCGGCTGGAGGCGCCCTCCTTGTGGCCGGCAACTATCAACGAGCCGCCTCAATTCACCAGCACGAGTCGCCTGGCCGAATCGGTGTCTCGCGATGCTGCGTTCATGCAGATCGCCGCGCTGTATGCGGGCCATACCGATTTCGACCTACCGCAGTTGGTCGCAGACCTGGTCGCTACCGAATCCGTACCCGCTCTGCCGGTGCAGCGCTACACCGACACCGGCTTGCGCAAGCGCGCCCAATGGCAAGACACGTGGGCGTTGCAGCGCCGCGAAGACGCCATCGAGAGCCAAGTGGTAGTGGACAACGCTGATGGCTGGCGTAGCGAGTTCGTCAGCGAGGCGCGACAGCACTTTCGAATTGCCGCAGAAATGCCGCTTTCCGATGAGGCCAAGACTTGGGTCGAACGGCAGCTTGCCGCCGAGATCAAGCGCCACCAGGACGAGCGCAAGGCCAACGAGATCGGCCCCATCCCCGTGCCGCCCAAGTACCAAAGCAAGGATTTCCTGAAGGCCGACTGCTGGCGCCTGCGCGGCGGCCTGGACGTACCCAAGGAGCGCTGGATCAGCTACCCCGGTTGCGAACGCGGCTCGGACGGCAGCCTGGTCATCGCCTGGGCCGGCTGGAACCATCTGCAGCAGGCCATGGCCCTGGCCGGCTACTACATGGACATGAAGGACAGCGAAGGCTGGGAGTCCGTGCGTCTGCAGCCCCTGCTGGCCAGCCTGTTGGAGCTGGTGCCCTGGCTGGAGCAGTGGCACAACGAACTGGATCCCGTGTTCGGCGAGCGCATGGGCGACTACTACCGCGGCTTCGTCACCGAAGAAGCGCGCGCGTTGGGCTTCACGCTGGACGATCTGCGGGCGTGGAAGCCAACGGTGGTTGCCGCGAAGCGAGGAAGGAAGAGAAAAGCATGAGTGCAGTGGGACCGATTTCGGTTAACTATTTCGAGTCAGCACGTCGGCATTTCCAGGATGCGGGCACGTTGTTGGGCGGCAGTCGGCAGGCGAATGCCGGGCAGCTTTTCGGCATCGCGGCGGAGTGCGGCATCAAGGCGATCCTGGTCGCCAGCAAGGTGCCTGTCGATACCGAAGGTTCGATCGACCGTCTTCCTGGTGTAAAGGGAAAAGGCTTCAAGGACCATTGGCCTCATTTGGGCCAGGCGTTGACAGACCTTGTGGGTGCCATTCCTGACAGCCGGACGGCGACCACGTATCTGTCTGCGCTGCCCAACTTGGTGGACTTCTCGGACTGGCGGATCGCGCACCGATACTGGCGTGATGCAGCCTTGCCTCTGGCCTCGGTCGCCCGCTGGCAATCGGCCGCCGGGGATGTAATGGCGGTGTTGGACCAAGCAAAGGAAGATGGGGTGCTGTGATGGCGATGATTCGATTCCATGATGCATTGCGGCAGGCCGCACAAGCCTTGGCGAGCCTGGAACTGCCGGCTGCACCGCCTGTACGCCTGGTGCGTGACCTCTACGGTCGCTTGCGTTTCGCAGTGGACAGTGTGCAAAGCGACTATCCTGAGTCGGCGCAGGAACAACTGCAGGCCGCGCAGGCGGCATTGGGCGCCTACGCCACGAGCAACGAACTGCTGTTTCGTGACAGCTTCAACTATCCGGAAAAGTTCTTCGACCAACAGAACTGGCTTCGGACCATGGTGCCCATGGGCAGTAACGAAGACGGTGAACCGCTGCCTTCGGTGCAAGTTCTATTGCTGGACCGAATGGTGACAGGCCACGACTGGTTGCAGCCGATGCATACGCAGGGCAAACATCCGCACAGGCTGGTGTTCTTTGGTCTCAAGGGCGGCGTGGGCCGGTCCACGGCGCTGTGCATGGTGGCGTGGGGGCTGGCTCGGCTAGGCAAGCGGGTCTTGCTGGTGGATTTTGATCTGGAATCACCTGGCCTTTCGGGTTTGATCCTTCCGGCAGAGCGAGTCGCAGAGTTTGGCGTGATGGATTGGCTGGTGGAAGACGCGGTGGGCCAGGGCGACAGTGTTTTGCCCGGTTTGGTGTCCGCCAGTCCCTTGGGTGAAACCACGCAGGGGGCCGTGCGCGTGGTCGCTGCCATGGGAGCGCAAGAGAGTGACTATTTGGCAAAGCTGGCACGCGCCTATGCTGACGTGCCGTCTGAGCATGGGCCTCAGCGTCTTGGCGAGCGCCTGCGCCGCATGGTGGATGCATTGGAGGCGCGCGAGCAGCCTGATGTAGTGCTGATCGACAGTCGTGCTGGCTTGCACGATCTGGCGGCGGCGGCCATCACGGTCCTGGCTGATACGGCCTTGCTATTTGCTACGGACAGCGAGCAGACCTGGCAGGGCTACCGGCAGCTTTTCAGCCACTGGCAGCGGCGCCTGGACGTGGTGCGCGATGTACGAGAGCGCCTGGCCATCGTGCGGGCGTTGACACCGAAGAGCGACCGCGAAGCGGGTGTGAAACGCTTTCAAAGCAAGGCCTACGAACTGCTTGCAGAGACGCTGTACGACGCGATTCCACAAGGTGATGCTGACGCAGAGGTCGAATACTTTCATCCCACCGAGTCAGACCAGGCGGCACCGCATTTCCCCATCCTGGTGGACTGGGACGAGCGTTTCCAGGAGTTCGATCCTGGTCTGCGCCCGGAGCAGGGCGGCGCCACTGATGCGCAGGTGGACGCGACCTTTGGTGCGTTGATTCAATGGGTGGCAAGGCGCATCGATGGTGACGAGCAGCGCTCCGAGGAGGAAGAGTCATGACCACAACTGAGCAGGCCATTCGCAGTGGCATCAAGGAAGCCGCTGCGGTCCTGGCCCAAGACCAAGCCACGTCCAACCGGCCGGAGGCGTTTACCTATGTACCGCCAACGCACGCGAGGGCGCTGGATTTGGACGCTACGCTGATCGAGGGTATTCGCGGCGCAGGCAAGTCGTTCTGGTTCTCGCTGCTCGCCTCGCCGAAGCATTTGTCATTCGTGCGCACCAGCTTTCCTGAAGCACGGTTGCCCCAGGACGTGAAGGTGGCCCAGGGCTTTGGCATGGGGCTGTCCATTACCCAAGCCCCAGATGCCGAGACGCTGGCGGGTCTGATGGAGCAGAAATTTCGCGAGCGTTCAATCTGGCGTGCCGTGCTCGCTCATCACACCGGTGTGGGCGGTGGCTTTGTCGGATTGAAGAGCTGGACGGACCGGGTTCGGTGGGTGCAGCAGAACCCGGAGGCGTTTGCACACGAGATCGAGCAAGCGGATCAAAGCTTGAGCAGCAAAGGTGAAACCCTGCTGGTGCTATTCGATGCATTGGACCGTATGGCCGACGATTGGCAGCACATCAACAAGTTGGCCAAAGGGCTCCTGCAGGTGGCGCTGGACATGCGGTCCACGCGTGCTATTCGGTGCAAGGTCTTCGTCCGGCCGGACTTGCTGCAGGACCCTAACGTCATCAGCTTCGCGGACTACTCCAAGCTGTTGGCCACCAAGGCTTCTTTGGTGTGGCACCGGGCTGACCTCTATGCCTTGCTGTACCAGTGCCTAGGCAATGCCAGTGTGAGCCGCAAGCAGTTTGCGACCTGGGTCGGCCGGAGCCGTGCGCCTGCGACGACCAATGCGGCGACTGACTGGGCTGTTCCTTCTAATTTGCGTCACGACGAGGATCGCCAGGAGGCGCTATTCGAACGCCTTGCAGGCAAGGCGATGGGCAGCAGTATCAAGCGGGGCAAGCGGGGCAAGCCATACACCTGGCTGGTCAACCATCTGCAGGATGGTTTGAATCAAGTGAGCCCGCGCAGTTTCCTGGCGGCGCTGGGAAAGGCGGCGGCCGAAACGGCCGATGACTACGAGCTCCCTTTGGACTACCGCGGCATTCAGCGTGGTGTGCAAGAAGCATCTCAGATTCGCGTGCAGGAGATCACCGAGGACTATCCGTGGGTGAAGCAAGTGATGGACCCATTGCGTGGCAACCTGACGGTGCCTTGTGCTTCCAGCGAGATTGAGCGAATCTGGACATCAGAGCAGACCTTGGTTCAATTGGAAGCCCTGTTGAAGAAGGGACAGGCCGCCGTCAAGCTGCCGCCCCAGAACCTCGAACAGGGTCCATCGGGAATTCTGATTGACCTTGAGGCGCTCGGTATGGTGCAGCGTATGGAAGGCAAGCGAATCCAGATGCCGGATGTGTTCCGGGTCGCTTTCGGTTTTGGGCGACGCGGAGGCGTCACGCCGCTGAAATGGAGAGCGCCATGAACAGAAGCTTCTATATCGACAATTTCAAGTCGCTGGCCGACTTCCGTCTGCCGCCTGCGCCCCACCAACTGGGCTCGTTTTCCTGCCTTGTTGGGATCAATGGAGCGAGCAAGTCGACCATGCTGCAAGCCTTTGACTTTGTGGGTCACTTGGCCAACGGCCAGGTCGCGATATGGCTCAAGCCGCGTGAACGGAAACCCACTGGCTTGATCAGCCGCTTCCTCGAGAAAAAGCAAATTCAATTTGAGCTGGATATCGAGGTGACTGGCGAGGGTCGCATTGCCGCTGCTGCCATGACGAACACGCAAACTGTCCCTGGGCTGCACGTACCCAAAGATTGAGGGAAAAGAACAAACATGACCCTATTGAAAAACCTCATCACCATCCCGGAACGGGTGCACCAGGGCGACTTCGTCCTGCAACTGTCCAAAGGCGTGACCGAGCCCGAACAGACCCTGCGCGACTACGTGGTCACGCCGCAACTGGTGGATGCCTTTGCCAACGCGCTGGGTTTTATCCAGCAAGCGGTGCAGACCGGCGGTAGCAAGGCGGCCTATCTGCATGGCAGTTTCGGCTCCGGTAAGAGCCATTTCATGGCCGTGTTGAACCTGCTGCTGGCGGGCAACACCCAGGCCCGGGCGACGCCCGAACTGGCCGACGTGGTGGCACGCCACGGCTGGGCCGATGGTCGCAAGTTCCTGCTGGTGCCGTACCACATGATTGGTGCACGCGACATGGAGTCGGCCATCCTCGGGCAGTACGCCGAGTTTGTGCGCAAGAAGCATCCGGGTGCGCCAGTGCCTGGCTTCTATCTGGCCGAGGGCATGTTCAAGGATGCACGCGATCTGCGTGAGCGCATGGGCGATGAGGCCTTCTTTGCCAAGCTCAACGAGGGAGCGAGTTCCGGAGGCGATGGGGGCTGGGGCGCGTTTGAGAGTGGCTGGGATGCGGTGGCCTTCGAGGCGGCGATGCGGGAGGCCCCCAATGGCGAAGAGCGGTCGCGCCTGGTGGGTGACCTGATCACGCAGTTCTTTTCGGCCTATCGCACATTGGCCGGCAGCGGCGAGTCGTTTGTGTCGCTCGACGATGGCCTGAGCATCATGAGCCGGCACGCCAAGGCGCTGGGTTATGACGCCGTCATCTTGTTCCTGGACGAGTTGGTGCTGTGGCTGGCCAGCCATGCGGCCGATGTCAACTTCGTCAGCCGAGAGGGCGCCAAGTTGGTTAAGTTGGTGGAAGCCACCAATGCCGATCGGCCCATTCCACTGATCAGCTTCGTGGCCCGGCAACGCGACCTGCGCGATCTGGTGGGCGAGAACCTGGCCGGCTCGGTGCAGGTGCAGTTCAGCGATGTGCTGAAGCACTGGGAGGCGCGCTTCCACCGCATCACCCTGGAAGACCGTAACTTGCCCGCCATTGCCGAGAAGCGCGTGCTGCGTCCGGTCGACGAGGCTGCGCGACAGGCACTGCAGGGGGCGTTTGACGGCGTCTTAAACATACGCACTCCAGGTGTGGTGGACACGTTGTTGACCACGACCGCCGACCGCGACATGTTCCGCAAGGTGTACCCGTTCTCGCCCGCTCTGGTGCAAACCTTGATTGCGGTATCCGCTGCATTGCAGCGCGAACGCACAGCGCTCAAGCTGATGCTGCAGTTGCTGGTGGACCGGCGCGCTGATCTGGAGCTGGGCCAGCTGATTCCGGTGGGCGATCTGTACGATGCCATTGCGGAGGGCGATGAGCCCTTCAGCGAGGGCATGCGCCTGCACTTCGAGAACGCCAAGCGTCTGTACAACCAGCGTCTGCTGCCCATGTTGGAGCGGCAGCACAACGTGACCTGGGAGGCGATCAAGCTGGGCCAGGCCGACGCGGTGGCCGCCAAGAACCTGCGCAACGATGCCCGCCTGTTGAAAACGCTGCTGCTGGGCGCGCTGGTGCCCGAGGTGGAGTCGCTCAAGGCCTTGAGCGCGCAGCGCCTGGCAGCACTGAACCACGGCACCTTCCGCTCGCCAATCCCAGGGCGCGAGGCGCAAGACGTGCTGCGCAAGTGCCGCGATTGGGCCAGCGAGATCGGCGAGATCAAGATCACCGAGGATCAGAACCCGATCATCTCCATCCAAGTGACGGGCGTCGACATCGAGCCCATCCTGCGTGCGGCCGAGGCCAACGACAACCCGGGCAATCGCCGCAAGCGCATCCGCGAGGCCTTGTTCAAGGAGCTCGATATCGTGGACACGGGCGACCTCTTCAATACCTACGAGTTCAACTGGCGCGGCACGCGGCGCGAGGTCGAACTGCTGTACGAGAACGTCCGCGAGATGACTGACGACCGTCTGCGCGGCCGCTCGGGCACCTGGACGGTGGTGCTGGACTTCCCCTTCGACGACGCCAACTTCGGCCCGCCCGATGATCTGGCGCGGCTGGCGGCCTATCGTGGTGGTGACACCAAGACCTTGGTGTGGATTCCCTCGTTCCTGAGCAACAAGGCGCTGGCGGATCTGGGCCGCCTGGTGGTGCTGGACTACATCCTGCAGGGCGAGCGCTTCGAAACCTACGCCGGCCACCTGTCTTTTGTGGACCGTGTGCAGGCCAAGGCGCTGGCGTGCAACCAGTTGGACCAACTGCGCATCAAGCTGCGCTCGCAGCTAGAGGTGGCTTACGGCATCAGCCCCGAACCACGCGATGCGGTCAGCAGTCCGCTGACGGCCGACCAGCAATTCCGTTCGCTGGACCTCACCTTGTCGCCACGGCCGCCCGTGGGTGCCGACTTCAAGTCGGCTTTCGAGAACCTGCTGGGTCAGTTGTTCGCCCATCAGTACCCGGCACACCCCGAGTTCGACACCGAAATCAAGCTGGCCGTCATCCGCAAGATCTGGCCCGAGGTGCAGAAGGCCATCGAAGCGCCGGGGCAGCGCGGGCTGGTGCAGGACACCGGTGTCCGCAAGCTGGTGCGTTCCGTGGTCAACCCCTGTCAGTTGGGGCAAATGGCCGAAACGCACCTGCTGATCGAGCCACACTGGCAGTCGCGCTTTTTGCAGAGCCACGCCCGCGACAGTGGCAGCCCGATCACGGTCGCCAAGTTGCGCCAGTGGATCGACATGCCTACACCCATGGGGCTGCCGCGGGAGTTGCAGAACCTCATCATCCTGGCGTTCGCCGCGTCCACGAGCCGCCGCTTCACCATGCGCGGCGGGCCCTTTGCGCCCTCGGTGGACAGCATGCCGGATGAGTTGGAGTTGCGGGAACAATCGCTGCCCAGCGCTGGCGCTTGGCAGCTTGCGCTGCAGCGCGCATCCAGCCTGTTCGGCTTGACCTTGGGCCAAACGCTCAACGCGGCCAACGTGGGCAAGCTGGTGGACGAGGTCAAGCAGAGGGTGGGCGAAAAGCGAGATGCCGTGACGCGCCTGGTGGTGCAGGTGCGGGATCGCGCTGGACGGTACGCGGCTGGCGCGTCGGGTGCCCGCCGGCAGACTGCGGAGTCGGCGCAGTCGCTGCTGGCTGCGGTGGCATCGGCCGCGGATTCAGAGCTTGTGGCCGTGCTGGCCGGGGCGGATCTGCAGACCTCGGAGGCCGCCGTTGGACGCACCCTGGGGCAGGCGAAGGCCTGCGCCGATGCGCTGGAATCGGGCAGCTACTGGCAGTTGTTCGATGTGGTGCTGAAGTTGAGCGACCACCGTGCCGGTGCTGCCCAGGTGATTGGGCGGCGCCTGGCCGAGGTGTTGACCAGCGACGAACACGTGCTGGGATTGAAGGAGCGGCTGGATGAATTGCATCGCGACGCGATGGCTTTGCTGGCAGAGGCTGCGCCCGTCCCCGCGCCTGGCCCCGGGCCGGCTCCTGTGCCGGCGCCTGGCACGCCTGCGCCTGCGCCAGTAACGATTCCGCCCGTGCCGGCCCATCTGGCGCCCGAGATAGTGGCGGAGAAGCAGCAGTTGCATCTGAGCGGCGCGCAAGCCGTGGCCGCGCTGGAAGAGCTGAAGGCGCGCATCACCAGCGAATGGGACCTGGAGCTGACGCTGAGCTGGCGCTTGCAGCGCAAGGGCACGCAGCCATGAGTTTGTCGACGCCGCAGATCAAGGCGCAACTGGAGCGTGTGCTGGACAGTGACCCGACGGCGAAGGCCGTTGCCATTCGTGCGACGGCCAAGCAGGTCTGGCCGGACACGGTCCGTCCGCATGGGAAGCAGTTTTCGCTTCGGTGGTGCGAGTCGTCGCTGGCCATCCGGGAGGCTTTGTGCGAGCTGGAGCAGCTCGCGCCGCCGGCTTCGGGCATGGTGGTGATCACGCCTTTGTCGACGCACGAGGTGGCCGAAGACATCGCAGCCAGGCTGGCCCGCGCGCGGGTGTTTCAGCCGGAAGGTTGGGACATCGTGCGCCTGATGTTCCAGAGCAAGGAGATCGACGCTCGTTTGAGCCGGTTTGCTTGGATGCCGCAGGCCTTGATCGATGGTGCGGCCCAGGGCGACTACCAGCCCGTAGCCAACGGGTTCGTGGACCTCGAAACAGCCTGGCGCGAGGTGCTGTCGCGGCTTTTGGGGATTGAAGCCGCCCGGCCGGACGCGGTGACGCTGCTGGTCTGGTCGATGACGCCCGACGCAGATCCCCGACTGGGGCCTCTGCCGGCTGCAATGCGCTCGGCCATCATGGACTGGCTGGCTGAGAGTGCCGGTGTGGCAGGTGCCATGGTGCTGGGCTGCGTCGAAGCCGGTCGTACGGGTGATGCCCTGCCGCTGGGGCTGGTCAGTGGCGTGATATTTGCGGCAGATGGTGAGGGGCAAGCCGCGCTGGGCCAGGCGGCGATCCGCCTGGAGCGCTTTGTCAACGACAAGCATGTTGGTGTGAAGGAGGGCCGAGACTGGGCCTCTGCTGCAGAGCAGGTGGTTCGCAGCTTGGGCGCGGAGGCTTGTCGGGCCGCCTTGGACAGAGCTGATGCCTTGTTGCGGGATCTCCGTATTTCGGAGTTTGCGCAGTTGAGTGATGTGCTGCCGTCAGCTCTGGACCAGCGACTCAATGACTTCGCCTTGGCGCTGAGTGCCCACGCGGCTGAGCCCAACCAAGCCAACCTCCAGCAGGTGGAGTTGCAAGCCGAGCGCGCGCTGAAGCACACGCTGATGAACGAACAGCGTTCACGCATGGAACGTGTCGAGATGGCACGACGTTTGGCACGCTGGCTGCTCAGCCCGATGGTCTCCGGGGCCTCGCTGCCCGATTCAGTGGAATGGCAAGCTGATCAAGGGGCCTACGTCGATTGGGCTCGCTTCCGGCTGCTCGGTGGCGATGAACTGACCGACTTGTCGGACGCCTACGCCGCGTGTCGCCGGGCTGCCATTGCGCGGCGTGACGGGTTCGCCAAGACCTTCGCGCAGGCTTTTGTGCAATGGAACGCGCAGACTCCCGCGAACACCGGGCGAGTTGTACCGCTTGAGCAGGTACTGGACCGCGTGGTGGCTCCGATTGCAGCAGCGCAGCCCGTGCTGCTGTTGGTGATGGATGGTTTGAGCAACAGCATCTTCCGTGAGCTGTTCGCGCGGGCTGCCAGCCAAGGCTGGGGCGAGTTGGTGCCCGCGTCACAGGGCAAGCCCTTTGTTGGCATCGCCGCAGTGCCCACGATCACCGAGGTGAGCCGGACCAGTTTGCTGTGCGGGCGACTGACCACGGGCGCGCAAGCGCAAGAGAGGCCCGGCTTTGCGACACATCCGGCCTTGATGGCAACCAGCAGGGCAGCGCACGCGCCCAAGCTCTTCCACAAAGGCGACCTGGCCGATGCCGGGAATCTGGCCCCGGAGGTGCGCGCAGCGATCGCCAATCCCAAGCAGCAGGTTGTGGGCGTGGTCTACAACGCCGTGGACGATCATCTCAGTGGGCCGGATCAGCTCAACCAGCGCTGGATGCTGCAAGACCTGCGCTTGCTGCTGCCTTTGTTGCGGGAGGCGCGCGAAGCCCGGCGCGTAGTGATCATCACGGCTGACCATGGTCATCTGCTTGAGGATGGGACGACGCAGATTCCGGGTGGCGAAAGCGATCGTTGGCGAATGGGTGGAACTGCCGCATCGCTGCAAGAGTTGGCGATCAGCGGTGGTCGCGTAGTCACCAGCGATGGCTCAAATACGGTGGTTTGCCTGTGGGGGGAAAACAGCCGGTATGCGGGCCGCAAGAACGGGTACCACGGTGGCCTGTCACCCCAAGAGTTGACCGTGCCATTGAGCGTTTTCGCCCCGTTGGGCACCAACTTGGCGGGTTGGATTCCAGCGCTGCCAAACCAGCCGGAGTGGTGGGCGCTGCCACCGCTTCTGCAGGCCAAGAAGCCGGCGGTTGCAGCAGCGCCACCACAAGCCAAGCCCGCCCGAAAGAAGGCGGTTCAGACCGAGGCACAGCCGGGTCTCTTCGCGCCCGTCGATCTGCAGCCCCCTGTTGTCAATGAGGTGGAGCAGGACTGGATTGGCAGTCTGCTGACCAGCCCGATCTACGCGTCTCAGCGCCAACTGGCGACCCGCGTCGCTCTGCCGGACGACAAGATGAGGCTGCTGCTGGAGGCACTTGCCGAGCGTGGCGGGAAGTTGTCCCGGACGGCTCTGGCCAATCGGCTGGCCCTGGCCGAGGTCCGCGTGGGCGGCTTGCTGAGCGCAGTGCGCCGGATGCTGAACGTGGATCAGGCAGCGGTCCTCACCGTCGATGAGGCGGCTGGATCGGTCGATCTCAACATCACCTTGCTGCAACAGCAGTTCAAGTTGCCCAAGCAGGGAGGTTCGAGATGATCAGTCCAGCCCGCAGAGAAGACATCGTCAGCGCGCTGCGCCGAGGCACAGTTCCAAGCAGTGGCCTGGATGCGCTGGCCGTCGGCATCGAGACCTTCGCGCCTACGCTCAGTGAAGAGCTGGAGTCGGTCGCATCCGGTCGCGGCGGCTTCAAGGCCGTCCGCGGTGAGTACGGCACCGGAAAGACCTTCTTCGGGCGTTGGCTGCAGGAGCGCGCGCGCTCCAGAGGATTTGCCGCGACCGAAGTCCAGATCAACGAGACCGAAACCCCGCTGCACCGACTGGAGACGGTCTACAGGCGGCTTGTCGAGCACCTGGGCACAGCCGACATGGCCAGCGGCGCATTCAGGAGCGTGATCGACGGCTGGTTCTACGCGTTGGAGCAGGATGTGCTGGCCGATCCTTCGGTGGACCCTGACGATGCGCAAGGGCTGCTGCAGAAAACAGATGCGCTCATGGAGGTGCGCCTTAGCGTGATCAGCAAGACGGCGCCGGCGTTCTCGGCGGTGCTGCGCACCTATCGACAGGCCCTGGCCAACAACGATGGCATGTTGGCCGAGGGTCTGATCAGTTGGTTGGCCGGCCAGCCCAACGTGGCGGCCAGCGTGAAGCGTGCTGCAGGCATCAAGGGCGATCTGGACCACTTCGGGGCCAGCAATTTCCTGGTGGGTCTGCTGACCATCTTGCGAGACAGTGGATTCCCGGGGCTCGTGATGGTGCTGGACGAGGTGGAAACCTTGCAGCGCATGCGCACCGATACGCGTGAGAAGGGGCTCAATGCCTTGCGCCAGTGGATCGATGAGATCGATGCTGGCCGTTATCCCGGGCTGTACCTGGTCATCACGGGGACGCCGGCATTCTTTGATGGCCCGCAGGGCGTGCAGCGGCTGGCGCCGTTGGCCCAACGGCTCCATGTGGACTTTGGGACAAACCGGCGGTTCGACAACCCTCGCGCTGTCCAGATCCGCTTGGCGCCGTTTGACCACAGCGCGCTGCTTTCGGTGGGGCGTCGTGTGCGAGACATCTACGCAGACGGCCGAAATCACGGGCAGCGCCTGCGGTCGGTTGTCGATGACGGCTACCTGGACACCTTGGCCCGAGCAGTGGCAGGCGGACTCGGGGGCAAGGTGGGCGTGGCGCCCCGCCTCTTTTTGAAGAAGCTCGTTGCAGACGTTCTGGATCGCGTGGACTTGCACGTGGACTTCGATCCGCGCCAGCACTATTCCTTGACCATTGCCGAAACCGAGATGTCGGCTTCCGAGCGGGCTGCGGCAGGCGCGAACTCTGTGGATGACATCGAGCTGTGACCGAATTCGAACAGTTGCACCCCTCGCTTCAGTACCATGTGGTCAACACGCTGGGCTGGAGCACGCTGCGCCCCACGCAGTTGGCGGCAATTCCGCCGATTCACGAGGGGATGCATTGCTTGTTGCTGGCGCCTACTGCTGGGGGCAAGACGGAGGCTGCGGCGATTCCGATCTTGTCCAGGATGCTGAAGGAGTCCTGGCCGGGAACCAGTGTCCTGTACATCTGCCCCATCAAAGCGCTGCTGAACAACCTTGAGCACCGGCTCACCCACTACGCGGGGCTCGTCGGCCGGACGGTGGAGGTCTGGCACGGTGACGTGTCGCAGTCCCGCAAGAAGAAGGCACTGAAAGAAGCGCCCGATATCCTTCTGACGACACCGGAATCGATCGAGGCGATGCTGATCTCCGTCCGTGTGGACCGTCCCATCTGGTTCGGCAACCTGCGCGCCGTGGTTGTGGACGAATTGCATGCCTTCGCCGCAGATGACCGTGGCTGGCACATGAGATCAGTGCTGCAGCGGCTGGAGCACTATCTGCCGCAACCGCTTCAGCGCATCGGCCTTTCTGCCACGGTCAGTAACCCGCAAGAGCTTCTGGAGTGGTTTGCTCCTGTCGGAGCCCGGCAGGTGGTGGGCAGCGCTGCCGTAAGCATCGACGCCGATGTCACCATCGATCACGTCGGCAGCCTCGAAAACGCAGCGACGGTGATCTCGCGCCTTCACCGCGGTGAGAAGCGGTTGGTGTTCTGCGACTCGCGCAGCAGCGCGGAGCAGTTGAGCAGTATGCTGCGTGCCAAGGACGTGCGGACTTTCGTGAGCCATGCGTCGCTGAGCGCGTCCGAGCGTCGGCAAGCAGAGGCGGCCTTTGGTGAAGAGAAGGATTGCGTGATCGTCGCGACATCGACGCTAGAACTGGGCATTGATGTGGGTGATCTCGACCGCGTGCTTCAGATCGATTCACCATCCACTGTGTCGTCGTTCCTGCAGCGCATGGGACGCACGGGCCGGCGGGCGGGGAACTTGCGGAATTGCCTGTTCCTGACAACGAACCAAGATGCCTTCATGTTGGCGCTGGGTGTCACGCACCTGTGGTCGCAGGCCTGGGTGGAGGCGGCACGCCCACCAGACGAGCCTTGGCCGATCGTTGGACAACAGATTCTCGTAGCCACGCTAGAGCGTGGCGAATGGCCGGCCAGCGAGGTCGTGTCGCTCTTGACCCGCTGTTTCCCTGAACTGCCCGTCGAGGGCTTCAGGTCGATGGTGGACCACATGCTTCAGCAAGGCTACCTGGACATGGATGAAGGCCTGGTGCGCGTCGGCCCGGAGACGGAGCGCGAGTTCGGCCGTGGCCATTACCGTGATCTTCTGGCTTCCTTCAGTGGCGCCCAACTCCTGACAGGCCGGTGCGGCAGTGCCGAGGTGGGGTACATCGACCCGACGGTGCTGGCTGGCGAGGAGCCTCAACGGTTGCTGCTTTTGGCCGGTCGCAGTTGGCTGGTGAAGGAAATTGAATGGGGCAAGAAGATCGTTTGGTTGGAACCCGCGAAAGAGGGCGGCAAGGCAAGATGGATGGGCGGCGCACGCAGTCTGAGCCGCGAGGTCTGCCAGGGTATTCGAGCCGCGCTGGTTGGAAGTGCGCCGACTGCTGCCCATCTTTCGCAACGCGGCAAGATCGAGTTTGCCGTTTTACAAGAAGAGCTGGCCTTGCCCCCTGTTGTGCACTTTATGTCCGGCACCGAGGGCAGCCTGATGCGCACATGGACTTTTGCTGGCACGAAGCAGAACCGGACATATGCACGAGCCGCTGCCAATGGAGGAGGGCGCATCAAGTTTGATGCGCTGAGCGTTCAGGCTCCGGTTGCTGCGTTGATGTCTGAGGTCGACCGCAATACGGATGTGGAACTGACTGCTGAAGAGCTGAAGACGTTTGCCGAGGGAGTCAAGTTCGCGCCATGCGTCCCGGCGAACCTCCTGCACAGGACGATTGGTGCTCGATTGTTTATGGCAAGTCGAGTGGGGAGTCCCCAGTAGTGGACAACATCTAAGCTGCCGTTTTGCTTGGATAGTTTCAACTGAATGGGTGCGGCGGGTGACGAAGTGCACTACGCTGGCGGGTCTAACCCATTGCGTATGGGAATCTTCGCAAGGTCTTTCAACGCCGATTGGCCGCCCTGACCATCGAAATAAATAGTCCGCCAGGAGAAGTCATGACGAAGCACGCTGGCCGCACGCGAAGAGTTCGCATCTCTGGGGGCAACAACCGTGCCACCGCTCTGTCCTTGAATACTTGTCCGTATCGAGCCACTCTTGTCCTTCATCGCCGCCCCCAGGTTCTTGAATCTATAGAGGCGACAACTATTCTGACGCAGGGGGCCTCCGAAGGCTCATGACCACTCTCTGTGGCAACAACCACTTTCTTTCGGCTCCTCCGGCTCCCTCGGGTGCCTTGCTTTTTCCACCCTCGGGCACCGGTATTTTTTCAAGCGCCCGGCCGCCGCCATGCCAAGGGGCCGGTGCACAATCGCGGGCCGAGGTCCGCATGCCAACTCCCGTCCGCCCCGCGCAGCATCCATACCGGGTGATGCTGCACAACGAAATCCACGCCCGCCCACCCGAGGCGATGATCGCCCCCTTGGCCATCGCCCATGTCGTGATGCTGGCCGACGCTGCCGGGCGTGAAGCGAGCCGCA
>Ga0081606_1000279_pt1 | contig 22818 bp, 20 predicted proteins | sample EareggfetidaYelm_FD_71127 | JGI IMG/M metagenome (GOLD analysis project Ga0081606, IMG submission 71127) | Earthworm egg capsule microbial community from the University of Washington, USA - E. fetida Yelm (SPADES assembly) (version 2) | ecosystem: Host-associated > Annelida > Reproductive system... | reverse complement strand
GACGCTCTGCAACTACCGTGGGGTCATGTTGCTTTGCTGGCCCAGGCTCTGCGGGTGCAGCCAGCGGATCGACGGGTACATCGCCTTGAAAGATGGAGTTCTTGGCGTTCATGCGCCAGTTCGATCCACGGGCACCGGTTGCCCGGCGCTATCGGTACTTTCCCTTGGATGTAGTGCGCTATTACCTGCGCGCCGGGGCGCCAAGCGCAATATCCGGCACTTGGCAGATGACAAACCCGACGGGACACCCGTCACGGGCAACCCACGATGCAGGCAGGAGACAAAATGCGCACCATTCCGATCACCCCGGCGCCAGCCGCCGCGCGCTCATGCAGCGACGAAAACGGCGCCGTTCCCCGGCCCGATTTGCCGCTGGTGCGGCGCGAGTTCCTCAAAGGCTCCGGCATCCTCATGGGCACGATCGTCGCTGGCTCCGTGCTCGCTGCGCTGGCGCCTTCCACTGTCTGGGCGGTCGAGCTCAAGACACTGAGCCAAGCGCAAGGCGCAACCCTGATGTCGATGGCCCGCGTCCTGTATCCGCACAAGAAGCTGCCGGACGCCGTTTATGCGTTGCTGGCGAAAGACCTCGACGCCAAAGCCGCAGCCGATCCAGCCACCGCAGCCATGCTCGCGCAAGGCATCACGGCGCTCGACGAAGCCGGCTTCGCCCAGGCCGGCGCGGACCGCCGGCTGGCCATCGTCAAGTCCATGCAAGGCCAGCCGTTCTTCAATGCCGTGCGCGGCCAGTGCGTGACTTCCCTGTACGACAACGACATGGCCTTCGCCGTGTTCGGCTACCCGGGCTCCTCGTGGGAGAAAGGCGGCTACATCACACGCGGCTTCCAGGACCTGAAATGGCTTCCGGCGCCCAGCGCCGAGCAAAGCCCTGCGCCCTTCATGGGCTGACCAGACGGAAAGGGTGAGCTCCATGGCCCAGTTCTCCAGCAGCGACGACAGCGTCGTCGTCATCATCGGCTCCGGCGCGGGCGGCGGCACACTTGCCAACGAGCTTGCGCACAAAGGCATCGGCGTCGTCGTGCTCGAAGCCGGCGCATTGCAGTCGAGCGCGACCTTCGTCAACGACGAGTGGAAGTCCTTCACCCAGTTGGCCTGGCTGGACAATCGCACCACCTCGGGAACCTGGCGCGTGGCCAAGGACTTCCCGAACCTGCCGGCCTGGATCTGCAAGACCGTCGGCGGCACGACCACGCACTGGGCCGGCGCATCGTTGCGCTTGCAGGCGCATGAATTCAAAGCCAGAAGCCACTATGGCGCGATCGCCGGCGCCAACCTGATGGACTGGCCTGTGACGCTCCAGGAACTGGAGCCGTACTACGCCCGGGCCGAAGACAAAATGGGGGTGACCCGCACCAACGGCATTGCGGGGCTGCCGGGAAACAATAACTTCAAAGTGCTCAGCGCCGGCGCGGCCAAGCTGGGCTACAAGGATGTGCACACCGGCAACATGGCCATCAACAGCCAGCCGCGCGACGACCGGGGCCGCTGCATACAGATGGGCTTTTGTTTTCAGGGCTGCAAAAGCGGGGCCAAATGGTCCACGCTGTACACCGAACTGCCCAAGGCCGAAAAGACCGGCAACATGGAGTTGCGCCCCGAAAGCCATGCCACCCGCATCGAGCATGACGCTGCCGGCAAGGTCACGGGCGTGGTCTATGTCGACAAGAATGGGCATGAGCAGCGCCAGCGGGCCCGGCTGGTCTGCGTGGCCGGCAATGCCATCGAAACGCCGCGCCTGTTGCTGCTGTCGGCGTCGAACCTGTTTCCCGACGGCTTGGCCAATGGCTCGGGCCAGGTCGGACGCAACTACATGCGCCACATGACGGGCTCGGTCTACGGCATGTTCAAAAATCCCGTGCACATGTACAAAGGCACGACCATGGCCGGCATCGTGCGCGACGAAGCGCGCCACGACCCCCGGCGCGGCTTTGCTGGGGGCTACGAGATCGAGACGCTGGCGCTGGGCGTTCCGTTCATGGCGGCATTCCTCGATCCGGGCGGCTGGGGCAAGGACTTCGCCCGTTTCATGGACAACTACACGCGCCTTGCCGGCATGTGGCTGGTCGGCGAGGACATGCCGCGTGAGAGCAACCGCGTGACGCTGCACGCCGACCTGAAGGACCAATGGGGCAGCCCCATCCCGAACGTGCATTTCGACGACCATGACAACGACATCGCGATGCGCAACCACGCATTCGGACAAGGCGAACGCATCTACCGGGCTGCCGGCGCCATCAAGACCTTCCGCACACCGCCGTATCCATCGACGCACAACATGGGCACCTGCCGCATGGGCGCATCGGCCAAGGACAGCGTCTGCAATGCCTACGGCCAGACCCACGACATTGCCAATCTGTTCATTTCCGACGGCAGTCAGTTCACCACCGGCGGCGCGGAGAATCCGACCCTGATCATCGTGACACTGGCCATTCGACAGGCCGATTACATCGCGCAGCAAATGGGCAGCCGCGCGATCTGAGGCCAATAGCTGAGGCCAATATCTGAGGCCAACGCCGGCCGCGCCCGGGCGAGATACTTCAAAAAGGACGGAACATGTGTGGATTCTTTGTCAAGGCCGATCCGATCCAGTATGAGCAGCGGACACGCAGCGTGCGCCTGCACGGGGTGCTGACCAGCATCCGGCTGGAGAACATGGTCTGGGACATCCTGGCCGAAATCGCAGAGGCAGAAGGCCGCACCACCAATACGCTGATCGCCAAGTTTCACGACGAAATCCTGGCCAGCAGAGGCGAGGTGCCAAACTTCGCATCGTTCTTGCGCATCGCCTGCATGCGCTACCTTCGGCGCCTGAGCCTGCCAAAGCAGATAGCGCCGCCCCGGCCCACGCTGGTGTCGCTGATACCGGCGCCAGTGCGCAAGCATGCGGGCGGTGGCGCCATTGCCAACCAGGAACCTTTTCAGCCATGACATTCACCAGCGAAAAGCAGCCTGGCGTTGCCGATCGATCGGCCGCCGAAACCCGGGGCTTCGTGCTCAATCACACCATGCTGCGGGTCAAGGATCCGGCGGTCTCGCTGGACTTCTACACCCGCGTGCTGGGCATGCGCCTGCTGCGCAAGCTCGATTTCCCGGAAATGAAGTTCTCATTGTTCTTTTTGCATCGCGCGATCGACGGGCAGAGCATTCCCGAAGAGCCTGGCGCGCGCACCGCCTGGACTTTTTCCCAGCCGGGCCTGCTGGAACTGACCCACAACTGGGGAACGGAACTCGACCCCGACTGGCACTACCACGACGGCAACGCGCAACCCCAGGGCTTCGGCCACATCTGCTTTTCGGTTCCCGACCTCGACAGCGCCATTGCCTGGTTCGACAGCAATGGCGTGGCATATGTCAAACGGCCGGAGCAGGGAAAAATGAAGAACGTCGCTTTCATCAAGGACCCCGATGGCTACTGGATCGAGATTCTCGAACCGGGTCGTCTGCAGGCGCTGGGCATGACCCGTTGATCGTCGGGCGGGCGTGGCCGCCTTCTTCGGCAAGATGCGACGCGACGAAGCCCAGCAACTGTGTGAGCAAATCGTCCTGCGCCAGCAGCCGTGCGCGGGCGGCCTGGATGCAGGCGCTCCATTCGGCCAGGCGGTCATCGTCGGGCCATTGCAGCGGCGCGCTGGACAGTCCGTTCCAGCGGGCATGGAACTGCCGCAGCGAAAGCGGCGCCTGCAGCCAGTCGAGAAATGCCTGCAGCTTGGCATGGTGGGCGTCGTCATGCTGCGGGTAAATCTGCCAGACCAGGGCCTGCCCGGCCCACAGCGCCCGCACCAGTGAGTCTTCGCCGCGCACGGCGTTCAAGTCGCAGGCCCAGAGCATCTCGTCGAAGGCCGGTTGGGGGCAGGCTTGCAGGTTGGCAATGGCAAGCCGGCCGAGCCGGTGGCCCGGGCGCTGCGGGCCGTCCCGATCGGCCTGTGTCTGCGCCAGGGCGGCCTGTAGCGCTGCGCTGGCGCGGCCTGGCGTCACCAGCAACTGCGTTGGCCGCTGCCGCAACTGCGCCAGTAGTTCTGCCAGCGCCGGGGGCTCGTAGCAGAACAAGGACATCCAGCGCCGCCCGGCACCGGTGCCGCCCATGTCGCCCTCATTGCCCACGTCGCCTGCAGCAAAGGCTTTGCGCCACGCCATGCGGTCAAACGCCTGGCGCCGCTGCATCAGTTCCGGCTCGCGCAGCAGGCCCCCGGTGGCCGGCGTAAAGCCGGGGTAGAAGAACCAGCGTGTCCAGCCCCGGGCCGGGCCCGACGAAATCGGCGAGGGCAGCCGGTGGTTGCGCTCGACATAGCGCTGCGCCGACAGGTATTCCAAATCGATCCATACGGGTCTTTGGCCGCTGGCGCGGTATCGGTTGGCGCTGTACGCGATGAATTCAGGGGGTATTTCACAACCGAAGGCTTCCAGCAGCACCTGCGGCGCTGGCTCGTCGGGGGTCGGGGGCGGGGCTTGCCAGGCGCGGACTTCGACGCCCGGGCAGCCGCCGGGCGCCATCCAGCGCAGCGCCGAGGCATCAGAAACCCACAGGCGCACGCGCTGGCCGCGCGCCGCCAACTGCGCCGCCAGACGCCAGCAGACGCCAATGTCGCCCAGGTTGTCGATCACGCGGCAAAACAAATCCCATTGCAGGGCAGGCGGGACGGTCGGGCGGGCGGTCATCGGGGTCGGATCGTACCCTGCCCCTGCCCCCGGTGCGGCTGGACTATGATGGCGCGTTGCGCAGGCCCGCGCGCCGACAGCCTGAACCAACGCCATGAACTTGCCCATCCCCCGCAGACTGTGCAGCGCGCCGATCGGCCTGCTCGCGTCGACGGCCGCCATGCAAAAAATCCAACCCCGCGCCAACTCCGGCGCCGCACCGCAGGCCGCAGGTGCCGCCCGCGATGCGGTGGCCCGCATGGCGGCCTCATCGACCGGATGGGCCCTGCCGGCCTCATTGGCCTCATTGGCCTCATTGGCCTCATTGACCCCACTGACGACCCCCTGATGACAATGCCCCGCCTACGCCCGCCATTGAACTCGCTGGCAATGACTTTGGTTGCCGTGCTGGCCGCAGCCGGCGTATCGGCGCAAGACGCCTACCCGAGCCGGACCGTGACCATGGTCGTGCCCACCGTCGCCGCCGGCACCACCGACCTGTCGGCCCGCATGCTGGCCCAGGCGTTGGCGCCGGTGCTGGGCCAGTCGGTGGTGGTGGACAACAGGGGCGGGGGCGGCGGCAGCATCGCCGCCACGGCCGTCAAGCGCGCGGCGCCCGATGGCTACACCTTGCTGATGCAGTATTCCGGCTACCATGTGATCACGCCGCTGATCACCCCGCAAAAACAGTGGGAACATGCGGACTTCCAGCCGGTGGCCAATGTGCTCTCCGCGCCGCAGATCATCGTGGTGCGCAGCAGCCTGCCGGTCAAGACGCTGGCCGATTTGATCGCCTACGCCAAGGCCCACCCCGGCAAACTCAACTACGCCTCTGCGGGCACCGGCTCGCTGCAGCATGTGACGGGCGTGATGCTCGAGCAGCATGCCGGCATCCAAATGGTCCATGTGCCCTACGGCAAGGGCACCGGCCCGGCGCTGCAAGACCTGCTCGGCGACCAGGTGGACCTGACTTTTGGCACCGCGCCGTCGTTCCTGCCCCATGCGGCCACCGGCAAGCTGCGCGTGCTGGCCGTGACCGGCAAGGAGCGCCTGCACAACCTGCCCGATGTGCCCACCACTGCCGAAGCCGGTTATCCCAAGGTGGACGCCACCTCGTGGTTTGCCGTGTTTGCGCCGGCCGCAGTGCCGAAGCCCGTGATCGACAAGCTCAGCGCCGACATCCGCACCGTGGTGCAGAGCACGGCCTTCAGGCAAAAGGCGCTCGAGTATGGCGTCACTGCCGACTACCAAAACCCCCGGCAACTGGGCGACAAGGTCCAGGCCGACCTGGCCAGTTGGGTCCCGGTGGTCAAAACCCTGAAACTGGCAGCGCAGTGATGATGAAAATGCTTGGCCGGTGCATGATCTTCCTGCGCTGGCCGCCCTTTGTCTCGATAGCAAAAAAGGTGCTGCCGTGCATTCCGAAGAACTGCTGGCCCAGGTGGCTGCACTGCCTGCGTTGCCCGGGGTCTACCGCTATTTCGACAGCCAGGGCCTGCTGCTGTACGTGGGCAAGGCGCGACACCTCAAGCGCCGCGTAGCCAGCTACTTCACGAAGAACCATGGCGGCACGCGCATTGGCCACATGGTCTGCAAGATTGCGCGCCTGGAGACCACGGTGGTGCGCTCCGAGGCCGAGGCGCTGCTGCTGGAAAACAACCTGATCAAGACGCAAAACCCCAGGTTCAACATCCTGTTTCGGGACGACAAGAGCTACCCCTACCTGAAGATCACCGGCACGCCCGCCAGCAGCGCGGGCCGCGATGCGCCGGGCCAGCGCTTTCCCCGCATCGCCTACTACCGCGGCGCGGTGGACAAGCAGCACCGCTACTTCGGCCCCTACCCCAGCGCCTGGGCGGTCAAGGAAAGCATCGAACTGCTGCAAAAGGTCTTTCGGCTGCGCACCTGCGAGGACACGGTGTTCGCCAACCGCACGCGGCCCTGCCTGCTCTACCAGATCAAGCGCTGCAGCGGCCCTTGCGTGAACCTGATTGCGCCCGAAGCCTATGCCGTCGATGTGCAGCATGCCCAGGCGCTGCTGAGCGGCCAGACGCAGGAACTGCTGCAGGCCATGGAGGCGCGCATGATGGCGTATTCCGGGCAACTGGCGTTCGAGCAGGCGGCCGAGGTGCGCAACCAGATGCAGGCGCTGTCGCGCGTGCTGCACCAGCAGTCGATAGAAAGTGCGCATGACAAGGACGTAGACATCCTGGCCGTGCGCGTGCAAGGCGGGCGCGCCTGCGTGAACCTGGCCATGGTGCGCGGCGGGCGCCACCTGGGCGACCGCCCTTACTTCCCGACCCATCTGGAAGACGCCGCCTTGTTCGAGCAAGAGACACGAGACGCCGAAGAAGCCCCGGCCACGCCCCCCCGCCCCGTCGAGGCGCTGGTGCTCGAAGCCTTTGTGGCCCAGCACTACATGGCCGTTGCGCCGCCCCCGGTGCTGGTGACCAGCACGCCGCTGGACAAGGCATTGCTCGAAGCGCTGTCCGGGCACCTCACCGCCGCGCAAGGCGGTGATCACCCCCCGGCCGCGTCAAGCGGCAGCCACCCCCTGCGCGGCACGGTCCACATCACCGCCGTGCACCAGCCGCGCGAGCAGCGCCGCGCCTGGCTGGAGATGGCGCAAAAAAATGCCGACCTGCAACTGGCCCGCCTGCTGGCGCAAGAAGGCTCGCAGCAGGCGCGCACGCGCGCCCTGGCCGAGGCGCTGGACCTGCCGCTGGCAGACCTGGACCCGCTGACCATCGAGTGCTTTGACATCTCGCACACGGCCGGCGAAGCCACCCAGGCCTCATGCGTGGTGTTCCACCACCACAAGATGCAAAGCAGCGAGTACCGCCGCTACAAGATCGATGGCATCACCGGCGGTGACGACTACGCCGCGATGCGCCAGGTGCTCACGCGCCGCTACGGCAAGCTGGCCGAGGCCGCGCACGAAGCCGGTGGCGTCGACTGTGCAGCCCGGCCCGCTGCGCCCGCGCAGGGCCAGGCGCGCCTGCCCGACCTGGTGCTGATCGACGGCGGCAAGGGCCAGGTCGGCGTGGCGCGCGAGGTGTTCACGGCCCTGGGCCTGGATCTGACGCGCATCGTGGGCGTGGAAAAGGGCGAAGGCCGCAAGGTGGGCCTGGAAGAACTGGTGTTTGCCGACGGGCGCGAGAAGGCCTCCCTGGGCAAAGACTCGGCGGCGCTGATGCTGGTGGCGCAAATCCGCGACGAAGCCCACCGTTTTGCGATCACCGGCATGCGCGCCGCGCGCGCCAAGGTGCGCACGGGCGGCGGCCAGCTCCAGGAGATTGCCGGCGTAGGCCCGAAGAAACGCGCCCGGCTGCTGCAACGCTTCGGTGGCGTGCGCGGCGTGGCATCGGCCAGCGTGGAGGACCTGATCACCGTCGACGGCATCTCGCGCACGCTGGCCGAAGAGATCTACCGTGCATTGCGCTGAACCGCGCTGGCGCCGCAGCGCGCCATGACACAATCGCCGCCATGTTTTGGACGATTCCCACCGTGATGACCTGGACGCGCTTCGTCGCAATACCTTTGATCGTCGGGGTGTTCTACGCGCCGCTGGAGCCGGCCACGCGCAACCTGATCGCCACCGTGCTGTTCGTGCTGTTTGCCGCCACCGACTGGCTCGACGGCTACCTGGCGCGCAAGTTGAACCAGGCCTCGTCGTTCGGCGCCTTCCTGGACCCGGTGGCCGACAAATTCCTGGTCTGCGCATCGCTGCTGGTGCTGGTGCAGTTGCAGCGCTGCGATGTGTTCGTGGCACTGATCATCATCGGGCGCGAGATCACGATCTCGGCGCTGCGCGAATGGATGGCGCAGATCGGCGCCAGCAAGAGCGTGGCCGTGCACATGCTCGGCAAGGTCAAGACCGTGGTGCAGATGCTGGCCATCCCCTTTTTGCTCTACCACGGGCGGCTGTTCGGCGTGATGGATACCGGGCTGTGGGGCCGCTGGCTGATCTGGGCCTCGGCCGTGCTCACGGTCTGGTCGATGGTGTACTACCTGCGCAAGGCGCTGCCCGAGATTCGGGCCCGGGCGCGCTGAGGGTATGCCAGGGCGCGCCCATTTTTCCGGCGCCGGCGCATGATCCGGATGCGCTGGCGGCCATGTTTTCAGGAGCACAGGAATGAGCAAACACCGCATTGCCGTCATTGCCGGAGACGGCATCGGCAAGGAAGTCATGCCCGAGGGCCTGCGCGTGCTCGACGCGGCGGCGCGCCGGTTCGGCATTGCGCTGCAGTTCGATCACTTCGACTTTGCCAGTTGGGACTACTACGAAAAGCACGGCCAGATGCTGCCCGACGACTGGAAGGAGCAGATCGGCGGCCACGAGGCCATCTACTTCGGCGCCGTGGGCTGGCCCGAGAAAATCGCCGACCATGTCTCGCTATGGGGCTCGCTGCTGCTGTTTCGGCGCGAGTTCGACCAGTACCTGAACCTGCGCCCCGCGCGCCTGATGCCGGGCATCATCGCCCCCGTGGTGCGGCGCGATGGCAGCGCCCGCCTGCCCGGTGAAATCGACATGGTCATCGTGCGCGAGAACACCGAGGGCGAATACTCCAGCATCGGCGGGCGCATGTACCAAGGCACGCCGCGCGAAATCGTGATGCAAGAGACCGTGATGTCGCGCCACGGCGTAGACCGGGTGCTCCAATTTGCCTTCGAACTGGCCCGCTCGCGCCCGAAAAAGCACCTGACCAGCGCCACCAAGTCCAACGGCATCGCGATCACCATGCCCTACTGGGACGAGCGCGTGGCCGAGATGGCCCGCTCCTTCCCCGAGGTGCGGCTGGACAAATTCCACATCGACATCCTCACGGCGCATTTCGTGCAGCGCCCCGACTACTTTGACGTGGTGGTGGCCAGCAACCTGTTTGGCGACATCCTGAGCGATCTGGGCCCGGCCTGCACCGGCACCATCGGCATAGCGCCCAGCGCCAACCTGAACCCCACACGCGCCATGCCATCGCTGTTCGAGCCGGTGCATGGCTCGGCCCCCGACATTGCCGGGCAGGGCATCGCCAACCCGATCGGCCAGATCTGGTGCGGCGCCATGATGCTCGACTTCCTGGGTTACCGCGCCGCGCATGACGCCGTGCTGGCGGCCGTGGAGTCGGTGCTGGAGCCCGGCAACGGCGCTCCGCGCACCCCTGACCTGGGCGGCACAGCCGGCACGCAAGATGTCGGCCGGGCCATCGCGGCGGCGCTTGCGGCCGTTTGACGTTTGACGTTCGAGCATGACCGGGGCTGGTGTGTCAATATACATGTGTTGCTGGTATGGCAGGTTTGCGACAGAATGCGCGGCAAGCCGGTGTCACAACTGTGACACCGTGAAACACGATTAGAATCGGCCGCTATCAATCCCGTATTGACACCCCGAAACCCGATGGCTTTAATCCTGATGCAGCAGCCGCTGCCATGTGCGCCCACCCTTTTTTTCCCCGCCTGCCCTCCGCCAGCCCTGCCGGTCATGCTGTCATACATGTGAAGACCAGATGCCGCTGAGGGCATTCCATCAACTCTTTTCCGAGAGGCTTTTTGTGAACAAAACCGAACTGATCGAGTACATCTCTGACAACGCCGACATCTCCAAAGCAGCCGCTGCGCGCGCGCTGGAATCCACGATCGAGGCGGTCAAAAAGACTCTGAAAAAAGGCGGAACCGTCTCGCTCGTCGGTTTCGGCACCTTTGCCGTTGGCAAACGCGCCGCCCGCACGGGTCGCAACCCCCGCACCGGCTCGGCGATTAAAATCAAGGCCGCCAAAGTGCCGAAGTTCCGCCCCGGCAAGGCATTGAAAGATGCGTTGAACTAAAGGGCCGCTCACTGCGGGTCGAAGCCCCTCGAACAGGGTCCTTAGCTCAGTCGGTAGAGCGGCTCCTTTACACGGAGCAGGTCGGCGGTTCGAGACCGTCAGGACCCACCACCATCGAACACCGTCAAACCCCAAGGCGAACCCAGGTTCGCCTTTCGTTTTTCCGAACGCAGCCTCGCCCTGCGTTTTTCCGAGTGCAGGTTCGCCCTTGCCCCTGAAAGATCCACCATGTTTGAAACCATCCGCAAGCACTCCAAGATCGTGATGATCTTCTTGTTCTTGCTGATCATTCCGGCTTTTGTGCTGGTCGGCACCGACCGCAACTACTTCTCCGAAGCCAGCCCCGTGGTCGCGCGGGTCGATGGCCACGACATCAGCCAGGCCGACTGGGACAGGGCCCACCGCCAGGAGAGCGACCGCATCCGCGCACAGTCGCCCACGGTCGACGCCCGGCTGCTGGACTCCCCCCTGGCGCGCTACGCCACGCTGGAACGCCTGGTGCGCGAGCGCGTGCTCGATGCTGCAGCGCAGCAGATGCGCCTGGTGACCAGCGATGCGCGCCTGATCCGCAGCCTGCAGGAAACCCCCGCGATTGCAGCGCTCAAGCGGGCCGACGGAACGCTCGATGCCGATGCCTACCGCGCATTGCTGGTCGGCCAGGGCGTCACCCCCGAAGTCTTTGAAGCCAACCTGCGCCGCAACATCGCGGCGGACCAGGTACTCGATGCCGTGCTCGGCACGGCCTTGGTCGCCAACGCCCAGGCTCGACTGGCGCTGGACGCGCTGTACGAGCGGCGCGACATACAGGTGGCCCGCTTCGACGCCCCGGACTTTGCCGGTCGGGTCTTGCCCACGGATGCCGACCTGCAAAGCTACTACGACGCGCATCCCGCACAGTTCCGGCAGCCCGAGCAGGCAACGGTGGAATATCTGGTATTGGACCTGGACAGCGTGCGCGCCACCATCACCGTGCCGGAAGACGAACTGCGCAGCTACTACGACAGCGACTACCTGCCACGGATCATGGCCAAGCAAGAGCGGCGCGCCAGCCACATCCTGATCAGCGTCGCCAAGGATGCCCCGGCGGCAGAGCGCGAAAAAGCCAAGGCCCGCGCCACCGAGCTACTGGCCCAACTGCGCAAGACACCGGCAGACTTTGCCCAACTGGCCAAGCAATCGTCAGACGACAAAGGCTCCGCCGCCGCCGGAGGCGATCTGAACTACTTCCCCGCCACGGCCACAGGGCTGGCGGCCGCCACCGAAATCGCGCGCGGGCAGGGCCAAAACCTGCCGCGCCCGGTGATCGATGCGGCCCTGCGCACGCCCGCTGACGCGCTGCCCGCATGGACGGGCGTCGACCTGGGGGCTGCTGGCTACGCGGTGGTCAAGATCAACCGCGTGCTCGCGCGCCAGGCGCCCGATGCGCAGCGCGCGCAACAGGAGCAGCAGCAGTACGCGCAGTGGCTGGCGCGGGCCGAGGTCCTGGCCTACTACGAACTGCTCAAGCAGCGCCTGAAGGTCCGGATCCAGGCGCCACGCCCGCAAGTCGCGGCGCCAGAGATCGCAGAAAATTGACGCCGGCCGGCTGCCGCCGGGTCCCTCCAATGGACGGCAACGGGCGGCGCTCGATGGCGATCGATGGCGCTGGCCCCAAGGGGCCAAATCACCGGCTACAATGCGTGGCTACGGTGGCTGTAGCTCAGTTGGTAGAGTCCAGGATTGTGATTCCTGTTGTCGTGGGTTCGAGCCCCATCAGCCACCCCAAGAAATGCTAGTAAAAACAAGGACCTTCGGGTCCTTGTTTCGTTTCAGGGGCACGTCAGGGGCGATTCCAATCCTCCCCGGCGTCCGACTGCCGGCTTGGCCTCCAGCTACCGTCCAACTTTCTGGACCTTGGTTCGCTCTTGGTACCAGGCCTGCTTCCGACAGTCTTCGTCTCTGTAACATAAATCGAAGCGGCGCGATGCATGGATCACCTGACGCCAGGTCCGGCAGCCATACTTCTCCGGCGTCTGATCCGGGTATTGGGCGCTGCTCCAATCCGCAGCGGCATCGACTGAAGCCCAGCCATCGACGGCAAGCGCAAGAATTGCTTCGCGCAGCGCGCTGACGCAGCCTGCCGCCCCCCAATCCACGATTCCGTCTGGCGCAATTCCGTTAACCACCAGGTCGTGATAGGCGGACGATTGCATGAACGATGCTGCGAGCTGGCGCGCCTGTTCCATGTGCTCGGCCCAGGCCCTGAGTTGCTCGTAGTGCCCGTCGATCCGGGCATAGCAGGTCAGCAGATATTCACGCGCCGCTGCGCAACCGTCTGCCTGCCAGAGGTCGTACCGTTCGATGAAGTGGTGGACCAGCCCATTGATCTCGTCTGGATGCGGTGGGATATCTGGTGATGGATTGTTTGACATCGATGTTGCCAAGCATATAGGAGTGCTGCTTGGCCAAAGTACCCTGACACAGGTTCACTCTGGCTGCTAAAATGCATGAAACGTCAATGAAATTCCAGTCATGTCAGCCTTGGTCTCATCCTCTGCCACCTCGTTGCGAGGTGCTGCCGCGCATCTCGCCGATGGGTTGCAGGCCGGGCGCGTCTACCGGCGCGAAGATCTCGCACGTCTGTCCACCGCTGTGGATAGGCATCTGCGTGAACTGGTCGCTACCAGAAAGCTCAAGAAGCTCGCTCAGGGTCTGTACTACGCACCCAAGCAGTCCAGCTTTGGCCCGCTGCCGCCTGCCGACGAGCAGGTCGTGGGCGGGTTTCTGCGAGACAAGGACTTCCTGGTCTTCTTCCCCTCGGCCTACAACGCCGTGGGCCTGGGCACGACCCAGCTCTATAACCGCACCGTGGTCTATAACCACAAGCGCCATGGTGTCTTCAAGCTGGGTAACCGGCAGTTCGATTTCCGGGTGAAGCCGCGCTTCCCCAAGAAGCTGACCCCGGAGTTCCTCTACGTGGACCTGCTGAACAACCTGGATGAGTTGGCAGAGGATCGCGATGCGGTGTTGCGCCAGGCGCGCAGCAAGCTGCCCTCGTTCGAGCCAGCCCAATTGCAACGTGCCGCTGATCGTTTCGGCAATCTGTCCACGCGCAAGCGCCTGAGAGAGTGGTCGGGTGGCTGATTTTTTGCACGATCGGCGGGACTTCGATCAATTGCTCGCTGTCGTCGCGGATGAGCGAGGGCTCGATCCCATGCTGGTCGAGAAGGACTACTGGATCATGCATTGCCTGTGGGGCTTGCAGGCCCAGGGCTTCCAGTTCGAGCTGAAGGGCGGCACGTCCTTATCTAAGGGGTTCGGCGTCATCCACCGCTTCTCGGAAGACATCGATATCCGAATTGAGCCGCCCCATGGCATGGACGTGAAGACGGGCCGCAACCAAGACAAGCCAGCGCACGTTGAGTCGCGGCGTGCTTACTACGACGAGCTGGCTGCGCTCATCACTATTCCGGGTATCGGCAGCGTGGAACGCGACACACAGTTCGACGACGACAAGATGCGCAGTGGAGGTATTCGCCTGGTCTACACGCCTTGCACCCCGGCGCTCGCTGGGGTCAAGGACGGCATTCTTCTGGAGCTGGGGTTCGACGACACGACGCCGAATCGTTCGGTCACGATCTCGTCCTGGGCATTGGATGCGGCCATGGTCCGAGGGGTGAAGGTGGTCGACAACCGGGCAACGGCCGTGCCTTGCTATGCCCCGACGCACACCTTCGTGGAAAAACTCCAGACCATCTCCACCAAGTACCGCAGGTTGGGCGAGATGCAGGCCTTCCCGGCCAACCTCCTTCGTCACTACTACGACGTCTATTGCCTCCTGGGGCTGCAAGAGGTGCAGGACTTCCTGCACACTCCCGCTTATCAAGAGCACAAAGCGCAAAGGTTTCGCACCGGGGATGAACAGGTCATTGCGCAGAACCAGGCGTTCGTCCTGGGTGATACTGGCCAACGCCTGCGATTCGCTCAGGAGTACCGCAAGACCGCTGCGCTCTACTACCAGGGGCAGCCCGATTTCGAGGCGCTGCTCACTCGCATTCACCAGCACATCGCCGTGATGTGAGCACGGGGCAACTTAAGGCCCGACCGGCTCCTTCGAAGCATTCGCGTTGCCCGGGTTATTCGCCATAGGGAATCCAGACGTTCTTGACCTGCGTGGCATGGCGCATGAACTCGCCGCCCTGCCCTTGCTCGCGCGATGTCCAGTCCAGTTGACGGCGCTGGACCCAGGTCGACTTCAGGTTGCCCGCCGAAGCCGCCTGCACCCTGGCGGCGCCGGCCGCAGGCCCGAAGTACCACAGGGCGTCGACGTCGTCGTGCAGGGCCAGCACCTCGGCCAGCTCGTCGCTGTCGCCCCACACGATGTTGAGCACGCCGGCAGGCACGTCGCTGGTGTCGAGCACCTGGTGCAGGTCGGCGAACATCAGGGACGCATCCGGCGGCGGCACCAGCACCACGCGATTGCCCGTGGCCAGCAGCGGCAGGGCCAGGGACAGCGCCGCCAGCAAGGGCGTGTTCGCCGGGCTGCGCACGCCGACCACGCCGAAAGGCTCGTTCATGGCCAACGTGACGTGGGCGGTCAGCGTCGAATGAACGCTGCCATCGTGCTTGTCGGCCATGGCGGCGTAGTGGAACACGCGCGCCAACACCTGTTCAAACTGCTGGCTGGCGGCGGCCTCGCTGATGCCGTCGATGGCCTGCAGATGGGCAATGAAGGTCTGCGCACGCGCGCCGAGGTTTTCAGCGAAGTAGTACAGCACCTGCGCGCGTGCATGGCCGCTGGCTTGCGACCAGTTGCCGGCCTTGCGTGCGGTTTCCACCGCATTGCGGATGTCCTTGCGGTTGCCGAAGCCGGCATGACCCAACAGCGCGCCGCTGCCGGAACGCACGCCGAAGCTGTAGCCTGAGTCCGGACGAACCTGCTTGCCGCCGATGTAGAACTTGGCGCTGCGGTCGATGGAACGCGCCGCGCCCGCCTCCGTCGGTGCCAGGTGCGCGGCCACCTGCACGGGTGCGTCCTGCGCCTGCTGCGCGCCGGGCGCATGAAGCCACTTGGGCACCAGGTACTCGTGCATGCCTTCGCGCCCGCCTTCGCGGCCGAAGCCGCTTTCGCGGTAGCCACCGAAGCCGGCGGCCGCGTCGAACATGTTGGCGCCGTTGACCCACACCACCCCGGCCGCCAACTGCGCAGCCACCGTGAGGCAGACATCGATGTTCTCCGACCACAACGATGCAGCCAGCCCGTAGCGGCTGTGGTTGGCCAGGGCCACGGCTTCGTCGAGCGTGCGAAAGCCCATCGAAATGACCACGGGCCCGAAGATTTCCTCCTGCGCCAGGGCATGCGCTGCGGGCACGTCTTCGAAGAACGTGGGCGCAAAGAAATGGCCGCTCGAAGGTGCATCCAGCGCGGTCTGCCAGCAGCTCAGGCCATCGGCGCGCCCCGATTCCACCATCTGGCGGATGCGCTGCAACTGCACGCGGTCGACGATCGCGCCCACGTCGTTCGACTTGTCCAGCGGGTTGCCGATGCGCAGCTTGCGCATGCGCGCGCGCAGCTTGTCGCCGAAGCGCGCGGCCACGCTTTCCTGCACGAGGATGCGCGAGCCGGCGCAGCACACCTGGCCCTGGTTGAACCAGATGGAGTCGACCACGCCTTCGACAGCGGCGTCGAGGTCGGCGTCGTCGAAGACGATGAACGGCGACTTGCCGCCCAGCTCCAGCGACAGCTTCTTGTCGGTGCCCGCCGTGGCCCGGCGAATCAGGCGGCCCACCTCGGTAGAGCCGGTGAAGGCGATCTTGTCCACGCCGGCGTGGTTCACGAGGCTGGCGCCGGTGTGGCCGTCGCCGGTGACGATGTTGAGCACGCCGGCGGGCAGGCCCACTTCCACGCACAGCTCGGCAAAAGCCAGCGCGGTGAGCGGCGTGAACTCGGCTGGCTTGAGCACCACGGTGTTGCCCGCCGCCAGCGCCGGCGCCACCTTCCAGGCCAGCATCAGCAAGGGAAAGTTCCAGGGCACGATCTGCCCGCACACGCCCACGGCTTGGTGCGCGGGAAACTCGCTGTCCAGCAGTTGGGCCCAGCCCGCGTGGTGATAGAAGTGGCGCACCACCAGCGGGATGTCGATGTCACGCGACTCGCGGATGGTCTTGCCGTTGTCCATGGTCTCCAGCACGGCGAAGAAGCGCGCATGCTTTTGCAGATGCCGCGCGATGGCATAGAGGTAGCGCGCGCGCTGGTGGCCGGACAACCCCGACCAGGCAGGCAGCGCCTGGCGTGCGGCGGCCACGGCCTGGTCGATGTCGGCGTCCGAGCCGTGGGCCACGCGGGCCAGACGCTCTTCGGTGGCGGGGTTGAAGACCTCGAAGTATTCGTTCTGCGCCGGCGCCACGAACTCGCCGTGGATGAAGTGCCTGAAGCTGTGCGCATGCGCGTCCAGCCAGCTGTGCACGGGAGCAGCCGCTTCGAGGCAGGGACCGTAGTCCATGGTGCGGAGAATGTCGGTCACAGTGGTCATGATGAAAAAGAGCTTGCGCGGTCGATGCCGTGAAGGTGGTGCGGGGGCCAGGCTCAGGCCATGGCGTGGTGATGCAGGGCCGCATAGCGACCGGTGACGAAGTGCTCGAGCTGGCGCTCGATGTCGCCGAGCAGTGCGCTGGCGCCGATGCGGAACATGCCGGGCTCCAGCCATGCGCGGCCCAGCTCTTCGTTCATCAGTGCGAGCCAGTTCAGCGCATCCTTGGCGGTGCGGATGCCGCCGGCGGGCTTGAAACCGATGTCGTGGCCGGTGGCGCTGCGGTAGTCGCGGATGGCGCGGCACATCACGAGGCCCACCGGCAGCGTGGCATTCACCTCTTCCTTGCCGGTGGAGGTCTTGATGACGTCGGCGCCGGCCATCATGGCCACCATGCTGGCCTGGTAGACATTGCGCAGGGTCTTCAGGTCGCCCGTGGCCAGGATGGCCTTCATGTGTGCCGCGCCGCAGCGCGCGCGCATGGCCTGGATTTCTTCGTACAGCGCCTGCCAGTTCTGGCTCAGCACGTGGGCGCGGGTGATGACGATGTCGATCTCTCCCGCCCCTTCCTGCACCGCGTAGTCGATCTCGGCCAGGCGTTCGCGCAGCGGCGTGAGGCCCGAGGGAAACCCGGCGGCCACCGAGGCCACCGGAATGCCCGAGCCTTCGAGCGCGCGCACCGCGGCGGGCACCATGCTCGGATACACGCAGACGGCAGCCACGCGGGGCGGTGCCGCCTCCAGGCCCAGGCCGGCCACGAGGTCCTGGCGCAGCGGGCGGCGCGCCTTCGCGCACAGGCGGGCCACGCGCTGCGGCGTGTCGTCGCCCGCCAGCGTGGTGAGGTCGATGCAGGTGATGGCCTTGACCAGCCAGGCGGCCTGCCATTGCTTCTTCACCGAACGGCGGGCCTTCAGGGATTCGGCGCGGCGCTGCGCGGCCGGTGTGTTCACTCGCGCATGCTCGAACAGGGAGGCATCGAGTGCGATGCCCGGGTTGCGGAGGTCGGTGGCAGTCATGGGTTGGGGGGCGTGTGCAGAAAAAGCTCAGTGGCTGCGACCGGAGTGGTGGTCGATGAGCCGGTTCAGGAGGATGGCAAGAACGATGATCACGCCGGTGATGGTCATCTGATAGAAGGAGCCCAGGCCCAACAGGTTGAAGATGTTGCGCAGCACCTGCAGCAGCATTACCGCCACCGCCGTGCCCAGCACGCTGCCGCGCCCACCGAACAGGCTGGTGCCGCCCAGCACGACCGCCGCGATCGCGTCCAGCTCCAGGCCCTGCGCGGCGGTGGGCTGGCCGATGTTCAGCCGAGTGGTGAGCAGCACGCCGCCCAGCGCGGCCAGCAGGCCCGAGATGGCGAACACGGCGGTGATCACCGGCTTGACCGGCACGCCGGACAGGCGCGCCGCCTCGGCGTTGCCGCCCGAGGCCAGCACGTACTCGCCGAACACGGTCTTGCGCAGCACCAGCCCCGCCAGCAGCGAGATGCCGATGAAGGCCAGGCCCATCGCGGGGAACGGCAGGTCCGCGCCCGGCACCAGGTTGATAATCAGCGAGCCGAAGGTGCCGAAGGCTTCGGGCAGGCCGCCGAGCGGCGTGCCGTCGGAGATCAGGTACGTGAGGCCGCGAAAGCTCACCAGCCCGGCCAGCGTGATGATGAAGCTCGGCACCTTGGCGTAGATCGACAGCGCGCCCATGCCTGCGCCGATCAGCACACCGCTCAGCAGCGTGATGGCGATGGCCAGCGGAATGGACACGCCCTGCACGAGCAGGACCGCCACCAGCATGCCGCCGAAGGCCACCAGGCTGCCCACCGACAGGTCGATGTTGGCGGTGAGGATCACGAAGGTCATGCCCACCGCCACGATGCCGACGATGGAGGCCTGCTGGAACAGGTTGGCGATGTTGCGCCAGGTCAGGAAGTTGTCGGACAACTGCGTCGCGACCAGCACCACCAGCAGGAAGATGGCCAGGAAGTTGTAGCGCAGCACGAGCGCCCGCACGGACAAACGTGCCGGCACGGGCGCACGGGCGCAGGCGGACGAAGCGAAGGCATCGGCCGCCTGCGCCTGCGAGGGGTTCGTGTTCATGGTGGATGACCCAGGATGGTGGTTTGCAGCACCTGCTCGCTGCGGGTGGTTTGCGGATCGAAGCAGGCCACGTTGCGGCCCTCGTGCATGACCCAGATCTGGTCGCAATGGGCGTACAGCTCATCGAGTTCGCTGCTGGCAATGACGACGGCCGCACCGTCGTCGGCCAGTTGCCGGGCCAGGGCATAGAGGTCGGCCTTGGCGCCCACATCGAGCCCGCGGCTGGGCTCGTCGAGCAGCAGGAGCTTGCTGCCGTCGATCAGCCATTTGGCGAACACCACCTTCTGCTGGTTGCCGCCGGAGAGCTGGCGCACCGGTTGCTCGATGTTCGAGAGCCGCGTGCTCAGCGCCTTCAGGACCGAGGCGGCGCGGGCCTTCAGCGCGCCGCGCCGCACCAGCGTCTGGCGCCGCAACGACGGCAGCGAGGCGTTGATGTAGACGGGGGCGTCCAGCACCAGGCCCTGGGTCTTGCGGCTCTCGGGCACCAGCCCCACGCCATGGGCCATGGCCGCGCGCGGCGAGCGCGGCGCATAGGGCTTGCCATGCAGTGTGACCCGTCCGCGAAACTTTCCGTCGCCGAACAGCGTGCGCAGGAAGGTGCTGCGCCCGGCGCCGTTCAAGCCGGTCAGGCCGACGATTTCGCCCTGGCGCACATGGAAGTCGCGGATGGCTATGCCGCTCGGCCCGTCGAGCTGGTGCACGTGCAGCGCCACCTCTCCCAGCGGCGGTGTGCGCTCGACGCGCTCGAGCAGTGCGCGGTGCTCGCCGATCACGGCCGAGATGAGCGTGCGCTCGTCGACATCGGCCACGTCGTGCGTCGCCACGGTGCGGCCGCCGCGCAGCACGGTGATGCGCTCGCAGATGGCGCGGATCTCGTGCAGCCGGTGGCTGACATACAGCACCGACACATCGCTGCGCACCAGCTCGCGGATCACGTCGAACACCTGGGCGATCTCGCGCTCGTTCAGGGCGGCCGAGGGCTCGTCCATGACGATGAGGCGCGCCTGCGTGGTGAGCGCGCGGGCGATGGCAGTGAGCTGCTGGTTGGCCACCGACAGGCTCTCGACGCGGGCCTGCGGACCGAAGCCGGCGCCCACGCGCGCCAGCGCCTGCAGCGCCATCTCGCGCCGCGCCTTGCCGCGGATGAAGCCCAAGCCCGCCGGCACGTGGCCCAGCAGCAGGTTCTCCTCTACCGTGAGCTGCGGCACCAGGTCCAGTTCCTGGTAGATCATGGCAATGCCGGCGCGCCGCGCATCCTGCGGACTCCGGAACTGGACGACGTTGCCGTCGATGCGGATCTCGCCGGCATTGGGCGGGTGGGCGCCGGCAATGATCTTCATCAGCGTGCTCTTGCCCGCGCCGTTCGCACCGAGCAGGCAGTGCACCTCGCCGCGGCGGATGCGCAGGGACGCGTCGTGCAGGGCCTTGACCCGGGGCGGAAAGACCTTGCTCACGCCGCGCACGTCCAACAGCGGCGGCGGGGCGCCCGGGACATCCGCGCTCACTGGACTCATGGCCGCTCCAGCAGGTAGTTGGCCGTGGCCTCGTCGGTCACCAGCACATTGATGTAGCGGGCCAGCAGGCAGGCCTTCACGGCACGGTGCTTGGCCTTCCCCGCGCTCACGCCGATGGCATGCGCCTTGTCGCGCAGCAGCGCAGGCGACAACCCGATGGCGCGGGCGTCGAAATCGGGGCTGACGATGTGGCCCTCTTCGTCGATGAAGCGGCCCAGGATGTCGCCCACCGCGCCGGCCTTGAGCAGGGCCTGCAGCGAGTCGGCGTCCATGTACCCGGACTGCACCAGCACCGAGCGTTCGGACAGCGACCCGATGCCCACGCAAGCCACGGTGGTCTCGCGCCCCAGGCGCATGACGGCGCCGATGACGGGGTCTTCTTCGAGCACCTGGCGGGTCTTCGAACTGCCCACGATGGCCGGCACCGGCAGCAACGTGGCCGTGCCCTTGGCGGCCTGCGCGAAGCGCTCCGCCACGTTGTGCGACGGGCCGTCGTTGTCGCGGAGGTTGGCCGCGCCGTTGAGCAGCACCACGTGCACACCCTCGTTCCAGCCGACCGGCAGCCAGCGCGCCATGGCGCTCATGGTGCGCCCCCACGACACGCCCACCAGTTGCGGCCTCGGCTGCAGGCTGGCCAGGTAGCGGCCGGCCTCCTGCGCGACGCTGTTCAGCGTCACTTCGTCTGCGCCGGTGTCGGGCAGCACCAGCGCCTCGCGCAGGCCGTAGCGCTGCTGCAGCGCGCTTTCCAGCTCGACGCGCCGCGTCGAGCGCGGAATGATGTCCACGCGCACGATGCCGGACTCGCGCGCCTCGCGCAGCAGCCGCCCCACCTGCCAGCGCGTGAGGCCCATCTCGTCGGCAATGTCGGCCTGGGTGTGCTCCAGGTGGTAGTAGCGCTTGGCGATCTGCACCATGATCTGCTCGCGCCGCTCTTGCGAGCCGATGCGCACGGACAGTTGTTCGTCGGCATTCGCCGTGGCCGCCTTGCCTGGCTTGCCTGGCTTGCGGCTCATGCGACGCTCCGCACGAGCTCGTGGGACAGCGGCTGCACGGCCTCGGTGGCGGCGCGGTAGCGCAGCAGCATCGCGGCATAGCGTTCGTGCATGGCGGGGTCGGGGTACAGGCGCCGGTACGGTGCCACGTGGCTTTGCGCGCCGGCGACCAGATCGGCGGATTCACCCAGCGCATTCAGCGCCGCGACGGCCGCCCCCATCAGGGTCAGGTTCTCCTGATCGGTCACGTCGAAGGGCAGACCGCAAGCGTCCACCGTGGCCTGCAGCCACAGGGGATTCTTCTGGATGCCACCGGCCGCCACCACGCGCGTGACGGGTACCCCGAACGAGTTCAGCACGCGCACCACGTTGGCCGAGCCCAGCGCCACGGCATCCACGGCGGCGCGGTAGATCTGCGCGCGATCGTGCGACAGGGTCAGGCCCATCATGGCGCCGCGCAGGTCGGGCGAGCGGTAGGGCGTGCGGTTGCCCATCCAGTAGTCCAGCACGAGCAGGCCGCTCGCGCCCGGCACCTCGCGTGCGGCATCGGCCATCAGCTGACGGTGGCCGGCCGCATCGAGGCCGAAGATCTTGCCGGCCAGCCAGTCCATCACCGAGCCCGCCGAGACCTGGCCGCCTTCGATCAGCCAGGAGTTGTCGATCAGGGCATCCGGGTAGGGTCCCCACATGCCGGGCGCGTCGATGCGCCGCTTGGTGTGGATCAGGTGGACGATGGACGTGCCGCCGATGAACAGCAGCTTGCCCGGCTCGATGGTGCCCGCCCCCAGCATGGCCATGTGCGCGTCGATGCCGCCTTGCGCCACGAGCACATTGCCTTGCAGGCCCAGGTGCGCCTTCGCCTGCGTGGACATCGATCCCACCGCCTCCCCCACCGGCACCACGCGCGTGGGCAGCTTGTCCAGCAGGCCCGGCGCGCCCAGCGCGGCGAACAGGTCGGGGTAGAACTTCTTCTCGAGCGTGTCGTAATTCCACTTGCAGCAGGCATTCAGGCGCGAGGCCGCCCATGTGCCCGTGAGCCTGAAGTTGATGAAGTCCTGCGCCTCGCAGATGCGATGGGCCCGGGCATAGACCTGCGGCTCGTTGCGCGCCAGCCAGGCCGCCTTGGGCACCAGCCACTCCACCGCATTGGCGCCGCCGCTGAAGGCCATGACCGGGTGCGGCGGGGGCGGGGCCAGCGGCACCCCCTGGCCGGCACGGCCATCCCACCACAACCACAC
>Ga0081606_1000307_pt1 | contig 22893 bp, 22 predicted proteins | sample EareggfetidaYelm_FD_71127 | JGI IMG/M metagenome (GOLD analysis project Ga0081606, IMG submission 71127) | Earthworm egg capsule microbial community from the University of Washington, USA - E. fetida Yelm (SPADES assembly) (version 2) | ecosystem: Host-associated > Annelida > Reproductive system... | reverse complement strand
TGATAAGGTTTTAAATCCTGAATTTGCTGCAACGTGAATGCTCCAAATTAAAGGCGATTGCACATAAACCTGGACAATTTTCGACGGGTTTCCGGCGATGATGTCTTTAACGATGCCTTCAGTCAAGATAACAGCAATGTCGGTTTCGCCGTTGCGCAGCATCTGACACAATTTTCCGGTTCCTTCAGGAACGTTTGTCCATTGCAGATCGATGCCTTCGACTTCGAATTCGCCGTTTTCGATGCACAAATGCCAGGGTAAATTAAAATGTTCCGGAACACCGGCGATTTTGATGGTTTTCATTTTTATAGTTGTTGAGTTGCAAGTTGCTGAGTACCTGAGTTTCCAAAATTTTAATTGTTCCTTATCAATTATCCATTATCAATTGATTTACGTGGTGTTCCAGGTGTTCCGGATAATCCGTCATGATGAATCTTAAATCAAACATGGTGTGATCATCAAACTCGATTTTGAGATGTAACCGTTCTTCGGTTTGTGATGCCATGACGTGCATGATTTGCTTGTTTAGTAAAATCCAGAGTTGCAGTAATTCAGTGGTATTTGCCGACTGATATTGGTTAACGAAAACCAAGTCGTTTTGATGGTACGGCCGGTATTTGTATGGTTGCGGCTGGTATCCGATTTCTGTAAACCGCTGTAAATTGTTTATTGCCGAATCGATCAAATGCCCGAGAATTTGCTTTTTTGACCATTTTCCGGGCGCAATTGGCGATTCCGCGGCAGATTCTGGATGGTTCCCGAACCAGTTTTCGCCTTGTTGCAATAAACGTTCTATTTTTTCAATGGCTTGTTTCATGGTTGAATGCCCTAGCCCCGATAAAGCCGGTATCCTCGCAGCGCAGCGGAGAGATAAAGGCGAAAGCGGGAATAGCTCCTGAAAAATTAATTATTTACCAATTTATCTAAGGTGTAAGCGATTAACGCATCGACGGCTTTGTAAGGATCTTCGCTAAAAGTACCCGAAGCGCGGTTGGCGATAATCGCGTTCAATGATAACGCCTGGTGGCCTAAAAGCGTGGATAATCCGTAAATTGCTGCAGTTTCCATTTCGAGGTTTGTGATCCTGTTGTTGTCGAAATTGAAATTATCCATTTTCGAATTTAAGTTTTGATCCTGGATTTGCAATCTTAAAACGCGGCCTTGCGGACCATAAAAGCCTCCGGCAGTTGCGGTAATTCCTTTAAACATTTTATCGCTTTCGATAATTTTTTCCAATTTTTCAGAGCATGGTATAACGTAGGGTTTTCCTTTTTTGAGATCCCAGTTTGTATGGTTGATGAAGGCTTCTTCGATCGCCGTTTCAGAAACTTCGTCGATCAAGTAGGAGCGAAGCATGTTGTCGAGGCCGAGACCGAATTTTGACAAAACGAAACTGTCAACGGGAATGTCGGCGTGTAGCGAACCGGAAGTTCCTATCCTGATGATGTTTAACGAGGTCAGGTTTTCTTTTGGTTTTCTGGTTTCAAGGTCGATATTGACCAAAGCGTCGAGTTCATTGATCACAATATCGATATTATCCGGCCCGATTCCGGTAGACATGACGGTGATTCTTTTGCCTTTGAATATTCCGGTTTGCGTTTTAAATTCGCGTTTTTGTGTAGAAAATTCGATGCTGTCGAAGAACTGTGTAATTTTTTCGACACGGTTTTGATCGCCTACGAAAATGATGTCGTGTGCGATATGTTCCGGTTTAAGGTTTAGGTGGTAGACGCTGCCGTCTGGGTTGAGGATTAATTCGGATGATTGTATCATTGTTTATTGAAAGATTTAAAAATTGAAAGATTTAGTGAAAAAAATTAACCGCCGACGCGTTTGACTTTAAAGCCTTTTTCTTTTAAAATGGCCATTATTTTATCGCGGTAATCGCCTTGGATGATGATCGAATCGTCTTTGAAAGTGCCGCCAACGCTTAATTTTGTTTTGAGTTCTTTAGCGAGGATTTTAAAATCATCTTCAGAGCCGGTATACCCTTCGATAATAGTTGTGGCTTTTCCTTTTCGTTTTTCATATTTGCAGATCATTGGTTCTTTCTGGATCCAAAGTTCCTTTGGGTCAGATGAAGTTTCTTCGATTTCCTGCGGCGGTTCGTGATTGGGGAAGAGGTTTTTTAGTTGGTCTTGTAAATCCATTTTATTATCTAATATGAACGCGTATGGCGCGGATAAACGCAGATTTGCGCCGATTTTTATTTTCTGTAATTTTCGTATACTTTTCTTATGATCCTGGTTTCTTTCCAGAATTTAAAAGGAGACCGACTTCATAGTCCATACTTTTTAAATAGTTGATTAATTGTGCGTGGTGTTCTTTTGAAATATGGCGTATAAAAAATCTGCGTATATCCGCTTCATCCGCGTTTCATCAAAAAAACAAGAAAAAGACATCAGGCGAACCCAATGTCTTTCCTTAAAAAGTATAAAAGTAAATTATTTCTTAATCAATCCCAAATCAACCAAACGTTCGTGCAGAATTCCCCCAGCCGTAATATCGTCGTATAATTTCGGGTTTTGGTCATCGATGCAATTGTCCAGTACATCAAGTTTCATATCGCTGACCGGATGCATGAAAAACGGGATCGAGTAACGCGATGTTCCCCACAATTCCCTTGGGGGATTCACAACCTGATGGATTGTAGATTTCAGTTTATTATTGGTGTGGCGCGACAACATATCGCCGACATTAATAACCAATTCGTCTGGTTCAGCTACGGCATCAATCCATTCGCCATCATGGTTTTGCACCTGCAAACCTTTGCCTTGTGCACCCATTAACAACGTAATTAAATTGATGTCGCCGTGTGCTGCTGCGCGGATGGCATTTTCCGGCTCAGATGTAATCGGTGGATAATGGATCGGGCGTAGTATCGAATTGCCTTGTTTTCCATAATTGTCAAAGTAAAATTCGTCTAAACCTAAATGCAGAGCCAAAGCCCTTAGCACGTAAATCCCGGTTTTTTCGAGCATTTGATACGCTTCTTTTCCGATAGAATTGAAACGCGGCAATTCTTTAACATCTACATTATCCGGGTATTCTTCGGCATATTTCGAATCTTTATCGACATATTGGCCAAAGTGCCAGAACTCTTTCAAGTCACCTTCTTTCCGGCCTTTTGCATGCTCTTTCCCGAAGGAAACATAACCGCGCTGGCCGCCAATTCCGGGGATTTCATAACTGTATTTGGTTTCTAATGGCAAAGCGAAGAAGTTTCGAATCTCGCTATACAATTCATCTACCAGTTTGTCATCTAAAAAATGACCTTTTAATGCCACGAAGCCAATATCTTCGAAGGCTTTTCCGATTTCATTTACAAATTTTTGTTTACGTTTCGGGTCGTCCGAAAGGAAATCACGCAAGTCAACACTAGGAATATTTTGCATTTCTAAAAAATATTTGTTAATAACTTTGCTGGCCGTCAGGCCTTGTAAAAACAAATGTATAGAATATTTTGAAAAATCCGAATTCAAAGTTATCAACAATTTAAAAAAATGACACAAATTCAAGCTATACTGTAATTTTTTTATACTTTTGAGGAGTTTTTTAACGAAAAATATTCTGTTCCAATGAATTTTGAAAGAAAGAATCTGTCCGACGACCAATTATTAGATTTATATAAAAGGCTTTTAAAGCCAAGGCTTATTGAAGAAAAAATGCTGATCCTGATTCGCCAGGGGAAAGTATCCAAATGGTTCTCCGGAATCGGGCAGGAAGCGATTTCTGTAGGAATCACAGCGGTTTTGGGCAAAGACGAATACATTTTGCCGATGCACCGAAACCTCGGCGTTTTTACAGGTCGCGACATTCCGTTGCACCGATTGTTCTCGCAATGGCAGGGAAAGGCGAGTGGTTTTACCAAAGGCCGCGACCGTTCGTTCCACTTTGGCACACAGGAGTATAAAATTATAGGTATGATTTCGCATCTCGGTCCGCAACTCGGTGTCGCAGACGGAATCGCATTGGCCAACAAACTGAAGAAAAACGGAAAAGTTACCGCAGTTTTCACAGGAGAAGGCGCAACCAGCGAAGGCGATTTTCACGAAGCCTTAAATATTGCAGCTGTTTGGGATTTGCCGGTGGTTTTTGTCATTGAAAATAACGGTTACGGATTGTCAACGCCAACGAACGAACAATACCGTTGCGAAAACCTTGCAGATAAAGGTATTGGTTACGGCATTGAAGCACACATTATAGACGGAAATAACATCCTTGAAGTGTTTACCGAATTGCAGGAAATTGTGGAATCAATAAGAATCAAACCACGTCCGGTGTTGATTGAATTCAAGACGTTCAGGATGCGCGGGCATGAAGAAGCCAGCGGAACTAAATATGTACCACAGGAACTGATGGATTTGTGGGCAGAGAAAGATCCGGTGGATACGTATAGAAAATACCTGCTGAAACAAAATATCCTTTCTGCTGATATGGATGAAAAACTCCGTGCAGAAATCAAAAAAGAAATTGACGAACATTTGCTGATTGCCAATACGGAAGCGGAAATTGTTGCCAATTATGATGAAGAATTAAATGATGTTTACAAACCATATGATTTTGAAGACATTAAACCTTCGGGAGAAAGCGAAAATATTCGATTCATAGATGCGCTTTCACAGAGTTTGAAACAATCAATGCAACGCCATGAAAACCTTGTAATCATGGGCCAGGATATTGCAGAATATGGCGGTGCGTTTAAAATTACTGATGGTTTTGTAGCTGAATTTGGTAAAGAACGCGTGATCAATACACCAATCTGCGAAAGCGCAGTCGTTTCAGCCGGAATGGGATTGTCAATCAATGGTTATAAAGCGATCGTTGAGATGCAGTTTGCCGATTTTGTTTCTACAGGTTTTAACCCGATAGTCAATTACCTTGCAAAAGTGCATTACAGGTGGCAGGAAAATGCAGACGTAGTTGTCAGAATGCCTTGCGGCGGCGGAACGCAGGCCGGACCATTCCATTCACAAACCAACGAAGCCTGGTTTACAAAAACCCCCGGATTAAAAGTTGTGTATCCGGCATTTCCATACGATGCAAAGGGATTGTTAAATGCTTCGATCAACGATCCGAACCCGGTGATGTTTTTTGAGCACAAACAATTGTACCGAAGCGTTTATCAGGAAGTTCCGACAGCATATTATACCTTGCCATTAGGAAAAGCAGCAGTTTTAAAAGAAGGAAAAGACGTAACGATAATTGCTTTCGGAGCAGCCGTACATTGGGCTTTGGAAACATTGGAAAAAAATCCTGAAATTTCAGCTGATTTGTTGGATTTAAGAACCTTACAACCATTAGATAAAGAAACCGTTTACGCATCTGTAAAGAAAACCAATAAAGTAATTATTCTTCAGGAAGACAGTATGTTTGGCGGTATTGCGAGCGACATTTCGGCAATGATCATGGAAGATTGTTTTGAATACCTTGACGGTCCGGTAAAACGTGTCGCCAGTTTAGACAGCCCGATTCCGTTTACAAAAGCATTGGAAGACCAGTATTTGCCAAAAAGCAGGTTTGAGAAAGCTCTGAAAGAGCTGATGGCTTATTAAAAAGCTTAACATTCAAATAAAAAAAATCTCCATTACGGAGATTTTTTCGTTTAAATATAAATGTTGCCGTCATTAACACCAGCATCTTTAACGGTAGTATTTGTTGCAGATTTTGGTGGTTCCTTGACTTTTTCCTCATCAATGGGTTTCTTTTCCGTATCGGTGTCATCGTGTTTGTGAAAATCGTCCGAATCATCAAAATCCTCATCGTCTTTTTTGTCATAAGTCGAATCCTGGTTCAAACCGGGATCATCGATTTTCCTTTCATCTTCATTTTCAAAATAATAACTCATGGCTTTTAATTTAAGGTTAATGATTGTTGTTTTTAAAAGTGGGTTTGTTTGCCACTTCATTCGGGTCGGTATCGGCATCTTCATCATTGGTTAACGATTGTGTCCCGTTTGATGCTCGTTTGAAATCGGTATTTACCGTGGAATCAAGTGTTTCGTTGGTTTTAACGGTTTCGTCAAAATGGTTCGCGGTATCCGGATTGTCATTCACGAAAGTGTGATCATCCGGATGGCTATTTTCGTTGTGTTGTATGTTCATAATTGAATTTTTTAAACAGGTTAAAATCTTAGAAGTATCCGAGTAGCCAATAAATGATTACAAAGACCAGTATCGTTCCCAGACAACCGCCGCCTAATTTTTTGGCGCCCCAGCCTGCAATTAATGTTTTAAATAATCCGTTCATAGTAAGTTTATTTTTGGTTAGAAGATATTTTTATTTGTTTTTACTGACGTTTTCTTTTTTATCGTCAAACTCAGGATCGCCTTTAATTTCATGACTGTCGATGTCATAATTGGCATCATTAGTCAATGTTTCGTCGTGTTCTTTATATTGATGGTCACGCGTCGCATTGCGCACATTGTCAGGGTTTCTCTGATTTGAATTCTGGTAATTTTTCTGGCCGTCATGCTGCTGGCCCTGATTGCTTTTTCCGGCATTATTATTTAAAGTTCCCATAATCATTTTTTTTAATTATACATATTGATAAAGGTAACTTTCACATAAACGAATTGTGTTATGCAGTTTTAACGATTTGTTATACGATTTGCTTTTGCGGAATCATTTGTCACAGGATATGTATAATTCAAATGAATGCATTCAGAATATTTTTGTGACAATTTTATTTTCGATTTTTATTTTGTCACAGATCTGTGACAATTTTATTTTCAATTTCTATTTTGTCACAAATCTGTGACAATTTATTTTTTGAATTTTTTTTTGTCACAGATCTGTGACAATTTTATTTTCATTTTTTATTTTGTCACAAATTTTATATGGTATAATGAATCGCGCATCAACTCTTTGCTGAAGGCGATATGCTCGATAGAAAAAATTTTATAGGATAATTAGAATCGTGTCAGGAATTTACTCCAAGGCTATTTTAGGATAAGTCAGGAAAAATTAAAGCAAAAAAAAAGCTGATATAAAATCAGCTTAGTCTTTATCATTCATTAATGCGTAATACATTTCGTTCGGATCATAATCTAAATCGTAATCTTCTTCTTCAAAATCAGATTCGTTGGAATTAATCCTGATGATGTTCTCAAAATCATTGTCATTGTTGTCGTTAGTGTAGTGTGTGTTCATGGTTTCTGGTTTTAGTTTTTACAAATATCTACCAACTACAACGTTTTTTTCTTACACGGTTTTTGACAAATGTTATACAATTTGCAGATGAAACACAATCGAATGCGAAATACCAAATGACTAACAAAAAATATTTGTTAAGCGGCAGAAAAGTTAATCTGGATTTATCAAGTTCAAAATCTTAAATCTTATTTCAATATTTGCCAGACAACAAGCTTCCGCCGATAGTAGATTTTGCCTCAATTCCCAATTTTTTCATCATTTCAAATGTCGTACACACTGCTGCTGACGTCACCGGAATTCCCGTTTCTTTCTCGATTAAATCAATCGCTTCCAACGACGGCATTTGCACACAGGCAGACGCGACGATCACATCAACGCCTTCCAGGTTCAAACGTTTGTAAATGGCTATCAGGTTCATCGGATTTTGCGCGGCAACTTCAAGGTTATCCGGAATTTCCAAAGCAATCGAATCAACAACTTCAAAGCCCTGGTGTTCAATATAATCCACAACCATATCGGTCAATGGCCGCATATAAGGCGTAATGATCGCCACTTTTTTAGCGCCAAGCACTTTTAATCCGTTAATCAAAGCACCGGCACTGGTCACAATTGGAGTAGGGAAGTCATTGGCTACTGTTTCCTGATGCAAATTCACTTCCGAAACACAATGATAACCGCGGCCCATACTCATAATCGCAACGAGGCAGGCATAACCCATGACGTCAACATGCGCGTCAGACAATTCCTGAGCACATTTCAAACTCATCGCATCCATCGCTTCAAGTTCTTCTTTTGTTACTTTTTTCATGCGCATCCGGCTCGAATGAAACGTAAAACGCTCCGGTAAAATGGTTTCCCTTGCCCGAAAAATTGCCGGGATTTCAGTTTCCATTGTTATATTTGAAGAAGGCACAATCTGGCCAATTCTATATGTTTTCATTTAAAATTTTTAAGTTTTAGAGTTGCTTATTTTCAAAACCCAAGTTTTAAAGTTTGGGCGTGCCACCGGCTCCGCTGCGCTACGCCGCTGTCGCGCTCTGCGTTGCAAGTCCTCACTGCATTCCGGGCTTTCCACTGCGATCGCTCACGCAAACAAACCGGAATTCATTATCATATCAATTGTCAATTGCCTTCACCGTATTCACCAGCGTCCCAATGCCTTCCACGGTGGCTTCAACCACATCGCCATTCCAAAGCCATTCCTGCGGATTTCTTCCGGCGCCTACGCCAGCCGGTGTTCCGGTCGCAATAATATCGCCGGGTTCAAGCGTGAAAACAATACTCAAATCTTCTATGAGTGCGTTAATGTTGAACAGCATGAATTTGGTGTTGGCATTTTGTTTTTCCACGCCATTTACGGTTAGTGATAAATTCAGGTTGTGCGGATTTTCAATTTCGTCCCTGGTCACCAGATATGGCCCCATGGGTGCAAAAGTATCTTGTCCTTTGGAAACGATCCATTGACCGGCGCGGCGGCAATCCCTGGCAGAAATATCGTTGATCACGGTATAACCAAATACATAATCCATCGCTTCGGTTGCCGCAACATATTTTCCTTTTTTACCGATAATTACTGCAAGTTCGACTTCCCAATCGAGTTGCTGTGTGAGTTTTGGGTTTAATAGGATGTTGGTATCTGTAGCCGTTACTGCTGTTGGAGGTTTAGAAAAAATGACCGGCTTTTGCGGCAATTCATTTGAAGTGTCGAGTGTTCTGGCGCTTTCGGCAACGTGCTCGGTATAATTCAATCCAATCCCGATAATGTTTTTTCGCGGTTTCGGGATAGGGGCAAGTAGTGTGACTTCATTCATTGGAACGGCTACGGCTGCAATGGTATTTTCATTGGCTTTGTCCAAGATGTATGCGATGCGGCCAACTTCTTCTAGTCCGGCATCGATGAGTTCGAGCATCGTTTTTGGAAACGTTTCGTTGGTTTTATGCCCGAGGCGTTCAACGTCTATGATGGTATCATTGTGCAGGATCCCAAGTTTTTGTTCTCCTGAAGTTGTTTTGTAGGTGAGTAGTTTCATTTGTATTAAAGTTGCTGATTACCTAAGTGGTAGATGCCTGATTTTATTTTAAGTTAAATGTTGATTGTTTTCGTTGGCTTAGCCCTGATGGCAGCGAAAATCCTTTTTGAGTTTTTCACGAAAAAAGATTGCAGCGCACAGCAGGTTCCCGGCCCCTAATCCAAAATCTGGAAGCCATTGTTTTCCTCATAAATTTTTTCCTGATACAATCCGAGTTTTTCAATCACCGGCAAATCGTTAAACGAAAACAAACAGGCATCTTCAGTTTCTGAAAGATTTACATGTTCATGCCAAGCCCACGATGGGATGCAAAAAATATCGCGTTCTTTCCAATCGAAACGTTTGCCGTTAATCACCGAATAACCTCGGCCTTTGGCACATTGATACACAAACGAACCGGTATGTTTATGGGCTTTCGTATGTTCGCCTGCGCGCAACAACTGCATTGATGCACCCATAGTCTGCATCACATGACCGCCAGTCAGCGGATCGGAATATTGCATGATGATGCCGTCGAAAGGATTGCCGTCGTTGACTTTTGCGGCTTCCAATAATGCGGGGTAAACGTTTTTCCAGGAGTATTTGAATAGCGGAGAGTACGGTTTGTCCCAAACCACATCGGCAGGAATTAAACCGCTGGCACTATAGGATAATGGGGAATAATTGATCGGTTTTTCCAACGGCTGTTTGCCGTCAAAAACCGCATAATCATTGGCCTCAAGCGCATTGACGAGCGGAATGTCTAATCCGTCCTGCCAAATGCAGGTTTTTCCATCCGGCTTCACGCCGTGTTCATGCCAGGTTGAATTGGGCGTAATCACAAAATCGTTGACTTCAAATGTAATTTTATTACCGTCTACAACGGTATAGCCGCCTTCGCCTTCCATGATAAAACGCAGTGCTGAGGCTTTGTGGCGGTGTGCTGAAGTACTTTCGCCCGGGCGTGTGACCTGGATTCCCGTGTAAAGCCAGCCGACAGCTGCTGAAACGTCTTTGCGTTTGTCGTTGACTAAATAAACGACGCGGCGTCCGGCCTGTTCGGGTGTAACCAATTCGGAGGATTTCAGGACAAGTTCGCGGAGGTTTTCATACTTCCATAACATTGGTACAGATGAAGATCGCGGTTCCCACGGTTCAATATCATTGGCTACCGTCCATAAAGCACCGGCGCCAAGAGCTTCGAGTTCGTTGTAATAAGCTTCGAGTTCTGGCGTGTCTTTTACACGTGCGCGGCCGATGAGATCGTCGTTGTGTTTTGCTTCCATTTTAATTTTTTGTCTGGATTCAGAAACCCAAACTTACGCTTTTTGGTGTGATTACGCAATCGTTTTCTTTGCATGCTCATGGTTTTTTCAGCACTTCAGCATTTTGAAAATCGAAAAGGAAATCGCAACGATAACAATAATGATGATTAGGCCTTGTTGGTCGCTTTAGGCAAAACCGGCGGAAAGTGCCAGGGAAAATAAAACCAATAAAATTGCAGTATAAGAATAACCCAGGGTTTTATCGGGACGTAGTAAATCGGGTGATGAAAAGCCTGATTTATTTTTTATTAAAATCGTCATGATTGTCGATAAACGTAATTTTTCGCGTCGGAGCGACATTCACGCGCAAATCAAAAATATCAAAACGGTTGTAATGACCAAGAATGTCATGCATTTGCTTGGGTTGGATGCATTTTGCAAGGTCGATATCTGCATAAACGATGCCTTCTTCATCGATTAGCGGTTTGCCAACAACAGCACCGTTTGGCCCAATAATTCCTGAGAAAGCGGAGTTTTTTCGCGTCAGTAATTCCTCAACATTCGGAACATCATTTTTTAAAACCTCCATGATTTCTTTTGAAACGGTCGAGCAGGAAACAATCGTAAACAATTTGCCTTCAAACGAATGCGCGGCGGCGCGAATTTTAATCGCCTCGGCCATATCGTAATCTGGCGGCGCAACGGGAAGCGAAATATAATTGGCAATGTGAATGAGCTCGCCTTGAGCCAAAAGGGAAAAACGCGCTAAAGTATTGGTGTTTTCGCCGCAAGCCAAAGTTCCGATAGGCCCAATTTCAGTTTTGTAGACTTTTAATGAAGAGCCGTCACCAGAAGTCCAAGTGAGTTTTTCAGCCCAAGTCGGTACTAATTTTCTGTGTTTGCCAATCAGGTTTCCGTGGTTGTCGATGATTAAATTCGTGTTGTAAATTTCGCCATAACTGTCACCGCGTTCGTTGATTCCGATAACGATATGAATGTTATTTTCTTTGGCAGCTTTGCAAATGCGGTCAATTTCCGGACTGGGAACGGCGACCGAACTGCGGTACAATTCCTCATACCATTTGCTGCCCTGAACCGGCGTCATAATCCAATTCCAATAGGGGTAACCGGCGATGAAAACTTCTGGAAAAGCCACGAGCTGTGCACCATTTGAAGCCGCTTCTTTGACGATTGAAATGGTCTTATCGATTGTTTTTTCAACGTTTAGAAAAACTGGTGAAGTTTGAACAGCAGCAGCTTTGAATCTTGGGAAATCCATGGAATTTACGGTTTTAATTTACGACTTGAAATGGGGATATTTTTGATTTCATGGTTTCTGAAAAAGCTTCGGCTTTGATGTCATTCCGGTTTTCGGAAATCGCGACATTCACTAAAGTCACTTCGCCTTCGAGAACCATTTTTCCGGTTTCATCTTCAAATTGAAATCCGCAGGTTACTGAAGCGCCCCCAAGTTTTTCTACCCAAAGTTTTTTGGTTAAAACTTCTCCAATGCGGCCGGCTTTTTTGAATTGTACTTTAAGATCGACTGTCGGTATTCCGTTTGTTTCGTGTATTTTAGAAAATGGACGTTCCAATGCTTCTTCAAACCAATCTTCTACAAGATCGTTGAGCATTTCAAGGAATCTCGGATAAAAAACAATCCCTGCGAAATCGACATGGCGGAATTTGATGGTCTCTTTTTTGGTAAAAATCTGGTTCATTTTTGGAATGATTTATTAAAAACTTTCGGCAGTCGCTTTTTTCCAATCGTAGAAAAAACGATCGGGAACGGTTTCAGGCTGTAACAAACAACCTTTTTTGAGTTCCGGGAAAAGTTCTGCGAAAGTCTGGATTTTGGTTTTGTCAACACGCATACTTACGACGTCGCGGCTTACATTATCAGGATGATCGATTCCGGCAGACGCAATGAGTTCCATTGCGGCTTTAACAGTTTCGTGTTGGTATCGCGCCACGCGAATGCTTTTTTGTTCGGGAACCAAACCTTTTACTAATTTAGGATCTTGTGTCGCCACGCCGGTCGGGCAGGTGTTGGCATGACACTCCAATGCCTGGATGCAGCCGAGTGCGAACATCATACCGCGCGCCGAATTGCACAAATCGGCACCCATTGAAAGCGTACGAACAATATCAAATCCGCTGATGACTTTTCCGCTGGCGATAATTTTGATCTGGTCTTTTAAGTCGAATCCGTTTAAAGCGTCATAAACAAATGCCAAAGCATCGCGCAACGGCATGCCTACGTGGTCTGAATATTCCTGTGGTGCTGCACCGGTTCCGCCTTCGCCGCCGTCAACAGTGATAAAATCGAAGTAGGTTTTGGTTTGCACCATCGCTTTACAAATCGCCAGGAATTCTGATTTATTCCCGACGCACAATTTCATTCCGATAGGTTTTCCGCCAGAACCTTCGCGTAATATCTTTACAAAATCCATTAATTCCAAAGGCGTTTTGAAAGCGGAATGTTTTGGGGGCGACAAAATATCGCCGCCTTTTTTCACGAGTCGGATTGCGGCAATTTCGTCAGTAACCTTTTCCTTTGGAAGGATGCCGCCATGGCCTGGTTTGGCACCTTGAGAGAATTTAATTTCAATCATTTTAACATTGTCATACTGCGCGCGTTTGGCGAAATGTTCGGCTGAAAAATTCCCGTATTCATCGCGGCAGCTAAAATAACCGGTTCCGATGTTCCAAACGACATCACCGCCGGGCTCGAGATGGTATGGCGACAGTCCGCCTTCGCCGGTGTTGTGGAAAAATCCACCTTCTTTTGCCCCGGAATTCAAGGCTAAAATAGCATTTTTACTCAGCGAGCCGTAACTCATCGCACTGATATTAAACAAACTCGCCATATATGGTTTGGTGCATTGTGATGATCCGATGCGTACTTTTGGGTTTTGGTCGATATCTGAAAAAGAAATTGCTTTGATGCTGTGGTTGATCCATTGATAGCCTTCGTCATAAACATTTAATTGTGTTCCGAATGGATGTGAATCGGTTTCATTTTTACTTCTTTGGTACACCAAACTTCTTTGCAAACGGTTGAATGGCCGGCCATCTGTATCGGTTTCAACAAAATACTGGCGCAATTCCGGTCCGATCGATTCCAGTAAATAACGCATGCGTCCGAGTAATGGAAAATTCCTTCGGATCGTTTTTTTGGATTGGTACATATCGTAAAAACCCATAATGACTAATGGAACGAATATCGCCAGAAGGAAAATGAATTTCCAGTTGACATAGATCAGTATTCCGGATAGGCTAAGGACTGTAATGCTGATAATAACGAATACTTTTCTCATACTTAATATTTGAAGACCAACAAAATTATTATTTTTTCAGTTGTAGAATTTACAGGTTTAATTATTTCAATTTAAACCGCTGAACTTTTCCGGTTTCCGTCTTCGGCAAATTTTCTACAAAATGAATTTCGCGCGGATATTTATAAGGTGCCGCTTTTTCTTTAAACCAATTTTGAATGTCAATCGCCATTCTTTCATTGGCCAAAGCCGGATTTTTTAGAACGATATACGCACAAACCAACATGCCGCGTTCCTCATTCGGAATGCCAACCACTGCACATTCTGCAATATTATCGTGCATCAAAAGTACGTTTTCTACTTCAATTGCAGCGATGTTGTACCCTGAAGAAATAATCATGTCGTCGCCACGCGCTACAAACCAAAAGTAACCATCTGCATCTTTTTTAAAAATGTCGCCGGTAATGTTCCATTTGTTTTCAACATATTCTTTTTGCTTGTCTGGCGCATTCAGATATTTACAGCCGGTAATGCCGCGAACTGCCAGTCTGCCAGGTTCGTTTGCAGGCAATTCTTGTCCGTGATCGCCGATGATTTTAGCTTCATAACCGCGGATAGGCAATCCGGTAGCCCCTTTGCGCATATTTTCTTCATTTGATGAAATAAAGATATGCAATATTTCGGTCGAGCCAATGCCGTCAATAATTTTCAATCCTGTTGCCTGGTACCAATCTTCCCATACTTTCAAAGGCAATGTTTCTCCGGCTGAAACGCATTTCCTGAGTGATGAAATATCGTAGTCTTTAACCAAACTCGTAATCACGCGCCAAGCCGTTGGGGCTGTAAAACAGATGGTAATCTTGTGCTCGGAAAATGCTTTGAGCAACAATTCCGGCGTAGGTTTTTCAATTAAAAAAGTCGATGCGCCGTAATAAAACGGAAATAAAACCATGCCGCCAAGCCCGAAAGTAAACCCCAATGGCGGACTACCGGTAAAAATATCTTCGGGTTTTGGTTGCAAAGAATATTTCGGGAAAGCTTCACAGATCAGCAGAATATCTTTGTGGTAATGGGCGGTCATTTTAGGTTTTCCGGTAGTTCCGGAAGTAAAACCAATCAACGCTAATGAATTGGAAAGTGTGTGGTAATTCTGAAAGGCTTTTGGTTTTGAAGCCATCAATTGTTCAAGTTGCGAAGGATTTTCATTCGAACCGTCAAACGTACAAACCTGTTTTAAAAATGAAGATTCCACTTCTGAAAGTGCATCTATCAGGCGAATGTCACAAAAAGCATGGGAAATTTCGGCGCTTTCAATCATCACGGATAATTCTTTTTCGCGCAGTAATGGCATCGTTGCCACGACAATTCCGCCGGCTTTTAAAATTGCAAACCAGCAAGCTACAAACATTGGGTTGTTTGCCGAACGAATCAGCACGCGATTTCCTGAAACCAATCCCAGATCATCAACCAATACCTGCGCAATCTGATTTGACTTTTCGTACAAATCGCGATACGTCCAAGTCGTTTCAAAAGTCCGTATTGCCACTGCATTTCCGCGGCCTTCCACAATATGATTGTCTAACAATCGATCGATGCAATTGAGGCTGGCCGGAAATTGAAAATCCGGATGGTCCAAAATATAATCCGGCTGTAAATCTTCAGCAGGCAAATGGTCGTGCGCAAAATTATCCTCGTAATGCCTCATCAATTATTAATTGTTAATTATTCATTATTAATTGTCCATTGTTTTCTTATGGCTTTCCGGTTTCAACCCCTTTTTCAATTTTTCTTTTTCTTTTCTGTCAGATTGATGAAAACCATAAAAATTCGGGATGGCCTGAATGTATTGATTCGGAATGTCATCTGGTTTAAACTGTTCGTAAGCCTGAGCATTCCGGACGAAATTAGGGTCTAATAATAACGGTTTGCCCAAAGCGACCAAATCGGCGCGGCCATTGAGTAAAATCGTATTGATTTGATCGATGTCCTGAATAAAACCGGTTGTGATTGTCGGGATGTGAATTGAATTCCGGACGACGTCCGAAAATGGCGTTTGCCACATGCGGCCGATTTGCGGTTTTTGAAAATCGACAGTATTTCCGGTTGACACGTTGATGATATCGGCTCCGGCTTCTTTAAAAGCGGTTGCGACTGCTAAAACTTCGGCTTCTGAAATTCCATTTTCAGACCAATCTGAAGCAGAAATCCGCACCGACATGGGTTTGTATAAATTAAACACTTCGCGCATCGCCGTAAAAACCCGAATAGGAAATTTCAGGCGATTTTGAATGCTTCCGCCAAATTCATCTGTACGAATGTTTGTTAATGGTGATAAAAATGACGCGAGTAAAAATCCGTGGTGCGCCTGTAGTTCGATCAGGTCAAAACCGGCAGCATCGGCGTTTTTGGTTGCATTAACGAATTCTGAAACAATTAAATCCATATCGGCAAGTGTCATTTCTTTTGGTATCGACATTTTTTCATTAAATGCAATGGGCGAAGCCGAAATCAAATCCCAGCCATTTTTTTCCAACGGAATATTGCTGCCCATTGACGGCACATTTACCGAACCTTTTCTGCCGGAGTGTCCCAATTGAATTCCGATTTTTGACTTGGTATTTTTATGAATATAATCCGTAATCTTTTTCCATGCAATGGTTTGTTCTTCAGTGTACATTCCGGCGCAACCTAAAGTAATGCGTCCGGTTGATGAAACGGCTGTCATTTCGGTTAAAATCAATCCGACGCCGCCGGTTGCGCGTCCGCCGTAATGCACCAAATGCCAATCGGAAACCAAACCGTCTTCTGCGGAATATTGACCCATTGGCGCCATCACAATACGATTTTTTAATTGCATCCCGCGTAAAGTAAATGGCGTAAACGCAGCCGGTACGCTGACTTTAAAATTCCCGATGTTGCAATTAAATTCGGTTAAAACTTTTTCAGTAAACGATTTGTCTCGCAACGCCAGGTTTTCAAAAGTTACTTTTTTAGCACGCGTCATCACGCCAAATGCAAACTGCATGAATTCGTGATCGATGTGGCGATCCATATTTTCGAACCAATCTAGCGAAACACCGGCGGCATGCTGGATCATTTCGACACGGTTTCTGCGAAGTTTTTCATAATTGGCAAATGCTTTTTCTTTGTCAGTGCCAAACTCGATGATGCTGTCGGCTAATGCAATGGCGCATTCCATCGCAAGTTTTGTTCCGGAGCCGATGGAATAATGCGCAGTCGCTTTGGCATCACCAAGCAAGACAATATTGTCTTTGAACCATTTTTCGTTTGTAATTGTTGGAAATTGCCGCCAAAACGACTTGTTTGATAGGAGTTCGTGGCCGTCAAGTTCCTCAATGAAAATTTCAGATAATTTTTGGATCGTATCGGTTTCATTTGTGTCTTCAAAACCGGCATTTTCCCATGTTTGCGGCGTACATTCGAAAATCATTGTGCTCATGCCGTGTTGATATTGATAGGAATGTGCAACAAAACTGCCATAGGGTGTGGACCTGAAAAAATAAGTGAATGCATCAAGCGGTTTCGTTGATCCAAGCCAGACGAATTTGTTTTTTTGCTGAATAATTTTTGTGCCGAAATCTTCAGAAAACTGCTCGCGAATTTGGCTGTTGATACCGTCACAGGCTACAATGTAATCTGAATCTGCAAATCGGGAAAGGTCTAAGATGTTGTTTTCAAAATGCAAATTAACGCCTTCTTCAACACAGCGTTGTTGCAACAATTGCAGTAATGTTTTCCGTGAACAACCACAAAAACCGTTGCCGGTAATGCGAACAATTTCGCCATCGCGCGCGACATCAAGATCGTCCCAATACGCAAATTCGCTGCGAATTAAATCATACGATTTTGGATCTCGTGTCAGGAATTCGCTGAGGGTTTCATCTGAAAAAACGACACCGAAACCAAAACTATCGTCGGCTTTGTTGCGTTCGTAAAGATCGATCTGGCAATCCGGCAGCGCTTTTTTTGCTAGGATCGAAAAGTATAAACCTCCGGGACCACCGCCAATAACTGTAATTTTCATATGATTTTAATTTCTTTTGATTGAGAAAATTTCCCCGAGTTTTGCATAATTTGAACCGGCTAAACGGGCAACCGGTTTGTAAGTTTCCAGATTAATTTTATGATTTTCGAGCAGTACGCTTTCGTCAATATGCATCATAATGATTTTGCCAACCATCATCGTGGCACCACCAAATTTGTGGTTTTCGAGCGAATAATGATGTACGAGTTCGCATTCAAAAGTTATCGGGCTTTCCTTGACACGCTTGGGTTTGATTTTTATGGAATCGATAGGTGTAAGGCCGGCAATCTGGAATTCATCTTCATATGGATGGAACATTTGTGAAGTATGATTCATACGGTCAACGGTGTCTTCGGTAACCATATTGACTACGAATTGCTTGTTTGCCAATACATTATTCAGGGTGTCTTTATTTGTGTTTCCGCCTCTTGTTGTTGAAAACATCACGTGTGGCGGATCGTCACCAATAGCATTGAAAAATGAAAAAGGTGCAAGGTTGTTGATGCCATCTTCACTGATGCTAGAAATCCAGCCAATTGGCCTTGGAATGACAGCGCCGGTTAATAATTTGTAAATTGCAGATTGCTCTAAATGGTCTGGGTCGAACTGCATGGATTTTTTTGTTGTTGGTTCAAATGATTATCATCTGCTAAAATAGCATTTTAATCATATTGAATAAAATAATGTATGAACAATAATTAAAGCTTAATAAAATTACACAGTATGTATTTTTCTGAATAAAATTTTATACAATTCGTTTTTATATAATTGCTAAATTGGTATATTTATGCAAAATTTATATATATGGAAGTTTTAGCCTGCCCCAAATGCCATAATAAACAAATCGTAAAAAGTGGTGTCATCAAAGACAGACAGCGGTATTTATGCAAAAAGTGCAATTATTACTTTACAGTCAATAAAATAGGGAAGAAGATTGATGATTATTATGTGACAAAGGCGTTGCAATTGTATCTTGAAGGCTTGAGCTTTCGGGAGATTGAAAGGATTATCGGCGTTTCACATGTTACTGTGAGCAACTGGGTTAAAGAGTACAATATCAAAAAAACCGCTCATGCCGATTACCATCCGACATATAAGATTTTTAGCCATTTGGAACTTGTTGAATATTTGAAAAATAAAGACCAGCTCTCTGGTGCCGGAATGATTATAACCGAACTCGGCGATAAGTTCATGTTGATAAAATGGGAACGTTTTAAAGATTAGCTATACTACTTTACAAAAAAATATATCATAATTTTTTTATTAGACATAAAAATAGAATTTGGTCGGGCAAAGATTAAACCAACAACCAAAATTTACTTTTATGAAAAAAATTATTTTGACCGCTGCGATCTCTATGGCGTGGCTGACAGGTTTTTCGCAAGGTTCGCCAGATTATGGTGCCGGAATGAAATTCAACCTCAATGAAGACGGTAGCAAATATGTGCGCATGATTGCATGGAACCAGATCTGGTTTCGCTCTTCAGACATGAATCCCGGGACGATGATTGGCGATGAGCCGGCAACCCAAAGCACCGACATTGGAAACCGAAGACTCCGCATGTTATTTTACGCCCAATTGTCCAAACGCTACATGGTCGTGGCGCATTTCGGGATCAACAACCAGACTTTTACCAATGGCGGCGCGGCAGGAACTACAGGAACCGGCGGTTATGGAGCCGGAAAAAAACCGGGCATATTTTTCCATGATGCGTGGAATGAATACGCCGTAGTTTCGCCCGAAAAAGACAAAAAATTTAGTCTTTCGCTCGGTGGCGGATTGCATTATTACATGGGCTTGTCGCGGATGACGATGGCTTCAACACTTAATTTCCTTACGATTGATGCACCGATTTTCAATTGGCCGTTAATCGACAATTCAGACCAGTTTGCCCGTCAGGTCGGGATTTTCGCGAAAGGGAAATATGGCAAATTTGAATACCGTATGAGTTACAACAAACCATTTTCTACAAGCACACCACCAGTAGCAGTTGCAGCGGGCGAAAGAGCGGTTGCCGTAGATAACAGCGGTAATACCGAATGGTCGAAAGCGGGTTATTTTGAATACCAATTCCTTGAAACGGAATCGAATTTATTGCCTTATAAAGTTGGGACCTACATGGGAACGAAAAAAGTATTCAACATCGGTGCTGGTTTTTACAATGCTCAGGACGGAACGCGTACGATTGTTGACGGTGAAATCCTGAAACACGACATCAAATTATTTTCTGCGGATGTTTTCGCCGATTTGCCTGTTGGAAAAAAAGAAAATAAAATGGCGATCACGGCATACAGCGTGTTTTATAATTATGATTTCGGGCCGAATTATTTAAGGAATATCGGTATTATGAATGTTGGAATTGCCGACCCGGCTTTTATTGGCGACAAAGCATTGGCCGGACCAGGAAATGCCCAGGCAGCGATTGGAACCGGAAATATCTGGTATACACAAGCAGGATTTTTATTGCCGAATGCCAATGAAAAGCCAAAAGTAAGGATTCAGCCATTTGGTGCAGTAACGTATAAAGATTTCAAGGCTTTGGAAAAATCAAGCACGCAGTTTGACATTGGAACCAATTTATTTTTAGATGGCCATCACGCCAAAGTCACCGCACAATATTCCACGCGCCCGGTGTATACCGCTATCGACAAAACCGACGGACACAAAGGCGAATTTACCGTTCAATTACACATTTACTTATAATCAAACAATCATTTTATGAGCACAGAAACTACTTCAACAAAAGGAATCTGGAAAGTCATCACCGCGTCCTCGCTGGGCACGCTGATCGAATGGTATGATTTCTACATTTTCGGAAGTTTGGCCGTTGTTATTTCGACTAAATTTTTCCCGTCCGATAATCCAACAGCAGCCTTTTTATCCACATTGGCAACCTTTGCCGCGGGATTTGTCGTGCGACCGTTTGGCGCCTTATTCTTTGGAAGACTCGGCGACTTGATCGGACGGAAATATACTTTTATGGTTACATTGTTATTAATGGGTGGCGCGACATTTTTAATCGGTTGCGTTCCTTCGTATGAAACCATCGGTTTTATGGCTCCGGTGTTGGTACTGATTTTACGTTTGCTTCAAGGTTTGGCGCTCGGAGGCGAATATGGAGGCGCAGCGACTTATGTGGCAGAGCACTCGCCACTTGGCCAACGCGGGTATTGGACATCATGGATCCAAACTACGGCAACTTTCGGATTGTTCATTTCATTAATGGTCATTTTATTGACCAGAAGCGCCTTGACACCGGAACAATTTGACGAATGGGGCTGGAGGGTACCGTTTTGGGTTTCAATCCTGATGGTATTCGTATCGTACATCATCCGCAAAAAAATGGACGAATCGCCAGTTTTTGCCAAAGCGAAAGCCGAAGGAAAAACCAGTACGAATCCGCTTAAAGAAAGTTTCGGGAACAAATACAATTTGAAATTTGTGCTTTTAGCATTATTCGGAGCGGCAATGGGGCAGGGCGTTGTTTGGTACACCGGACAGTTTTATGCGATGAGTTTCCTAAAAACGGTGATGTTTGTCGATTCGTCACAGGCCGACGCGTTGCTCGGAATTGCATTGTTACTCGGCACACCATTTTTCTTGTTTTTTGGTTGGCTCAGTGATAAAGTCGGAAGAAAAGTGATTATGATGCTCGGAATGTTATGTGCAATTTTATTGTACCGGCCGATCTATAAAGAAATGTACACAACGACCGATATAGCCACAAAAACGGAAATCGTAGCCAATAGTAAACTTGAAGCGATTACTAAAGAAAACAAAAAGCAAAAACTCGATTCGATTTACACCAGTTCAAAAGAATTTACAGACGGAACCAAATGGCAACAGGTAAAAACCGTACATTTAGAAAACGGACAGCCGGTGTTGGATGAGAAAGGCTCCGTTAAATCGGATACGAAAACAACCGTTACAATTACTTCATCAGACCGCTGGTCATTGATCTGGCTGATTTTTATACAGGTGATTTTTGTAACAATGGTTTATGGCCCGATTGCCGCATTTCTGGTAGAAATGTTCCCGGTAAAAATACGATATACATCGATGTCGTTGCCGTATCACATTGGAAACGGGATTTTCGGCGGATTGCTGCCAGCCATTTCCACGTATTTTGTTACGAATGCCAAAGAAGGCGGGAACCCAGAGTTTTACCTCGAAGGTTTATGGTATCCGATTATTATCGCCGCGATCAGTTTCTCGATAGGAATGGTCTACCTCAAACGGAAAAATAATATTGAAAACGAATAAAAAGATAAAATATGAATGCAATAAAAAGATTACTCGGAGTGGTTTGGCTCGCATTGGCATTGGCCGCAGCCTATTTTTGTATCTTCATTTTCGGTTATCCGAAATTCGTTTCGGGCAAACAGGAGGACTTGGTTTTCGGAATCATTATTCTTTTTGTATTGACGCCCCTGATCGTACTCGGACTCGGTACTTTCGGTTATTATGCGATCACTGGAGAATATGATGATAAAGATTGATTTTGAACCATCAAGGGCATTGAGGCCATTAAACTTAACGATCTTAATGTCTTAATGGTGAAAACCAACTATTGAGAACATTGCGTTCATTAAACCAAATAAATCTTAATGAACGCAATGTTTTCAATAGTAAATTAAAAATATAGTTTAGTAAATTATTTAACTCCCGGATAGCTATTCGGGAGTTCTGTTTTTATATTTTTATAAGATGAAAAAAAGGCACCAACAAAAACTGATCATACTATCATTAGTGTTATTACTGTGCTTCAATTTGCCGTTGCTGCTGCTTTTTGATAGTGCCGAATCGGTTTTTGGAATTCCGCTGATTTACACGTATTTTTTCTCGGTATGGCTTTTTTCGATTCTGGTTTCAATGGTTGTAATCCGTAGGTATTATGAATAGTTTCGTTTTACTCGTCATATTATCGGTTTATCTGGCCATTCTTTTTTACATCGCCCATTGGGCCGAAAAAAAGGAAAACAGTCGCTGGACCAACAATCCGTATATTTATTCATTGTCGCTCGCTGTATATTGCAGCGCCTGGACGAATTACGGAAGCATCGGCGTGGCTGCAAATTCAGGGTTGAATTACCTCCCGATTTACACTGGGCCGGTGGTCATCATTCCGGCTTGGTTTTTG
>Ga0081606_1000306_pt1 | contig 22908 bp, 26 predicted proteins | sample EareggfetidaYelm_FD_71127 | JGI IMG/M metagenome (GOLD analysis project Ga0081606, IMG submission 71127) | Earthworm egg capsule microbial community from the University of Washington, USA - E. fetida Yelm (SPADES assembly) (version 2) | ecosystem: Host-associated > Annelida > Reproductive system... | reverse complement strand
AATTTATAAAGGCTGTTGTTTTTTCGTAAACTATTTTTGGGTATCATTTTAAATCACTGTCAGATGATCATACATGTTATAATTCCTGATGCCAAAAGTGCGGCGATTGATAAAGTACGGGTGTACAATATTATTAAAAGAAGTGAAGAAAATTTAAAAAGACGCCTCCCGAATTTAAAAGAGCTGGTGCTGAATGTATCGCCTTTAAATGATTTTACAAGTATGCATGGCAGCAGCATTTCGCTGTCACATCAGCTCCTCGAAGACGAAAGCAGCATCACTATGTATTTAAAATGCAAAAGTAGCGTAACGACAGCCATGATTGAAGAAAGCCTCACCAGTGAAATGTCAAAAATACTACTGGTTTATAACTGATGTATCTGATAAAAAAATGTGTGAATGGATTTTAACTGCAAACATCCGGATATTTGAATTTGATTAATAACTTTACAAGTAATGGCAGACCTCACTACACAAATCCTCTGGCTTTTGATACTCGCAATTCCGATAGCTTGTATCGCATGGACAGTGACTCACGAAGAAATCTTTCACGAACTGCGCGACCGTTGCGTAGACCGGTCAAAAAAATGTAAAAAACTCGTGACCCGCAAATTCTTTTATTTGTTTACCTGTGAATATTGTTTCAGCCATTATATCACGATTTTTTTTCTTTTTCTTACCGATTTTAAAATGCTGTTGCCCAACTGGAAGGGTTATATTATTGCGGGATTTGCCTTAGTTTTTGTGGCCAATTTTTACATGAGCCTTTTTGCATTGTTGCGGCAGGCCATAAAAAAAGAAAAAACCGAAATACAGGAAATCGAAAAAAAACTCGACAGCGATCCCCACAGGCAATAATTAAAAACATTTTGATTCCTATTTCATTAAGATGTTTAACGAATTGCGTTTACCGGTTTTTTCTTTCCGAAAACAAAATATTCCATTAAGTGATCGCGGGTTTTCCAGTCCACATTTATTGCATATTCTAGTGCAGCGGCGAGTTCGCTAACCGAATTCGGTTTTACGATATAAAAATCGGCGCCCAGTTCCCAGCAAGCCAGTTGCGCACTATAATTATTTGCCGTAGAAAGCACAATAATGGGAATGTCGGCGAATGCATTGTTGTTCCTGATGAATTTAATGATTTCAAAGCCTGTCAGGCAAGGCATATTTAAATCTACAAAAACAATCGAAGCGGCAGGCGGCGACTGCATGGAAGCCAAAAAATCGGCTCCCAGCCTAAAGAGATGCACTTTTTTGACAAGATGCTCTACCGCATTTTTAAAAATATAAAGATCTTCGGGATCATCATCGACGTAACAAAGCGTCAATGGAACGGTTTCACCGCTTGCGTTTTTATACATGTCGTTGTGGTATTATATCTGAAACGAAACTATGTATAATTATCCTAACGTACAAAGTTTTCGTTAAATAGTTAAACAAAATCCTTTTTACAGTAACTTCACATGAAATTTATAACTTGCGTATTCGATTAATCTTGTAAATATGACCGTATTTCACTCCGGCAGTTATGCGATACTGAAAACGGGCGGCCCCAAAGTAACCGTTCGCTGGTATGTTGATGAGAAACATGTTGAAGTTGGCTGGTACCATAATACCCGTGCCGTCAGCGCCATTTATCACGAAGACGAACTGGAGTTGTGGGATGATTTCCAGGCACTGCATATTGATGTGATAGATGCTACGCCAGTCACACCGGATTCATGCTGAAATAATAACCCAAATCACATCAGGCCGTTTCTATGCACATAGTTAACAAGTTCGGCAACATTTTTTACTTGAAATTTAGAAAGGAGATTTCGCCGGTGTGTTTGAACCGTTAGAAAACTCAGAAAAAGAATTTCTGAAATTTCTTGTGTAGATTTTCCTTCAATCAACAAGGCCAATAATTCTTTTTCACGTCGGGTTAATCTCGGAATATTCTTAAAGTCTGAAAATTGCGTTTTATGCATCAGGATTTCCACTTCCTTGCTAAAAACAACAGCGCCTTTTAAGGCATTTTCTATACAATAGGCAAACTCATCAAGTGCGGCACTTTTCAATAAATACCCACTTGCACCATTTTTTATCATTTGCAGGACAATACTTCTTTCCGATTGGCTGCTGATTCCTAATATAATGATTCTTGGATACTTCTTTTTAATCTTTAAACAGATATCAATACCGTTATCATCTTTTAAGAACACATCAAGCAATAGTATATCAATGTTTTCCAATTCCTCAAAATTGAAAAGTGCCGCACTTGTATTAAATTTTGCCAACACATGATATTGAGGAATATTTAAAAACAATAAATTTAATCCTTCTAAGATTAGTGGATGATCATCGAGTATTGCAATATTAGTATGGGATTTCATATTTTATATTTTAGCTGCCTTTTTACAGTTCGTCCAGGGTTACATACAAGTCTATATTAAAAACGGAGCCTTTGCCTACTTTCGAATGGACTTCTAGTTTCCCTTTAAGCAATTCAATCCTGGTCTTTATATTTTTTAGCCCTAATCCGTTATAATCTGTACATTCATTCCAATTGAACCCCTTGCCATTATCTTCGACCGTTATTAAAAACAAATCACGATTTTGGCTGCAGTCAATTATAATTTCAGAACAGTCAGAATGTTTTAATGCATTATTGATGAGCTCCTGCACTATTCTGAAAATAGTGATTTGATCTTTCGGGTTAATCCTTTTATTGATCCCATTTGCATGAAATTCGACTGCCATACTTTCATTGCTTAAGGAGTGGCATAAATCTCTCAACGCCAGTTCCAATCCCAATTTATTTAAAGTTTCAGGCATTAAATTAAAAGATATTTCCCGCAATTCTAAAATTGACTGAGAAAGCAACAACAAGAAATTATCTGATTCACCCGGGAGTGTTTTATTTGCCGGAATACTTTGCAATTGCATTTTTAAGGCAGACAGCCTGCTACCAATACCATCATGCAAATCACGTGCAATTCGCTTTCTTTCAGCTTCTTCCCCATCGATCATTGCCTGCATTACTTCAAGTTTTTTTTTAGTTTGAAAAGAGGTAAGTGTTTGGGCGTGATTGATTTCTTTTTGAATTGCCAATCGCTTTTGATTTTTTGAATTCTTAAATAAAAATACAATAGTTAATAACAGTGTAATTGAAATTAAGCAAAATGTAAAAATGCTCAACCTGTTGTTGCTTTCCGTTAACAAGGATTTTTGCCTTTGGATTTCAAGCGCTTTTATCCTGTTTTCATTTTCTTTATTTTTAAATTTAGATTCTATTGCAGCAATTTCATTTTCCTTAGAAACCGTACTAAGGCTGTCATTAAGCAGGATGTACTGCTCGCTGTATTTTAGAGCATTTGGAAAATCATTTAGTTTTTTGAATACCTGCGAAAGCGCTTTTGAGTAATTTTTTTTATCTTCAATATTAACGGCTTTATCTCTGAAAACTTCCAATAGCAAATCCCTTGCTTCCTGATATTTTTCTAAATTTTTTAATGATTCAAACTTCAGCAGTTTAAAATTAATCAATACATAAGAATCTGAATCACGGATTGCGTTTGTGATTCCTTTATCAAATATAAATATGGCCTTTTCATAGTGTTTATTTTGATGTTCAAAAGCGCCTTCTGCCAGATAGTATTCATTTAACATATTAGAGTAAGGATGATCATCCAATATTAGTTTTGCTTTTCTTAAATATATTTTTGCAACACTCAGTTTGTTTTGTTGAGACAGGATTTCTACATAAAACAAGTAGAATTGCAGTAAATCTTCATCATAACTTTCGCGTTTTATTTTCTTGTTCTCGAGTGTTTCAATAGCAAGCTGAACGTATTGTGCTGCTTTTAAGAGATCGTTGCTATTATAAAATATAAGTCCGAGGAAGCGGTAAATGTTAGCCTTTTCAATATTATCATTGGCTTTTTCAGCCAAAGGAATTGCCTCATTGATAAGTATCTTAATGGCTTTTAGATCGAGGTTTTGTCGTTGGTATACCAAAGCCAGGTTAAACAAAATGGTAGATCGGATGGAATAAATCTCAGGTGTTTTGTACTTCGCTAATCTCAGGCTGGCCCGTTCATAATTTTGACGAAAATTGCCCATTCCCTTTTCGTCCGAGGACAAAGGCAAATGTTGTATTGCATTGTAATAAAAGGAAATATCTTTTAAATAAGTGTTGTTTTTAATTAAACCGTTTGCTTTTGTCAAAAACAATCTGTATTTCAATAAGTTGTTATTTTTGAAATAAACACCCGCAAGTTTAAATCCGGTAATGCATTTTAGACTATCTGTTTTAGCAGAATAAAATGCGACGGTCAAACTGTCAAGAACTTCCTGATCGTTATTCAGGCTATTATAACTTTGAGAATGCATTTGTATCGGACTCACAAAAAAAAGCATGATGATCAACCTGCCTGATGCTTTTAGTACACTTTTTTTCATTTGTATTTTAATTAATCTGATTGTAAGCGTTTTATCGAAACAAATTTTGAATATCCCTCTGCTTCTGAATAAGATTTCCATCTTCAAAAATAACAATACTGATTTTTACAAAACAGTTTAAGCATAAAAATACCTGAAATCAGGTAGTAAAATTTTACATTTAAACAGGTATTTTAGTTTATTGAACTTAAAAGTAAATTTGTTTTGTTATTAAACATAATTCAGCTTATATCTTGCATCCTTAAAAAAAGACTAAAATTTTATAAACCTTACACAAACGGCTGTACCCCCGAAATACTCAATCTGCAGCTTTTAAATAATATGCCTAAAATGATACCATGAAGCAAAGCTATCTTTTACTGACATTCCTTTTACACTGTGTAATTTGCTTCTCGCAAAAGGAAAATAATTTCTGGTATTTTGGAAATAAATCGGGTGTAGATTTTAACAGTGGATCTCCGGTAAACTTAGAGGATGGTAAATTGACAGCTTATGAAGGTTCTTCGACCATTTCTAATGCTTCAGGCCAACTATTGTTTTACACCAATGGCAATAAAATATGGAATAGAAATCATGAGGTTATGCCAAACGGAAGTGGACTTAAAGGAGATCTTTCAAGTACCCAATCTGCTCTTCTTGTACCCAAGCCTGGTTCAAGCGTCATATATTATCTGTTTACCTCCACCGGAGGCTACCCCAACGGATTGACATACAGCGAAATAGACATTACCCTGGACGGCGGTCTAGGCGATATTACCATCAATAAGAACATTCAGCTCTATACACCGGTTTGTGAAAAAATCTGTGCAGTAAAAAATAACTTTAATGACAGCTATTGGTTACTCTCACATGCTTTTGGAAGTAATTCCTTTTTAGCTTATAAGATCGATGCCTCTGGTTTGAATCCAATTCCAATTACCAGTAATGTTGGGTCTGTCACTACCTATTCTGGTGCGAATTTTAATGCATCCGAATCGATTGGCCATTTAAAAATAGCTCCGGATGCATCGAAAATAGTCTCTGTTAATTTCAATAAAAACACCGAAATTTTCGATTTTAACCTGATGACCGGCCAAGTATCAAATCCGGTGCTGTTAAACACAATTTCCAACTGGAGTTGCTACGGGGCTGAATTTTCTCCTTCGGGCAAAAGACTTTATTTAACTGGCGGTAGCGGATTGGGGTTTATTATGGATACGGTACTACAATATGATTTAGACGCTGTAAATATAGCGGCCTCTGAAACAGTAATCAAATATGACGGTGTTAAATTTTTTGGTACCCTTCAATTGGGTCCCGATTGTAAGATATATGCGAATTCTAAAAAAAGTCGCTCCGTATTTGTAATAAACAACCCCGATGCATTAGGACTAAGTTGTGATTTTCAACCTACCAATATTCTGTTAAAAGGATTGAGTAATATTGGTTTGCCAAATTTCGTCCCGAATGCAGACTGTACGCCCAGGGCAATCCTTAATGACGATATCTGTTTAGGCGGAAATATTAATTTCTCCATCAGCGGACGCGCAAATATTATTAAAGGCTTTTGGGACTTTGGCGACGGAAACACCTCAAATAGTGTCCATGGGGTGCATCAATACACTGCTGCCGGCACATATACCGTTTCAGGAAATTTCTCAACTCCAACCGCAAATTTTATCATTAGTAAACAAATAACAGTACCCGAAAACCCCATTGCACATCCGGTAGATGACATTATAATTTGCCAACCTCCAACAGCAACTTATGATTTAAGCCAGATCAACAACATTGTTTTAAAAAACCAATCCCATGCTATTTATGGTGTATCTTACTTTTCATCGATGCCCGACGCAATGAACCACACCAATCTATTGCCTTCTGTTCAGACCTTTACGTCACAAACAACAACTGTTATTGCTAAAGTGTATCGGTTGTCTAATTTTGATTGTTACAGTACTACCAGTTTTACGGTTCGCTTGTCTAACTATCCGGTTTTAAATCCCATTTCTGATTATTATACCTGTGACGACGGCATCCTTAATGATGGAATTGCTTCATTCGATGTAAATTCAAAAACTGCAGAATTCCTAAACAATCAGTCGCTAAGTGATTTCAAAGTCAGTTACCATCTCAATTTTACAGATGCTCAAAATGATGCGAATCCCATTGTAACACGGTTAAACAATACTAGAAACCCACAAACCATTTATGCAAGGATAGCAACGTTACCCAGTGTAAAGTGCTTTCATACGACGTCATTCTCATTGATCGTGACACCAGTTCCCGAGCTAAATATAAAGCCTAACTATACTTTGTGCGAAGGAGACGGCAATTCTGTTTCTATTATTTTGCCCAATACATTTTCCGATTATCAGTGGTCAAATGGCAATCAAACAAATAACTTTTCGACCTCTGAACCCGGAAACTATTGGGTAACTGTTACACAAAATACAAATGGCATAAACTGTTCGGGAACCAGCAACTTTCAAGTGAGTTTATCCAATAAGGCAACCATAAAAAAAATCGATTTTCAAAATTGGACGGCTAACGAAAACAGTATCACGATACTTATTGACGCTGCCAGCCTGGGCGATTATGAATATTCATTAGATGGAATTCATTATCAGGACTCCAACTCTTTCAATGGCTTAATTGCAAAAGAATACACGGTGTATGTTCGGGATAAAAATGGCTGCGGAATTAGTACTGATAAAGTATTTCTAATTTTATATCCTAAATTTTTCACACCAAATGATGACGGATATAATGACAAATGGAACATTCAATTCTCTGAAACAGAAGCCGATGTAACTGTAGAAATTTTTGACCGTTACGGAAAATTAATAACCAAAACCAACTCCTGGGACGGAAATTCAGATGGCAACCCATTACCCGCCGATGATTACTGGTTTTTGATTAAAAGGAAAAACGGAAAGGAATACAAAGGGCATTTTACATTAAAAAGATAACCGAAACCAAAAAAAATATTCATTTGAAAACCAGTTTTCTATGCTACTTTTAAGATTAGCACTCGTCGTAATATTGATTATGCATAGTATTCCCGGAATGTTTGACGGCGGCGTTACTGCTTTCGGAGAGTTATATCTTAATAAGGTTGGTTTTGCGCCCTTGGGTGTAACAGCAGCATGGCTTATCAAAGGCTCTCATGTTGTTAGTGCCATCTTATTTTTCTTTAATAAATGCATAAAAACCACATGCCTGATTAATATTATTTTTTTTTTGATGGGCATTGTCATGATCCATTTAGAAAATGGATGGTTTGTCGTTGGCGGTGGTTATAACGGTTTTGAATATAACTTTCTAATAATATGCGTTCTTTTATCTATTCTAAATTTTGAATTAAAAAAAACGAGAGATGAAAACGATAAACATTCCCAGTTTTGAATCAGCAAATTATAAATGACCGTTTAAACAAAGCAACTAAAGACGTTTAAACAAAGTTGTCAGGAAATATGCTGCCTACTTTTGTTCCAACAAAATAATTTAAAAAATGGAACAGAACAATTATCAAGGCGCATGGCAGCAACCAATCGGTTCAGGGTTTAATGCTAAATCCACAACATCCGAAGTGATCAAAAACATCGACCTTACGGGAAAAATTGCCATTATAACCGGCGGCAATACTGGCATTGGCTTAGAAACCGTCGTAACACTTGCGGCTGCCGGAATGCGTGTCATCGTACCTGCAAGAGATGTTGAAAAAGCAAACAAAAACCTCAATGGCATTGCAAACATTGAAATCGAAAAAATGGGTTTAACTGATCCGGCTTCCATTGTCGCTTTTGCCGGAAAATTCCTGGCTTCAGGCAGGCCTTTGCATGTACTCATTAACAATGCAGGCATCATGTGGGTGCCGCTTCGCAGGGATAGCCGGGGTTTCGAATCACAGTTGGCTACCAATTATTTAGCACATTTCCAATTGACAAAAGAACTCTGGCCTGCATTAAAAAAAGCTAGCGGAGCGCGGGTTGTTAATGTATCTTCAGGTGGCCATCAATTTTCAGATTTTAATTTTGAAGATCCTCATTTTTTACATCGGGAGTATGAAACATTACTCGGCTACGGGCAGTCAAAAACGGCGGTTAATCTTTTTTCGCTGGAATTGGATATCCGTGCAAAAGCTTTTAATGTAAGAAGTTATGCGTTGTGCCCGGGCGCTGTTGGTGCAACAGAATTGGCAAGGGAAGCTCCTGCAGATTTATTTCAAAAACTGGGTTATACCGATGCAGCGGGCAACATCTTACCAGAAGTTGCGGCTTCATTAAAAACCATTCCACAAGGTGCGGCAACGACAGTTTGGTGTGCTACAAGTTTAAAACTTGCTCAGCTGGGCGGTGTGTATTGTGAAAATGTTGAGGTGGCCAATTTGAATTCCGAATGGTCAGTCATCGGTGGCGTTAAAGGGTATTCGCTGGATGAAAAAAATGCAAAACGTTTGTGGAAATTAAGTGAAGAGATGACAGGTGTCACATTCAACCTTGATTAATATTTGTAACTTTACACCACACGAAACTTATGGATTATCAAGTAAAATACATCACCCCGGAAGTTAAACTTTCCTGCTATGAAGGGAAGCTCTTTAAAACAGAAGCTGCTTTTGATGATCATTTGCTCGTGTGGTTAATTTCCGGTGAAACAAAAATTATCCAGGCCGATGAAAGTTTTATATTCCAGGCCGGTGATGCATTTTTAATTCCGAGGATCCAATTGGCAACCATTATCAATTATCCCAAAGACGGATTGCCCCATAAAGCGGTAGCCATGCATTTAGCAACCGAAAGGCTCAGGAGGATTTACAGCAATGAAAATTTAAAACCAAAAGCTGTAGTCAGTCAAAAAATCATCAGCTTCCACAAGCACCCATTGATGAAAAGCTGTTTGGCTTCGCTTATTCCGTATTTTGAAATTCCCGAAAATTTTCCCGAAAACATAGCTTCCCTAAAAATTGATGAGGCCATCAGTATTTTAAGAACGATTGATGGCAGCATCGACCATATTCTGGCCAATTTTGAAGAACCCGGTAAAATCGAGCTGATCCCTTTTATGGAAAAGAATTTTATGTTTAATATGCCATTGGCTAAATTCAGTTACCTGACAGGCCGGAGCCTGACGACTTTTAAACGGGACTTTTATCATGCTTTCAACGCCACACCCCAACGTTGGCTTACGCAAAAACGATTGGAACTCGCACATTACAAGCTTGCGGAAAAAAAGAAAAAACCAGCTGAAATTTACTATGAAATTGGTTTTGAAAATTTATCGCATTTTTCATTCGCTTTCAAAAAGCATTTCGGTTATGCGCCAATCGAGTTGAGCGCCGGCCACCGTTAATCCCTGAAGTATGAAATTACTATTCCTTTTCTGGTCTCAGCACAAATTTGTTTAATACTGTTACAAAAATCAACATTTACACAAAATTTGTAACAACAATGCTGTTGCAAAAAAATGATTCGCGCTCCTTTTTTAACATTTCAGGACCACTTCCTTTGCACGATCAAAACTTCTTATTTCAAATGTTTGTAAAACTGTTTTTGCAAAAAATAAACCTGAATCAGTAACATCAAAGTGGCCAACACTACAGCATACACCGCAATCCTGGAAAAATGAAATGCCAGGTGGCTATTAAAATCCAGACCCGTTAACCAATTGGTCATTTGAGGTTTGCTGTCTTTGGCACCACCGAAAAACAACGCAATCAAAAATCCTGATATTAAAACAAAAGCAGTTCTTGAAATGGGTGGTTTGTAAGTGTATACCTCGTGCTTTTGAGACAGGAGTGCATGCGCCATAATCTTAGAAGTGAAATCTTCCGAAGGCGATTCTAATGCGCTATCTTTCAAAAGTTTTCCTATTAAACTTTCTAACTGTTTATCTTCGTTCGTTTCCATAATATTCCGGTTTTAATCGTAATTTTAAAAGAGAAGCCAGTTTTTTACGGCTTCTGAAAAGTTTGACTTTAACGGCATTGGCATTGCTGCCGGTAACTTTCGCAATTTCTTCCATATTTTGGTCATCAAAATAATATAATGTCAGTATCGCGGCGTCTTCGCTGGACAGCAGCTCCAAACAATCCTGGATGATCTGATTCCGCTCCCTTAAATCGATCGATTCTAAAACATTTTCAATCGCTTTAATTTGGTGTGCGCTAAAATCTTCAATGTAGGTTACGTGAGTGTTGTTTTTGCTCTTTTTTAAACGGTCCAGACAAGCGTTGTAGGTAATTTTATACATCCAGGTAGAAAATTTTGATTCGCCTTTAAACTTATCAAGTGACCGAAATACTTTTATAAAAACATCCTGGGCAATTTCTTCCGCTTCCTCCCGGTTCCTCAGCATTTTGTTGGCCAGGGTAAATACCATATCCTTGTATTGATCGACCAAAGCAGCGAATGCATTCGGATTTCCTCCTATGATCTGGTTGATATAATATTGGTCGTTGATAAATGCCATTACAGGGTTTGACGACGAAAAACCAAATTAGGTTACAGCCAAATGAAAAAAAATATTTTTTAATAATCGTGTAACCGAAATGAATTTATCGCCGTCATAGCTTTTAATATTAATCATTAAATTCAGAAATCATGGACGCAGGCATTTTAATCCCGGTGAGTTTTTTTTTAGCCATTTTCGGTATCGTATACCTTTATTTATCCACAAGAAACAAAGAACGCCTGGCGCTTATTGAAAAGGGCGCAGACGCTAGTATCTTCGGAAGAGGCCATAACTCGTTTCAAAAGATCATTATTCTAAACCTGGCACTTTTATTTATGGGCGTTGGCGTTGGCGTTTTTATAGCCTTGATGCTAACAACTTACACTTCCTTAGACGCCGACGCAATTTATCCCGCAATCATATTTTTTATGGCTGGCGCGGCATTGTTTTTAGGTTTCAGGATGACCAAGAGTTTGGATAAATAAAAAGAAATCATCAATCAAATGAAAACAACAATTGTAAAAGCAGCCCGGTTGCTGTGTATGGGCCTGTTCTTTTTTGGCAATTCCTGCAGTCGTGCTGCGGCACAAAATCCCGAATCTAAAATTGACAGTTTATTATCGGGCGTATTTGAAGATAGAAACGGGCCCGGAGGCGTATTCCTGGTAACCAAATCGGGAAAAACCATTTACGAAAAATCATTCGGCAAGGCAAATCTCGAACTCAACGTAGACCTGAATACCGAAAATGTATTCCAAATAGGTTCCATGACAAAGCAATTTACCGCCATCGCCGTGCTGATGTTAGAAGAACAAGGCAAACTAAAAGTAGGAGACCCGGTTTCAAAATACATTCCCGATTATCCTTCGGGCGATAAAATTACACTGCATCATTTGCTCACGCATACATCAGGTATAAAAGATTTTACAAAAATGAAATCGCTTCGGGATATTGCACAAAAAGAAATGACACCTCAAATGATGGTGGACTTTTTTAAAAACGAAGCCGTTGATTTTGCGCCCGGCGAGAAATTCGAATATAACAATTCCGGCTACGCCCTTTTAGGGTATATCATCGAATTGACATCACAGCAAACCTACGAGGATTTCATCGGGAAAAACATTTTCAACAAAATTGGCATGGCAAATTCCTACTATGCCAGCGACCGCAAAGTAATTTATAAAAGGGCGTATGGCTATCAGAAAAAAGACGATTATGTCAATAAAACCCAAATCAGTTTTTCTGTTCCATTTGCTTCCGGCGCACTGATGTCTACCGCTGGCGATATGCTAAAATGGCAAAATGCACTCAGTCAAAATTTGCTGCTCAGCGCCAAAACGGCAAAAAAAGCATTTACCCGATACAAATTAAATAATGGTCAGGAGTTTGGCTACGGTTATGGATGGCACTTAACTGAGGAAAACGGGATTGCGTTAAGAAAACATGGCGGCAGTGTGTTCGGGTTTAAGTCGATGGGTGTTTACATTCCCGAACAAGATATTTATGTGATCGGATTGACCAATTGTGATTGCAATTCGCCAACAAAAGTGGCTGAAGATATCGCGTTGGTGGTCATGAAAACAGCAAAAAAATAATGGCAGAACATCTTTGCCTTAACCATTTCAGGCTTGATAACAACGGATGATTTTTAGTTGCTGCTTCGGTATCTTAACTTTCACAAAAATCAATTACTTTTACAATCAGCAGAAAATCAGCGGTGTTTAGTGACTCATTAGTTTGCACACTGATGCATCACTGCAGAATTTGTAATTAAATTAATTGATTTAGGCTTATGAAGAAACTATTCTCTTTTTTATTGTTTATTGGCATCGCGCATTGCTCCTATGCCATCGCAATCCAGCAAATTACGGTTTCAGGTATAAACGGGACAGATATTAACATCCGCATGAAAGTTACCGATGCTTATGTTTTCGAATATTATACCTACAATTATGAAATTGTTGACCAGACTATTTACTTGAATATTTGCTACTTGCCTTATTTATCTGCATCGGCTTCCACTAGGGAAAATGATTTTATAATCCCAAACATCAATACCGGCACCAATAACTTTTCTCTTGTCGTAAAAGTTTACAAGAGAACCTGGGACGGGACATCGTGGCTTTGCAACAACCCTGCTGATATGGACTCCGCGACGCTTCCATTTTCGACACCCTTGAGCACTGCAGTAATGCTGTCTTCAAGCGAATTTAATACAGATGATCTCGAGGTTGTGTGCTATCCAAACCCAACAACCGGAACAATTTACCTGAGTTCTAAAAACACGACTACGATCGAGGCCTACGATAATGCTGGCCGAAAAGTCAGAAAATTTGAAACGCTTTCTGATCATACTTTTGATTTGTCCGAATTTGATAATGGCATTTATTTCATTACCGCCATTTCTGAAGATGGCCGTGTGACAAAAAAGATCATACTTAAAAAATAAGTTCGTCCAATCCCAAATTAATGGAATTCCATTCAAACAACCCGTCATGATAAAAAATCTTTTAAAAATGTTGCTCCTGGTGTTTCAATGTGGTGTTGCATTTTTTCTGTTGGTTACAATTTATATGGTATTTGCGATCTTTGATAGTGAGTTTGGCTTTGACGGTTTGTTTGCGTTGGTGATCCAGTTTTTGTTTGCTATTGTAATCGCTATTTTTACAATTTTGCTTTGTTTATTGATTGGGCTTCCGATAAGATTGCATCCAAAAATAAAAAACTGGTGGATGAAAAATTTTTATGTTTCCATTTTTGGCGTCATGGTTGGCCTTGCTCTTTTAGGCCTGTCTTATTTGCCGCAATTGACTGAAACTGTAGCTGCTAATATCAACGGGATTGATACCACTAAAAAAATTCCAAATGTAAATTTGGCCGTTACCGGATGGTTTGTAACTGCATTTATGGTCTTGCATATTTATCCGCCTGCGGTGATTTCAATTAAAATAAAAAATGCGGTTTTGAGTAAAAACGGCCTTTAAAATATCCAATCACAATGAAGCCTCAACAAGTTCTAGGAATAGAAAAACTGGTCACCAAAAGGTTAATTTTAATGCCCTATACAACGCAAATATGTGAAAACCTGCTCCATGATAATTATACCGATTTGGCAAAAATCGGGCTAAAAGCAGGTAAAGGCTGGCCCGATGCCGATGTAATAGAAACACTGCCAAAAATAATCAACAACCTCGCACAGGTTAAAGCGCCTACCGGATTTGAATCGTGGATGATCATTAAAAAAGATACTTTGGAAATTATTGGCGATGCCGGATTTAAAGGCTTTAATCAGGAACAGGAAAATGCCGATATTGGTTACGGCATCATCGCAGCTGAAAGACGGCAGGGTTATGCAATCGAAGCGGTAGAAGCACTCGTGAATTGGGCATTTTCAGATAAAAAAACAAAAGAAATCACGGCAAAATGCCTCCCTGATAATTTGAGTTCTGTAGGGCTGTTGCAAAAATTAAATTTCAGCCTAATAAAGCAAGACGATGAAATGATTTATTGGTCATTAACCCCGTAAGTGTATAGAAGTTCAATCCTAATATTTTGAATATGAAAAATACAATCTTAATCTTATTCCTTTTATTAACGGTAAAAGTAGCGGGACAAAGCCAGTCAAGAAAGGTTTTATTCCTGGGAAATAGTTATATCTATGTTAATGATTTGCCCCAGATCGTTACGGCACTTGCCGAAAACACTGGGGATGTTTTGATTTACGACAGTAATTCAATTGGCGGATATACATTAGAAAACCACTTTAGCAGCACCGTTTCAAAAAATAAAATTCTGTCTGATGATTGGGATTACATCGTATTACAGGAACAAAGCCAGCGGCCTGCATTTTCTAATCCGAGTGGGTTTCTTAATGGGTTTGGCAATTTGAAAAATTTCATCAAACAAAATAAACCTTGTGCCCAGATTACTTCTTTTATGACTTGGGGCTATGCCAATGGCGACACACAAAATTGCCCGACAAACCCAAATGTTTGCACTTACGAAGGCATGCAAAATCTATTGACCGACAGATACATCAATATATCAGGCATATACGAATCGGAAGTAACGCCGGTTGGAGTAGTTTGGAAATATATAAGAGAAAACCATCCCGCGATTAATCTGTATCAGCCGGATGGGAGCCATCCGTCACTTGCCGGTTCTTATATCGCCGCTTGTTGTTTTTATACTTCGATATTCAGGAAAGACCCGGCACAAATTTCAACCGATTACGGCCTGGATGCAAACACGGCGACGATCATTAGAAATGCAACAAAAACTTTGGTGTTTGATCAAATGCCTGATTGGTATATCGGGAAATATGTGCCCAATTCCAATTTTAATTACCGCATTGGAAACGGTTTAAACCAAATAATATTAAGTAATCCATCACAATTTCAGGATGCTTTCCGTTGGGATTTTGGAGATGGCACCACCGCAACAAATACCAACCCGGTCCATAGTTATGCAACCGATGGAAATTTTACAATAAAACTGACTTCCTACAAATGTTATTTAGGCCAGAACCTTGAGTCAACCTTTGAACGTACCGTAAATTTTTGCGCGCATACCAATACGATTTTTCCAAATTTATTGCTTTGCCCCAATGAAACCGGTACATTTTGGACGCAGCCTGCCGACAGTTACCAATGGTATGATGACTTTGGAAATCCGATTTCCGGTGCGACACAACAGTCATTACAGGTCGTAGCGGGTTTATCCTATAGCGTATTTACAACGCGTAACGGCTGTTCAGAAATGTCTCCGCAAGTGCTTGTAGATATGTATCAGGGTAATCCCAATTGTACTTTAAATCTTACAGATACTGAAAAAAATATTGCAATCAGTTTTGTAAACCCGGTCGGGAACCTGTTAGATATCCAAACGCAAAAATGGATAAGCGAGGTCGCTGTTTATGATTTATCAGGAAAAAAAATAACGGTAAATCAGGTTTCTCCACATACTTTTGATGTTTCCAGACTGGCACAAGGCATTTATATCCTCAAGGTCAACCTCGAAAACAGGAAAGTCATTTCTTCAAAATTCATCAAACAATAAATTAATTTCTAAATTCCGGCAATTTGAAGCCCTACAACAATCCGCTATAAAAGCCAAAACATGAAGCAATTACAAACAGGGGAATTTTATGGCCAGACGAACCAGACGATTCATTTAGACGGAATTACCCTGACCGACACAGAATATACGCTTGACCGGGTTGACTGGCACTACCATGAAAATGCCTATTTTACTTTTATCCTGCAGGGAAATGTCATTGAAGGCAACAAAAAAGAAGTTTATAACTGTTCGCCCGGCAGTTTGTTATTTCACAATTGGCAAGACCCGCATTACAACATTAAACCCGAAGGTTACACGAGGGGTTTCCATATCGAACTGGACAATGCCTGGTTTGACCAACTGGATTTCAATATTGACCGCTTGCAGGGAAGTACAAAGATCAAAAATGTTGATATTAAATTTTTGCTTTATAAAATATTTAAAGAAACAAAAATCGAAGACCACACCACACCACTAGCCATACAATCGCTAATTTTACAAACACTTGCAGAAATGTTTCGTGAAACGCAACGCCATTTAGACAAAAACCCGATCTGGGTGGGCAGGATCAGGGAAATTTTATTTTACGACGCTTCAGATCAATTGACGCTTGATTACTTATCTAAAACATTAAACATTCATCCGGTGCATCTTTCCAGGGATTTTTCAAAATATTTCCGGTGCAACCTTGGGGATTATTTGAGAAAATTAAAAGTCGAAAAATCATATTCACTCTTATCAGACAACCAGCTTTCATTAACTGAAATTGCTTATGGATGTGGATTTTCAGACCAGAGCCACTTCAACCGCTGCTTCAAATCTGTTAGTGGTATGAGTCCGAAAAATTTCAGAAAAATCATTTCCACTTAATTTCCACCATGTTAATCCTGTTCTATTTTAGGCACTTTTGCTTTTATAATTTTACAGCATATACCTAATTTGTAAAAAATGAAAAAAATTCTGTTTCTATTCCTGCTCTGCACTGCAACTGTTTTCGGGCAGGCAACTTCTTTTGTAAAAAGCGATAGCATCGTTACTGCCGTTCACAGGGAAAATATTGGTAAAATCACTTTTATGCAAAAACCCGTCGAAGCGAAAAACTTTAAGCAAACTGATTTTCTCGATGTATTTGAACTCAAAGATAAAACAGATTTGAATATGGGCATTTTTTTAAGTGCGTCACTTACAAATTACCTGCATTTACTTGCCCCACAACTCTCTGTCGATGAACTGACTAAAAATGGAAATTACCAATTTACATTTATCGTTGATGGTAAAAAAATTTATGTTGAAAACCTAAATACCAATGCAGGAAACGCAGAAACTAAAAATAAGAGAACTGTTTTCAGGATTCCGCTGATTAGTATGACCAATGAAGATGCGTGGGGAAGATTCCTGTGGAACAGGTTTTTGGCAAATGGCGGGCAGGATGCTTTAACAGACGGTCAGCACCTTCTTAAAATTGAAATCAGGCCGTACCTCAAGCTAAACGAAGTACAAACCGGGGCCATAATCGCTGAAGGACAGGTAAAAATTATTGTCCCGGAAATTAAAATCAATGAAAGTCAGGTAAGTGTTCAGGAAATACAGCCGCTCAAAGACTGGAAAATTTCTGATGCCAAATTTGACAATTCCAAAATTGAAGCATTGAATACAAAAATCGCAGCGCAACGATTCAAAAACATTACGAGCATTGTAGTCATCAAGGATGATAAATTATTACTTGAAGAATATTTTAACGGCGCAAACAGGAATACGCTTCACGATACACGGTCTGTTGGAAAATCTTTTGCATCAACTATGATGGGCATTGCAATAAAAGAGGGTTATATCAAAAATGAATTCCAGCAACTCGGTAAATTTTATAACCTGAAAACATTTCAAAATTATTCACCCGAAAAAGACAACATTACCCTAAAAGACCTGCTGACCATGAGCGCTTCTTTTGAAGGCAATGACAGCAATAACGAATCTCCGGGGAATGAAGAAAATATGTATCCAACAGAAAACTGGGTCGCATTTGCCTTAAACCTGCCTACCGACAAAACAAAAACATCCGGCAAAAGATGGGATTACTTTACAGCCGGCGTGGTTGTTTTAGGCGATATCATTCACAAATCTGTTCCGGGTGGTTTAGAAAAATATGCCGATAAAAAATTGTTTCAGCCACTCGGAATTACAAATTACAAATGGCAGTTTACGCCTCAAAAAGTAGCCAATACGGCCGGCGGAATCCAATTGCGTACTTTGGATTTTGCAAAATACGGGCAATTATACAAAAATCAAGGTGCCTGGAATGGCAAGCAGATCCTTACACAGGAATGGGTAACAAAAAGTTTGTCAAAACAAATTGCAATAAGCGAAAGCGAATATTACGGTTATTTATTTTGGAACAAAACCTATACTGTTGACGGAAAAAATTACGAAGTGTACTATTCAAGCGGAAACGGCGGAAATAAAATATTCATTTTTAAAGACCTGCCACTGGTGATTGTTATCACTTCAACAGCATACAACACGGCATACGGCCATAAACAAACAGACAAAATCGTTCAGGACTATTTGCTGCCGGCCGTAACAAAATAACAAAAAGCATATCTAACTGGATTTCAAATCAATTAGATACAAAAATGGCTTTTAAAAACAAGCAGCTGAGCAACCCGAAAACGAAACAAGATATCAGATTTCTTCAGACTGCTAAAGATACGGATGGCAAACTTTTAGAAATGGAAGTCACGTATCACTCGTATTCTAAAGAACCTGCTGCGCATTACCATCCGTCACAGGTCGAGGATTTCACGGTTTTATCAGGGCAGCTGACGGTTCGCATGGACGAAAAAATACACCTTTTAAACTCCGGAGACACTTTGCACATTGGGGCAAATAAAACACATACAATGTGGAACAATACCACTGAAAAAACGGTTGTAAACTGGAAAATCCAGCCCGCTATGGATACCGAAAATTTCTTGGAAACCGCAACCGGGCTTGCCATTGATGGCAAAACCAATGAAAACGGAATGCCTGATATTTTGCAGTTGGCTTTGTTGGCTAATAAATATTCTGGTATATTCCGGCTTTCAAAACCACCATTTGCCATCCAGAAAATCGTGTTCTTTGTTTTGATTCCGTTTGCTTATTTGTTTGGCTACAAAGCCACGTACAACAAATATATCGACTAATGATGAGGCAACAACAGATCAATAAAAAATGACAGAAATAGTAACGAAAATTGACAATTTAATTTTTAAGGCAATCGGGCAAACGGTCGAAAACCTTACGAATGACAAAGAATGTGAAGCGTATTCTGGGTGTAATTTCCAGTTGGGCCAACTCGCTATAACATTCAGAAAAGCTAAAATAACCCCCAAGAAATCGGGGCAATTTGTGACTTTATGGAAACGCAATTCCGAAAGGCAAACCGAGCCCTACAGCATCAATAACCGTTTTGATTTTTATATTATTGCTGCCGATGATGAAACCGAATCCGGCTTTTTCTTTTTTCCAAAACAAGTCCTGTTGGAAAACCATATTTTGACCACTGTCAATATTGAAGGAAAACGAGGCTTCAGGGTTTATCCCGATTGGTCGGAAACAACAAATAAACAAGCCTTAAAAACCAAGTCCTGGCAAAAGAAATATTTTATAAATTTGGATCAGGCACTTACAAGCCTTGAAAAATTTAAATCGCATTTACCAAAATGAAAAACACTGATCCGCAAATCGAAATAATTGATTTTACAGATGAATTAAAAGGTTTTATCAAAACATTGAATTACGAGTGGCTGGAAAAATACTTTAAAGTAGAAAAAGGGGATGAAAAATCACTTTCGAATCCAAGAGAAGAAATCATAGATAAAGGCGGATTTATATTTTATGCCAAATCTGGCGGCAAAATTGTAGGTACGGTTTCATTGATCAAAAAATCTGAAAATGTTTTTGAATTGAGCAAAATGGCTGTGAGTGAAAATGCCAAAGGAACCGGAATTGGAAAAATTTTAATAGAACATTGTTTCTCATTTGCAAAAGAAAAAAATATCGGAAAACTTATTTTATATTCGAACACCCAATTGGAATCGGCGATACATCTTTACAAAAAATACGGATTTTACGAAATCGAACTCCAAAAAGATGTGTATGAAAGGGCAAACATCAAAATGGAAAAACCGCTCGGCAATTAAACCGAATTACATTACTGGCAAATTAACCCACGAATATTTATATTGTAATGCACAATCTTTTACCTTTTTTCCTGGCCATGATAGCCGCAATCGTACTGCTGAACATGTGGGCTACCAAACTTAAAATTGCTTATCCAATCGTATTGGTCGTGGCCGGATTGCTGGTGAGCCTCGTTCCAGGCCTGCCTGTAGTAAAAATTGACCCCGACCTGATTTTTTTCATATTCCTGCCGCCATTATTGTTTGAAGCGGCGTGGGCCGTTTCATTTAAAGAGATGAGAAAATGGTGGCGCATCATCGGAAGTTTTGCTTTTCTGGTGGTGTTTTTCACTGCATTTACTGTTGCTTTGGTCACAAATCATTTTATACCGGGATTTACAATCGCGCTAGGTTTTTTACTGGGCGGTATTGTATCGCCTCCGGATGCCGTAAGTACCGGCGCGATTATGAAATTTGTCAAAATCCCGAGGTCAACTTCAGCCATTTTAGAAGGTGAAAGCTTGCTGAATGATGCGTCTTCGCTGATCATTTTCAGGTTTGCACTCGTAGCCGTGGGCACCGGTCAATTCATCTGGCATGATGCCGCAATCCATTTTGTGTGGATGGTTGTCGGAGGTGCCGGAATCGGACTTTTACTCGCATGGCTTTTCGTTCAGGCGCACAAACTTCTGCCTACCGATGCACCGTCGGATATTGCGCTGACATTGATTGAACCGTATCTGATGTATTGGATCGCAGAACAACTGCACAGTTCGGGTGTGATGGCCGTAGTTTGCGGCGGTTTGTACATGTCGGCTCGCAGGCTAATTTTTTTAAACAGCGCGAGCCGCATCAGAGGTTACAGCGTTTGGGAGAGTTTCGTATTTATTTTAAACGGCATCGTCTTTTTGATCATCGGCCTTGAACTTCCCGAAATTGTTGACGGATTGCATGCTAAAGGCATTCCGTTGAGCACCGCCATTGGTTATGGTTTATTGGTAACTGCTATCTTAATCGCCGCACGGATGATCAGTTCGTATGCCGCATTGATTGCTACGATTATTTTTCGCCCAAGTGTGCAGCCGCATGCATCTTCAAAAAAGAGACGCTGGATGATGCCGTTGTTATTGGGATGGACCGGGATGCGCGGCGTGGTTTCATTGGCTGCAGCCTTGGCCATTCCGGTGACATTGGAAAATGGCCAGGAATTTCCGCATCGCAATCTGATATTGTTCATCACGTTTGTGGTCATATTACTCACTTTGCTGGTTCAGGGGCTTACACTTCCGTACCTGATCAGGCGCACACACTTTTTTGATGGCATTTTTAATGAGGAAGCCGAAGAATTGGCAAGAAAAAAAATGAAACAAGGCCTCAAACAACACGTTTATCAAGCCTTGAAGCACAAATACGAAAATGGATTGCAAGGCCATGCCGGCATCGAAATTATCCTGAAACAATGGGAGGAAAGAGCAAAGGCCACCGACGATAGCGGCATGAATGACAAGACAAAAGCCATTTTTGTGGAAATTCTCGAAAGCCAGCGCAGCTATTTATCTGAACTCAATAAAGATCCGGCTGTTAATGAAGAAATCATTCGCCAGCAGTTGTACCAGATTGATTTGGAAGAAGAGCGTTTGAAAATTATCTGAGTTTAATCTTTATCAAAAAAATGGAAAACAACATCGAAATAGCCAAGCGATTTAAAGAAGTCATTTTAAACGGAACCTGGATTGCGAATACCAATTTCAAAGACCAACTCTCTGGTTTGGATTATAAAACAGCCACAACGCCATTCGCATCTTTGAACACCATAGCCGTTTTAGCGCAACACATTCATTACTATATCAATGGGATGAATAACGTTTTCAAAGGTGGTACGCTTGATATTAAAGATAAGTTCAGTTTTGATTTTCCGCCGATACTTTCCCAGGCGGATTGGGAAAAATTCCTGAATATTTTTTGGAATGATACGGAAGAATTTGCCAGCTGGATTGAGAAAATGCCTGTTGAAAAACTAAACCATTTTTTTGTGGATGAAAAATATGGCAGTTATCATCGCAATATTGATGCGATGATTGAACACAGTTACTACCATTTGGGCCAGATCGTTTTAATTAAAAAGCTACTTAACAATTACGCCTTAAAAAATCTTACATAAATTTGATTGGATTATCCTTCAGATGCAACATTTTTTTTAAAATTGGTTACATTTACGCATCGATAACCCCAACGATATACTAATGCTTAAGATTACCAAACCTGCCGTTATTTTTTTACTGCTTTTTGTTCATTCAATTGTTTATTCACAGGATAAAACCATTGATTCCTTAAAGATTACTTTACAAAATCCGAAAGTTCACGACACCATAAAGTTGCAGTCGATTATCATAACGATGAGCACCAAATACAACGAGCACGATAAGGAATACAATTACCTGAACCGCCTGATGGGAAGGATGGCTTGGGAATATTTACAAAAAGACAGCAGCCCGGAAGTCCGTAAAAAATACATTCAGTACCTGGCTTCCTATTACGACACTTCAGCAACCGAATATGGCAATAAAAAAGACGTCATTAATGCATTGGCCGCCGCAGACAAAAGCATTGCGCTGCTAAAATCGGTAAAATTGTATGATGATATGTATTATGCCGTCATTTCTAAAGGCGCACTCTATGCAAGAATCAATGAATATGACAAAGCCATTTCGCATTTGTTTGCTGCTCTAAAATACTATGAAAAACGCCCGAAAAAACTTGGAGAAATCGGGCTCGTCATGGCACAATCCAACCTGGCTTCCATCTATTC